>Ga0209536_100001139_pt1 | contig 44004 bp, 34 predicted proteins | sample DeeMarSeWOR28_12_FD_187461 | JGI IMG/M metagenome (GOLD analysis project Ga0209536, IMG submission 187461) | Marine sediment microbial communities from White Oak River estuary, North Carolina - WOR-2-8_12 (SPAdes) (version 2) | ecosystem: Environmental > Aquatic > Marine > Intertidal zone >...
TGATAGTGGCTGCGGTGTATGTTCCAGGTCTGGCAGTGGTCTTGAAAGTTGCAAATCCGGGCCTGAGCGGCTGGGCGTTGATCCTCGCAGCCAGTTTGTTTCCGCTGTTTGTCGGTCAAAGCATCAAAGCAATGCGGCTCAAATAGACGCGAAAGAGGTATCGTAGTTACCCAATTCATTGGGCGAGGCATATCTGATGAATCAAAAAACTACCTAAGAGGGAAGGATTCATCCTAAAACTTAACAAAATATAGCAGCTTGAATTTGTTAAGTTTTGGTCCACATGTAGAAAGCGTCGTATTATAGATAGGTTTTTGCAGAAAAAATGCAAAAATGTATGCCTGTCCCCGAGTTTTAACGTTGACATCCCCGGTGGTCGAGATATGCTGTAAGGAGGAGCTGATATCATGATAGAGAAACAGATGATTCTCACTGGTGTTTTAGCGGGCACTGCTGAAAACGCAGGCAAGGCAAGTAAAATCAGTGCCTTTCTTGAAAGCTGCCCATATTGCGCATTGAGTGCAAGTAAGGATGATATGGTATTTGCCGTGTTGACCGTGCCCCACGAACATAAATGGTGGCTGGAATCGATTAGAGAGCAGCCTAAAGACACCATTGGGTTAGAAAATGCGGAGGTGTTCTACACTGCGGCGGTGAAGGCGATAAGCCCTTGGAGTGCAGGCAATGTTGAGCCGGAACTGGACACATCCCCGTGCGGTGCACAGTGCAAGAGCTGTCGAGTATATAAGAAAGAATGCCAAGGGTGCCCGGCCACGGTACACTCACTGTAATTGGCAGATCAGGCATGTCATAGCCACAAAATCCTTCCGTGGCGCAAGAGTCATAAAAGTGTATGCCTGTCCCCGGTACTTGACGGGTGGATAATATCGGCTACACTCTACTATCACCGAGAGAGGAGGTAGGTCTATGAAAGCAGCCGTTGTTATTATATGTATTATCGCGCTGGTACTGGTTGGTATTTCACTTTATCTTCTTGATGCGAACAGGAAACTGGCGCTCAAGGTCGATAATCTGGAAAAAGAAAGGGCAGCGATAGCTGCGGAGCTTGAAGCCCGCGTTGCTGCCGTCTCTGAAGAAAAAGAGGAGGAGATTTCGCAGCTTAAAGGCACTTATGACGAACTCGTGGCTAGCATGCAGAAAGAGATCGAAGAAGGTCAGATCACGATCACACAACTTGCTGACCATCTCTCGGTCAGCATGATTGATAAAATCCTTTTTCCTTCGGGCGAAGCAGGGATAACGCCTGAAGGACTGGAAGTACTGGAGCGCGTCGGTAACATATTGAAGAACACTAAAGATCAGATGATCCGCGTAGAGGGTCATACTGATAACGTCCCGATACATGCACGCCTGCAGAAGCAGTTTCCGACCAACTGGGAGCTTTCCACTGCGCGCGCGACAAATGTCGTTCGCTTCCTCCAGGAAAAGATCGGCATCAACGGTATTCTTTTACATGCCGTTGGTATGTCTGAATACCATCCGGTAGCTAGTAACAAAACGCCGGACGGACGCAGTCAGAACCGCAGGATTGAGATCAATCTCTTGCCAGAATTCGCCGGTGGGCTGCCGCTTACGCCTAAAGAATAGCATCGAGTAGGTCGTCAAACTAGATACGACAGGAATCGCGCAGACAGTAATAGGTCTAAACGCCATTGATATTCATTGAGAATGCCTAGACAAAAACCCATTGCGCTTAAAGCCTACGAAAGACTGGCTGAACGCTATTCAGCGATAGTCGAAACCAAGCCGCACAACGCGTACTACGAGCGGCCGGCCACGCTTTCACTATTGCCGGGCGTGCGAGGCAAGCGAGTGCTGGATGCTGGTTGCGGCCCCGGGGTCTATTCACAGATTCTTTTGAAGCGTGGCGCAATGGTTGTGGGTGTGGATGTCAGTCCCAAGATGCTCAGCTTGGCACGTGAACGCGTGGGTGACAAGGCCGAATTTCACCTTGCTGACATGTCCAAGCCAATGCGGTTTTTGAAAAATGGCACCTTCGATGTGGTCATATCGCCGCTGGCGGTACCGTATATCCGAAATCTCACTCGCTTGTTCAAACAATTCTACCGGGTACTCAAACGCCCTGGCGTTCTGGTATTTTCAGACGGCCATCCATTTGGTGACTATCTTCTGTTCAAAGAGAAACGAAAATCAAAGAACTATTTCAAGACCGAGCTAGTAGGTCTGACCTGGCACGGATTTGGTCGCCCCGGAGTTTATGTGGAAGGTTTTCGCCGGCCGCTTGGTGCTCTCGTGAATCCTTTGATCGAAGCCGGGTTCAAGATCGATCGTATTGTCGAACCGCGGCCAACCGGGAAATTTAAAAGGAGAGATGCCCGCAATTACCGGAAGCTAATGCGCATGCCGGGTTTCATTTGCGTGCGGGCAGTGAAATGAGCGTTTGCCTGCTGCTGCATGGGAATTTCTTATGGATTTTCATCATTTATTGTTGACAATAGCAGCATTTTTGATTATGTCGTCCGTCCTGGATTCGTGACATAATCTGTGATATTTGTTTGAGATATACTCGTAGAATATCTGCGTGAGAGAATGTGCGGGAATCCGGAAAAGATATGTGTAAGGTGAAGAAAATAACGTTAGAGGAGGTATATATGAAGTTAATTCTGGTAATGATAATACCCGTTATTCTGTTCGCGCAGATCGAAAGATGGGTCTACATATATGATGGTAACCTGAGCCACATAGACGTTGCTGAGGCTTTGACCTGCGGGCTGGATGGCAACATATACGCAGTGGGAAGAACCGCAAATTTAGGCACAAGCAGTGATTTTATTGTGGCCAGCCTTAAAGATAACGGTGATACAAACTGGATCTATCTGTACAATCCTGTCAATCTTGAGGATATTGCTTTCGCGGTGTGCTATGGGTTGGATCACAACATCTACGCAGCTGGTATGAGTTCGACACCTACAACCTATGCTGATTTCACAGTCTTGAGCCTTACGACTGGTGGCGATACTAACTGGATCTACCGGTATGACGGCCCGAGCACTTCTGAGGATTATGATATTGCACATGCGATTACCTATGGCTTAGATGGAAATATCTATGCAGGGGGAACTTCGAAGGCACTGTCGACAGCGGGTGATTTTTATGTAGTTAGTCTGTCAGCTGCCGGCGATACAAACTGGACCTACCGTCACGGCGGCACCGCGACCTCAGGCGGAATGGTGCGGGCGATCGAATATGGTGCAGATGGGAATGTCTATGCTACAGGTTTCAGCTGGAATCCAGGTAGTTACTATGATCTTCTGGTTGTGAGCCTATCAACTGCTGGCGATACGAACTGGACCTATGGCTATGGCGGAGCGTTGGGTGATGATGCAGGGTATTCGGTTGTGTATGGACTGGATAGCAATATCTATGTTGCGGGCTATTCGATCAGCGCTGATTCATTATGGTATTTTACGGTCATAAGCCTTACTGATGAGGGTGACGAAAACTGGGTATTCAGATACCCGAGTAGCAATATATTTATCTTCAGGCCTGGGGACGCTATTGTCTATGGTTTGGATAACAATATATACGCGGCGGGGAAATGCTCTTTGCCAGGTCAGACGGACGACTTCTTTGTGGTAAGTCTGAACACGGCTGGCGATACAAACTGGACATATCAGCTTGATGGAAAGGCAAATGATGACGACTTCGCCAACAAGATAGTATATGGTTCTGATGGAAACATATATGCAGGGGGAATGGTCCGGGATATGAGTAGCGGGCCGGATTTCGCGGTTGTTGGTCTTGCTGCCGACGGATCTGAAAAATGGCTTTATACGTATAGTGCATTGCCGATATATCGTTGGGACGAGGCGTATGCGATCGATTATGGCTGGGACGGGAATATTTATGCTGCCGGCCAAGGTAGCCACGCCGGAAGTTTCTGGAATTACAACTTCACGGTCATAAGTCTTGATCCCGTAACTGGCATTGAGGAGACGAAGAATCTTCCTGCACAAGCGGTCAGGCTGGAAGCAACCCCGAATCCGTTCAGCCACCAAACCAGAATTCGATGTTCGATACTTGATACTCGATACTTGATTGAAGACCCATATATAAGAATCTACGACGCTGCTGGTCGTTTAGTGATTTCTTTTAATCTGGGATCAAGTATCCAGAATCAAGAATCAGTTGTCAGGTGGGATGGCAGAGATCAAGCAGGTAACAAATTACCCGGTGGTGTATATTTCGTGAGACCCAGGAATGCAGATCATGGCACAATTGAAAAGCTATTGCTGATTAGATAGGATTATTGTTATTTCGGCTTATGGGGGAGAGATGCTGCTGAATCGCTCCCCCTTTTTTTACCGCGGTGATTCGCAGATTAAGGCAAGCCGATGCATGTTTCTAAGGATTGATTAAGCATCGTGTTAATGCAGGTGCGGTCTGGCAATAGGGGAATTCATATACTTAAGTCTAACAAAGCACTTGACACGAGAAGGAATTTGTGTATGATTTCACAATTGCTCTCAACAATGGTGAATAAATGAAAAAATACATGTTTTTACTGCTGGTTATATGTGGTTTCGGTGTCGCACAAGAAATAGGTGCACGCTATTTAATCATAACCCATGATAACTTCTATAGCGCGGTACAGCCGCTTGCCCAGTGGAAGCATAAAACGGGCATGAGGACGAAGGTTGTGAAGTTATCCCAGATCGGCAGCACATCATCCCTGATAAAAAGCTATATCCAAAGTGCCTTTAATACATGGCAGATAAGACCTGAATTCCTGCTGCTCGTCGGCGCTCCCAATTACCTGCCATGGGGTGCCAATAACGGTGATAACTACTACACCAACATGGACAGCGATATATTCAATGAGATACTTTCCGGTCGTTTGACCGTGCACGACGCGACTGAAGCGCAGACGGTCGTGAACAAAATACTTCTGTACGAAAAGACACCTAATGTCAGCGATTCGCTGTGGTTCGTCAGAGCATGTTTGATCGTAAGAGAAGATTACAGCTACTTTGATGATTCGATATACTGGAATAACATTAATCATGCGAAGGTTCTGATGCGCAATCATGGATACGACGATATCGATACACTTTCAAGGTCAGCCGGCGATAATGTTAATGATGTTCTTGCATCGGTCAACGCAGGGAGAGCATTTGTCCTTTACCGCGGTAGTGCAACCAATAACTGGTACAGTCCGTTTGCAGTTAATCCCAGTCAGCTGGTGAACGGAACAAAACTGCCGATAGTTTTGTCCATCACATGTGGTACGATTGGAACTGGCTCAACACCCGCAACTGCTGAACGGTGGTTGTTAACTGGAACGCCAAATTCACCTAGAGGCGCGGCTGGTTATTTTGCTACTACGACCTCTGGTACTAACATATCTCACCTCAGAAGCGCAGTCTGCAAGGGTTTCTTTACTGGACTATATCAGCAGGGCAAAAGAACATTTGGTGAAGCTTGTGAAGCCGGCCGATTGAATGTCTACAATCTCTACAGCAGCAGTAGTGAATACCGTGGATTCACTACACTTGGCGATCCGGCAATGGATATATGGACCGCGACACCCCGGCCGATGGATGTTTCTCACGATACGTCGCTGCCCGTCGGCGCAGACACACTTATTGTGCGCGTAGAGTATCGCAGTATACCAGTTGAATCCGCACTGGTGTGCGTGATGTTCGATACTACAGTCTATGAATCCGGTTATACCTCGAATGATGGCCAGATAATATTCAGCTTTGAGGCATCAGAACCGGGATTTGTGCACATCAATGTTACTGCACACAACAAGATCCCCTATAGTGATTCGATCCCTGTTGTTTCGACCCATACTGAGGAAACGACGGACCTGATGACCACAGATGATTATAATATATCTGTATCGCCGAATCCGTTCACCCACTATACTGATATCCGATATCAGATGACAGATGACAGACAAAGATACGAACTCAAGATATTCGACATAACTGGCCGTGTGGTCGCTGATTTTTCTGAACCGATAGCTGTCATCGGTCATCAGTTATCAGTCAGGTGGGATGGTTGTGATCGGGTGGGTAACAGGCTGCCAGCTGGTGTGTATTTTGTGCAGGGTATGACTGCCGAAGAACTGCAAACAGTACCTATACTGCTGGTTAGGTAGCCATAGGCTATCGACAATCTAGCACTTCAATACTTTCACCACAAATAACTAATTTCGTGTTGCCGTATATTTTTCTATTCGTTCTTTGCGCTTCCTTGACTCGCCTAAGCGCTTGACAAATGCGTTCTTGTATCATATACTCACACCGACTGTATATTCAAAGGAGGAGACGTGAAGAAGCTGTGTTTTTTTGTAGTGTTGATCTGCCTTCTTATACTAACCTGCGGAGATGAAGAGCAAACAAGGCTGAATGTAGTTTTCGGCCAGGAACCCGAGGGTGGACGAGATGTGACTGAACTGATTTGTATTGTCGTTGGTCGCCTGGAGGGCGGCACTACTCCGATACAGGCTAAATTGGAAGGATGGTGGGCTGAGAGTATCGGACAGAACGAGCTGATGTACGGATCCGACACATGGACATTCAGAACCCAGAATTTTGAAGAACTTCCCCTAATTTTACAGGCACCTCAAGGGTATGTTTTTGTAGGGTATTTTTGGTTTATATGCAGCTGGACAGACGAAAATGGCACTTATAACGAAATATTCAGCGATACCGCACACTGCTATCACTGAGGATAAAAAAAAGGGACAGGCTACTTTTCTTGCTAGCACCCTCAAGCCCAACACCTTAGTCAAAATATGAATAATCTGGCTGAACCAAATAGCAGCCTGTCCCCTTTTCTGAACTGAATAGTCAATTCGCCGCCTCTAATCTTGCCAGTCGTTTTTGCGCGTCGGTCTTTTCATCCCGGTCAGCGTCGACATTTTGCCAGATCTCAAGGAATTTCTTGTATTGCTGTGCTGCTTGTATTTGTAGTCCTTTTTCTTCATATAATTTTGCCAGCTCATAATGCCAGATCGGACGGATAAGGCACCTCCCTCGCGTAGCGGGATCGGGCGCAATCAGGCGTTCGTACTCGAGAATTGCCTTGTCTGTGGCGCCATTTTTATAGTGGGCACGGGCCAGCACACTGGTGTTAAACAGTATGTTCAAATTTGCTGAGGTCCGGTCAATGGCAGGCATTCTCATCCAAACATCCACCTTCAATTGTGGCATTTTCTCAAGCACAGTGATGGCTTTATAAGGAGAGTCTTGTGCAAGCAAGATTTCCGCATGGAGCAAGTCGTGACACAGTAGTGCATGGTCTTTATGCTCAGCATCTATGTCAGGTAAGGATGGTTCAATTGCGGCAAGTAGGGTTCTTGCAGAATCAATTTTCTTCTGGTTCAATTCTATCATACCTAGACTTAAATTGCACTCGACCGTATTATATGGTGTGTCAGGCAAGTATGCATAACAATTCTTGAGGTGGTTCCGACTCAAGTCAAACTCTTTCATGTCGTAATATACATGCGCCCTTATCCAATTAATTAATGCTTTCCCAAATCTCCATTGCATTGGTTCCACAAGACCTTCAGCAGTGTCGAGAATGTGCAGGGTTTCATCCAAATCTCCCAATAAATAAGTATGGAACGCTTTGCACCAATAACCAATCGCAGTCATTCCTGCAGACGATGAGTCGGTAATATACCGGTCGATCCAATCTATTGCATCGGCGTAATCTTCATATAACGCGTGGATATAAGCAATCTTCAGGCTGGAAACAAAATCCGGTTTGGCGGAAATTGCTTTTCTGTATTGTGCGCGCGCTTCGTCCAGCTGTCCCAGTCGGAAATTGAGATCGCCCATGGAATCGAATGGGTTGGCATCGTCTGGTGCCACGGCTGCATACTGCTTGAAATACTCCATTGCCTTAGCATAGTCATTCATCGTGACATGTATGTAGCCAAGTGCGTTCAGTGATGATCCGTGGTTCGGGTCCAGCTCAAGCACTTTGGTGAATGGTTCTATTGCTCTATGGAACAGTCCTTTTGTTGCGTAATACATTCCCAGGCAAACTTGCACGCGTTTCTCTTTCGGATATTTCTTTTCCAACTGCCTAAGCACACGATAATATTCTTCTGGGTCCTGTTGTATATCACTTGCGTAATTCCCCTCGATATAAAGTCTTTCTTTTTCAGTCACCCGACCTGAGAACGCCTTTGCCTTTTCGAAGGCTTCCTTACTCGCCTTGAGATCATTTAAGAGAAAGCATGACCTTGCAAGATAGTAATAGGCAGAAGCAAATGACGGATCAATTTCAATCGCTTTCTCCAGATATCTACGCGCATCTTCATAGTAAACTTTCTCGTATTGTTCCCTGCCTCTCAGAAAGTAGTTATATGCTTCCATGGAGTTTGTGGTCACGTCGGCAATCCGCATATTTGATCTATCTATCTTGCTGTCTGAAAGCCCCACACCGTGAGCAATATGCATACTTAATTCATCGATCTGCGTTCTTAGTATACTATCAATCCCTTCGCCTTTTGAATTCGCGGTCCTCAACAAATGCTTTGAAGAAACTTCCAACACCTTAAGATCAGTCGCAAACATATTGCCAGCCCGTGTGAAGCTACCCAAGACAATATTATTTATGCCATCGAGTTTACACAATTCAAATCCCAGTCTGTCATCAATAACCTGCACATCTTCTTTGCCTAATACGCCCAGCAGATCATGCATGCGCTCCCAGGTCATGACGCTGAGATACTTTGATTGCTCCAGATTGGTGATCAAGAGGTTGGGTATTGCCTCGGATAGATAATCAAAGCTTTTGTCGCCAGTGAGATTCTTGAAGGGTATGACCGCAATGGGCCGGCGCTCAGCAGGCAGTTGGAATTGTTCTTCGATTACCTTTGCGTATGCCTTTGCATCGACCTTCGCTATTGCCGCGTCGGTTGTGCTGACGACAAAGGGAAATTTCTTGGTGAATTTGACTTCTTTCTTTGTGAACGGAACAATGACCTGAAGATAGCCAAAGACCAGTGCGATGATGATGCCGACGATGGTGAGGATGAGGGTTATAGGATCCATGGATGCTCAGCCAGCTTTCAGTTTTACCAGCCGTTGCCTGGCATCAATCAACTCCGATCGGTCGGCATCGGCCTCTTTCCAGATATCGAGAAATTTCTTGTATTGTTCAATGGCCTTGGTTTTTTGACCTTTTTCTTCGTACAATTTAGCCAGCTCATAATGCCAGGTGGGGTGGATGAGGCACCGACCCCGCTTATTTGGGTCAGGATCGCTCAGCCTCTCGTATTCGAGGATTGCTCTGTCAATGTTACCTTTCTTATAATACGCCCGTGCTAAAACATCCTTATTATACGGCATGCTGGATATCGCCGTGGTTGCGCCCCTTGGGTTATCCACCTCCAACTTTGCTGCGTGCGCGCATACCATAATTGTTTTTTCAACAGAATCTTCTGCGAGCAACAATTCTGCTTGGAGAAGATTGTGAAGGAACAACGTAAGATCTTTGTCCCCTGATTCTACGTCAGGTAAAAAAGATCTGATGTTAGCGATTTTTGCCTTTACCGAATCAAATTTCTCTTGCCTTAAATCTATCATTCCGAGGTTGAAATTGTGGATAATTATGTAGAATAACGAACTGGAATGATAGGCATAACTATCCTTGAAGTACTTTCGACTGAGGTCGTATTTTCTCATATCATAATACACGCACGCTCTTAGCCAGTTTAGAGCCGCACTTCCATATCCCCATTCGACCGGTTCCAGCAAATCTTCGGCTGTGTCGAGATTACCTAAGGTCTGTTCAAAATTACCTAGGAAGTAGCTGTAGAATGCTTTGTACCAATAGCCACCCGCCTTCATACCTGAAGACGGTGCTGTGACGATACGGTAGTCGATCCAATTCATTGCTTCGGTGTAATCTTCTTTTAACGCATAGATGTAGGCAATGTTCATGCTCGACATGAAATCCGGTTTAACCTCTATTGCCTCTTTGTATTTGACGAGCGCCTCGTCAAGCTGTCCAATTCGAAAATAGAGCTCACCCATGGAATCGAATGGGTTGGCATCACCGGGCGACATAGTTGCGTACCGCTTGAAACATTCGATTGCTTGGGCGTAGTCACCTATTTCGGCATAAGTATAGGCAAGCCCATTTAGGGCATATCCATAGTTCGGATCAAGCTCCAGCGCTTTGTTGAACTCTTCTATCGCCTTATAGAATAACTCTTTTTCGTGGCACTCCCATGCCAACCTCTCGTGCGCCCGCTTCTCTTTTGGATATTTTGTTGCCAGTTGCTCAAGGATGTGAAATCTTTTTTCCGGATCGTTTTGGATACTGGATGCATAATCTGCTTCGATATAGAGTCTCTCTTTTTCGTTTGTTCTTCCTGACAGTAATTTCGCCTTTTCAAGGGCTTCATCACGCGCTTTGTCCTCCTTCAGTGATGCATAAGCTCTGGCGAGGTAGAGGTAGGCGGATGCAAAAGTCGAATCGAGTTCAATTGCTTTCTCGAGAAACCTGCGCGCCTCATCATAATAGAATTTTTCGTAATCCTCTCTGCCTCTCAAGAAATAGTTATATGCTTCCATCGATGTGGTTGTCGCGTCGGCAATCTGCAACTTGTTTGTTTCTAACCTATGTTGAGACAGTCCGACCCCTCGAGAAATTTCCTTACTGAGGACATCGATCTGGGTTTTCAGTATGCTGGCGACACCTTCGCCTCTTGCGCTGGTTGTCTTCAGCAATTTCTTGGTCGTGACATCCAATACTTTTGCTTCGGTTACGACTGTATTCCCGGCTTTTGTGAAACTCCCCAGAACGATCGCTTCTATCCTATCCATACGACACAGCTCAAAGCTTAAATCCTTATCGACCAGTTCACTGTCTTCTTTCCCCAAAACTGCTAATAGATCATGCATCCGTTCCCAGGTCATAACGTTGAGGTGTTCGGATTGCTCAAGGTTTGTGATGAGCAGATTAGGGATGGCTTTACACAAATAGTCCAAACTTTTCTCTCCGGTAAGGTTTTCGAAGATCATCACGGCGATCGGCCTCGGCGGCACAGGGGTCGTCTGCAAAACAAGAGCCTTTATTAGAACAATAATTACGACTGCGGCACATACTGCGGAAAGCGGAATTAAAAACCGGCGCTTGCGCCTCTTCTTCTTACTCTTTTTACGGGGTTCTGCTGCCGGTGAAGCCTGAGTACTTTCAACAAATGGGAAACGTTTAGACATTCTTACTTCACCCTTTATGAATGGTACGGCGACTTGCAGATATCCAAAGATTATTGCGATTATTATACCGAGTATGGTGAGTGAAAGAAATACGAGTTCCATAGACTCCTTAGATACTTGCCTTTACTGTTGCCAATCTTTTCTTGGCGTTCATGAGCTTAGTCTGTTCGGCATGAACGCTTTGTGCGTCGGCGTTGGACAATCAATGCACAATGAAAAAATGGAAATAAAGCGGCTGAAGATTGCATTCCACCTCCTCGGTGCAAATGCTGAGATTTAATTTTTACTCTCCCCATCAAGACGAGTTTTCTTGCTGCAAACGGAGAGGTTTTGCGTAAAGATACTTATGTCAATTTGACATCGAAGCCGATCTGCAGCAGCTTAAAATCTCCAAACCTCTTTGAGGACGACTTGTAGGTAAGTGTCTTCGGCAGAGACTGCATGATCTCTCTTGCTTTATCTGGTGCAAAACCACACTTTTCTAATAGCTTAACACCGTCTTCGGTCGGCAACTTACAGCGTTCTAATTTGAGACGGAGTTTTGCTGCCATCACTTCTCCTTTCTTTATGCATATCTTTTGTCAGTAGACCTAATGTAAAACTTCTCTCTTAACGAATAATACTACTGAGAATTATCTCTTGCTTTGTTATTATAACTAATTCTGTAATATTGTCAACGCTCGCAGGATAGCTATTCATTGTGTATTACCAGTATTTCGTTCCTTGCAGGAATTTCTGCATTCCCTGTTTTTTGATTTTTCTCAGGTTCCTTAGGTGGGCGTCATCGTGAACTGCTCGTAGAAAGTCGAGTTTCTGGCAATTTTCAAATTCATCGCATTCCCAGCATCCTGCAATGTCTTTTTTCATGCAACAATTTCTGATTTTACATGAAGGCGGACCGCCGCCGTTATGGCAGGTACGTTGGCAACGCAGTTTGACCATCATGCCGAGTAATTCATAGGTCTGGTCGTAATTGGCATAAGGCTTGAAGTACTTTGAAATCATGCCAGCAAATCGGCGGAGTTTTGTGATCCGTAGCTCCTTGCGCAAGTCCCGCGCCAAGTCAGCGATCTTACCCTGGTAAATAAAGCAGCTGCCGCAATAAAGGCCGCAATAAGCGGTGAGATTTTTACTATCTTTCATGGTAGTATGCGTCGACAACTACTTTGTGGCACGTGCTTTCTATTTTGCTAATATTTGTATATCGAGCTGATACTTCCTTATTCCTACTCTAGCTTGACGATTTTCTCGGTTTGGTATTCATCGACCTGCACGAAATAGACGCCATCTTTCAATCCTGAGCCGATAGTCTTTTCTTTCTGCTCGACAACTAATCGGCCACTTACATCAAAGATATGGACCGTACCGGCAGAATTCATACCATGTATCTCAGCACTTTGCCTGAAAGGATTGGGTTTAATGGTGAGCCGAGAAATACCTGCGGTACGCGTATGGTCTCCCACAATGGCAGTAAATTCATCAAGGACTGCAATTGTTGGCTGGTTGCTGTCAGTCCAGGCGATCGCTTCGGCCGGAGTCGTGGCAACTACTTCTCCCGCTAGGCGATAGTAGACTGTTTCGATCCCGTCAAAAATGGGATGTGGTGCGAAATTGGTGAAGTGGAGATCCGTAGAATCGATAGTAGCCCAGCCGGCAGTCATGTTGAATGCGTTCGCCACCGGATTAATATTACTGTTAGGTACGTATGGGTTTTCGCCCATAATGAGAATGCCGCCACTCTCTGCAAGCCACTCAAATATGTTGTACGAAAATGGGATGTTGTCCGCATTAGCAATGTAAGTGTTATCGCAGAAATTCATGTCGCCTGTGAGCAGTACCCGTTGATTGTATTGGTTATAGTAGCTCACGAGTGAATCTACCTCTTCTTGTGTGTACGAACTGTACCAGTTGGAACCGACAGCGATTACTATGACATCATATTCAGTGAGATCAACAGTATGAACTCCTGTACTGCATAGTGATATCGTAAATCCGCTGTCCGCGAGCATGCCAACAAGGGTTGTCCAGATCCCGTAGGGGTGGTAGTAGATATAGGGGCCATGGGTGGTATCCCATAACACCGCGTGCTGGCGTGCGATATCGGTATTTGAGGTTACTGCAGTCATTTGACGATTGTCGGCAGCTAGTCCTGTTGCCAGGTCAATAGATGCATCTTCGGCAAACGCGAAAGGCATCAGTACGAGGATACAGAAAACAAACAGAGACACATTTCTTGCACTGCTCATTCAAACCTCCTCTATTGTTAAACGTATCAAAAAGTCACAATATATCTATGATACTACGCTGTTACAGTATGACTGTCTAGCCTAGTTCCTGCTCCATAGACCCATGATATTGCCGCAGGGGTCGGTGAATAGTCCGTAGAAGCCAAATTCGGGCGAGATGCCGGTTTTGTCCTTTATCTTTTTACCGCCGGCTGCTTCGATCTCGGTGAGCTTGTTAGTGATATCTTCGACCTCTATATAAAGGACAACGCCATCACAGGATGGTTTGGTGTCGGTCGTGAAACCACCACCCTGATTATCGCCGGTGGAGAACATAACATACCCGGGCATGTCCTCTTGCATTTTCCAGCCAAAGATTTTGGAATAGAACTCTTTGGATTTCTTGGAATCCGTTGTCGGGATTTCTATGTGGGTGAAACCATCCATAATTCCTCCTTTCAACAGTAGTATAACACACCAATCTGAGTACTGTCAAGCATTTCTCCTACGGTCGTCACCATATTTTGTACAGCCACTAAGTCGCAGGGTCACTATATCATTCGTATTCCGGGTTTTTGTCTAGCGTATCAAGAGTATTTTTTCTGTTGTGTTGTGGTCATCAACGGTTAATTTGACAAAGTAGACACCACTTGCCAGCTTACGATTAACCTGATCTGTTCCATCCCACACTACCGATGACTGATAACCGATAACCGATAGCTGTTTAGAAAGATCTATAATCAGACGGCCAGTTATATCATATATCTTGAGTTCGCATTTTTGACTGTTGTCCGTTATCTGATATCGGATATCAGTAATCTGGGTGAATGGGTTCGGGTTCACAGAGAGTGTGTATGCTATTGGTTGTAGTTTTCCGTGTTCCTGGACGCCGACAAGCGAGGTGGTGATGAAGTCTTTTTCGTTCATGCCGTTAGGACCGACTGAGAACCAGCGCGAATATACCTGCCCGTTGCCAGCATCAGGACTGTACTTGAAGCGTGCCCGCCAGTGATAAGCCGTGCTATTCTGTAAACTGGTTATGTCTTCACTGATCTCAGTGCCGCCGGCTTGTACATCGTACCAGTTATTGCTGATGCCTAAGTCGGTGCCGTTAAAAGGCTGGCCCAGTTCCTTTATCTCCCATTGCAGTTTGACCTTGCCACTCCCTCCAGGAGTCCGGGCGAGTACCTTCAGTCGAACGCTCGAGCTGCCTGTAGCATTCTGCAGCTGGACAATGTCAGATCTGCTTACTACGGCCTGCCGCGGCACTATCGGTGCACCGGCCGCATTGCCATAGTAGACAAATGCACCACCTTCATCAATTTGACCATTATCGTAGTTTATTGCCCCGACGATAATATCGGAGAATCCGTCGCCGTTCACATCACCGGCGGTTGACACGGAATAGCCGAAATAGGCAAATGTCTGATTTATATCTCCGATCCAGGCTGGAGTTAGGGACAGACCCTGCAGAAGAGTATCGGTGCCGAGAAAAAGAAAGGCTGCTCCTTCGTCTGTTTCACCATTATTGAATTCCGGAGCTCCAACAATAACATCTGAATATCCGTCACCGTTCACATCACCGGCATCCGAGACACAATAGCCTAACCAAGCACCAGTTTGATCCGATTCAAAAACCCAGCTGTATGCTAGTGACAGACCGCCAAAGGTTCCATGATAAAGGTACACCCTGCCTTCAAAATCTTGTCCTCCATTATAGGTTGGAGCTCCTATCACAACATCGGAGTACCCATCGCCATTTACGTCACCAGCGCTCGAGACAGAATTACCAAATCTGGCCCCAACCACATCCCCTTCCGCAACCCAACTGGCAGTCACGGGCAATCCATCTTCACTGCCATAATACGCAAATGTGCGTCCTACAGAATTGTAGAGTGGTGCACCAACTATGACATCAGAGTAGCCATCGCGATTCACATCACCAGCAGTTGATACTGAACTGCCGAATTCAACTAGGCCCGAGTCCGACTGCGCAGACCAGTCAGGCTCAGATGACAATGTTGAATCACTTCCATGATAGACATAAGCCCATCCTCCAGGAGATTGTGTGGACGCTCCCACGATAATGTCAGAGAAGCCATCGCCATTTACATCACCAGCGGTTGATACTGCAGCACCGTAGGCACCGCCGAACAGGGTCGTTCCGATCCAGTTGACATACGATAATCCTGAATTACTGCCCTTAAAAACGTAAGCGTGATTAGCACCAGGCAACCCGACAATAACATCTGAATAGCCATCACCATTCACGTCACCGGCCGTCGACACCGAATTTCCGAATCGTGCAAAAGATTGATTCGACTCGTACGTCCAGTCCGCATATGGTGATAGTCCAAGTGCATTCCCGTGGTAGACAAAAACCATACCTTCCTCTGGTTGACCATTGTCATAATACGATGCTCCGACAATGACATCTGAATAACCATCGCCGTTCACATCGCCGGCTGTCGAAACAGACCCGCCGAAAAAGGAAGACTCATGGTCTGACTCTGCAAACCAATCTGGTGTTGTTGATGGCAAGGCAGCATTGCCGTGGTAGACAAAGGCCCCACCTTCTTCTATCTGACCGTTGCTCAAGCGAGGAGCACCAATGATGATATCGGAGAATCCATCGCCATTAACATCCCCTGCGGTGCAGACTGATGAGCCAAAAGATGAGTTTGCCTGGTCAGATTCCGCGATCCAGTGAGGGAAGGTTGACAATGCGCCTCCGAGGAATACAGAGACACGTCCTTCATCGTTTTGACCGTTGTCATATTGTGGTGCTCCGACAATCATATCTGAATAGCCGTCACCGTTTACATCGCCAGCGTCAGAGACTGAAGACCCAAAATGCGCACTTGCCTGGTTTGACTCTGAGATCCAGTCTGGGCTCGCAGATAGACCTGTGGCACTACCTGTATAAATAAATGCTCTACCTTCTTCATACTGTCCGTTGGTGTACCAGGGGGAACCAACAATGACATCAGCATAGCCATCACCGTTCGCGTCGCCAGCGGTTGAAACGGACCAGCCGAACCGTGCGTATTCTAAGTCTCCTTCCGCGCTCCAGCTCGCGCTCGATGATAGTCCTCCAGAACTGCCGTGATACACCAGCGCCTGGCCTTCCCAGAACTGGCCGCTATCATAATTGGGCGCGCCAATGATGACGTCAGCATAACCATCGCCATTTACGTCACCGGCGGTCGAAACGGCACCGCCATAGTATGAATAGGTTGATGCTTGTTCAGTCCAGTTTGGATTTGTTGATAAGCCCGATGTGCTGCCGTGGTACACAAAAGCGCGGCCTTCATTATATGTAGGCGCGCCGACAATGACATCGGAATAGCCGTCGTTGTTTACGTCGCCTGCGGTCGATACGGAAATACCGTAGTACGCCAGGACCTGATTTGATTCTCCGGTCCAATTAGCAGTCATGGATAACCCAGTTGCACCACCGTGGTATACGTAGGCCATACCTTCGTCTGCCTGGCCGTTGGCTGCATAGGGTGCGCCGACAATCACGTCTGAAAATTCATCGCCGTTAACATCACCGGCATATGAGACCGAATAGCCGTATTGAGCATAGGGTTGATTTTCATCCTTTGCCCAGTCAGTAACTGATAATCCAGTGTCACTTCCGTAATAGGCAAAAACCCTGCCTTCGTCAGGTTGGCCAAAATCATACAACGGCGCACCGATGATGACATCAGAATAGCCGTCGCCGTTCACATCGCCGATAGTTGAAACCGAATATCCGTAATACGCACTATCCTGGTTTGATTCGTGAATCCAGTCCGGTGTTTCACTTAGATCTGATACATTGGATCCCGGACCAGGTTCGCGACCGGTATTATTCGTTGAAAAGAGCAGGCTGATTTGAACTGGATACACTGCTCGTGCATCATCGATAGATATACTAAGATCTCCGTTACTGTCAGCTATAATTGAACCGTATAACATCTGCGCCGCCGCATCTTGAGCACTGAGAAACTGGTACACGACTTCATTTGCTTCGTACGCGAATGACACTGCGCTGTCTTCATGTCGAGTACGCACTGGATTCGAAGTTTGAACGGATGTTTTGATTAATAAGTCTCCAATACCTTCTGGAGGTTGCTGAATTATTATTCTCTGCAATATACCTGCTTCTGAATTCGTGTACTCCTGGGTCAAGCCTCCGTACTGATATTGTATCTTGTGATCATTAATCTCGGGAGCGATACGGACAAAATATTCATTCTTGTGATCCATACGATAGATTGAATTGAGAGCATAGTAAAAATGCCAACCAGTATGCTCATCGAATTTCCTTGGCATGAGCTCAATCCCGTTATCGTCAAAATACGCGCGCAGATCGTGTGCGCGGTTGGCAAAATGATAGCGCGGTTCTGCAAATGGCTTTCCTGTGTGGTCTAAGGCTTGGATCGAGGGCTTATATTCTTGCGTGCGGAGCTGTTCCATTGCGTTGCCGAACCAGTTATCGGACATATGAGGGTTGATTTCGACGCTACGGTTTTGTTCCGCCGCTATTGCTGTCATTGGCATCAACACAAAGTAGCAAATGACTACGCTGTGATTTACTTTCATATTCTTTCCTCCCCGCTACAGTAGTATAATACGCTACGTGACACCCTGTCAAGTATATTGGGGACAGGCATGCACTTCTCTGCTTCGCAGGATGATTACGGAGATAAAGAATTGATTACAGCGATGTTATTACCTCTCACCCTTTCTCTGCTTCGCAGGATGCTAGATATGGTGGAAGAATGCCTTTCTGTACCCCAAATTGAGCAAGAAATGAATGAACCAGAGTCTTTTGGGCCTGGCCAATCGTTTCAAGACCGACCTATATGAATAACACTCCTTCCAAGCCCAAGCACATCCTTCATTCAATTTCTCAACGGACATGAGTTTTGGCCTGAAAACAGCCGTTCCATATCTACTCCAGTCTTGAGTGGTGATCCTATTCTCACGCAGTAGTTTATGGTAAACCGGTGTCCCGGGAAATGGTGTCAGGGCAGAAAATGATGCAGAATCCAGATGTTGTCGCAAAACAAAATCCACAGTCCGTTCAAAGACACTTTCGTCATCATGATCAAAGCCAAAAATGAACGAGCCATGAATTGCTATTCCATGACCTTGTATTCTCTTGATATCCTCCGCATAGCGCTTCACGGCGTTGATGTTTTTCCCCGCTTCTTCTATACTCTCCTGGGAAACAGATTCAAAGCCGATGAATAAGCCAGCACAGCCACTGCGTTCGGCCAGTGCGAGCAGTTCATTATCCCTGGCTATTGTCAGGGAAGCCTGACCGATCCACTTTCTTTTATACGGTATGAGTGCTCGAAATAAATTCTTTGCCCGCTGTGGCATGCCTACGATATTGTTGTCCACAAAGAAGATCAGTACGCCCTTAAGGTTCTCGACTTCATTGATCACATCTTGAACCGGGCGGGAACGGTGGGTTTTACCAAAGAACGCACTAACTGAGCAGTAACTGCAGTGATACGGGCACCCTCTCGATGTTTCGACCGTGTTGAACATTATGTACGACTTACGATCGAGCAGATCTCTCCTGGGTACTGGCAGGGTTTCTAGATTCGTAAAACTATTTTTTTTGTAGAATTTCTTGAGTTTTCCTGATTTGATGTCGCGCAGCACAACAGGCCATATGGTTTCTGCTTCGCCAGTAACAACTGAATCGCAGTGCTGAATAGTTTCCCGAGGCATGAAAGATGGATGGAAACCACCCATGACAACGGTTACACCCTTTTGGCGGAAGGAATCGGCGATTTCGTAAGCTCGTATTATATTTGGCGTCATCGCCGATATTCCAACTACATCGACCTTATCATCAAAATTGATCTCCTCCACATTTTCATCAACTACACAAACCTCATTATCTGGGGGGGTTAGTGCAGCCACGGTTACGATCCCCAAATGTGGAGCCAGTCTCCCCGCCCGCGCGGATAAACGAGGGACGATCAATAATACGCGCATTTCCACATCCTCACAGTTAACTTGCCATAGAATAAAGGATATGCTACTGTGTAGAAGGATAACATGAAAATCGAAACCCGTCAATAGTGCTCTATGAAACTTGAGGACAGGGTGTTCAGGTGAGCTTGACACGATATGCTGATAGCCTATAATTAAATGTATGAATGCGGTGTTTCTTCTGCTTTTAGTTGTCGGCCAGTACGATTTCACGGTCGCGCGGTTGAAGTACGGCGGTGGTGGTGACTGGTACGCTGATCCATCGTCGCTGACCAACCTGCTCGCGGCCATAAACGAACGGACTACTACCAGGGCTGCGCCACGCGAAGTGGTTGTCGAGATCAAAGATCCCGATCTATTTGAATACCCGTATTTGTATATGACCGGTCACGGCAATGTGCATTTCAAGGAAGAGGAGGTTAAGATCCTCCGCAACTATTTTATCGCGGGAGGATTTTTGCATGCGGATGATAACTACGGCATGGATTCTTCTTTCCGGCGCGAGATCGTGAAGATATTCCCGGATTCGCCACTGGTTGAACTGCCGTTTGACCATCCGATATACCACTCATTTTATAATTTTCCGGATGGCTTGCCCAAGATCCACGAACACGACGGTAAACCGCCGCAGGGATATGGGATATTCTATGAGGATCGCCTGGTCGTGTTCTACACTTATGAATGCGATCTGGGGGACGGCTGGGAAGATCCGGAGGTGCACGATGACCCGCCGGAAAAACGGGAGCAAGCGCTGCAGATGGGTGTTAATATTATCATATACAGCCTCACGCATTAGCATGACGAACATCGAAATAATTTCCCGTAAAGCCAGGGAATATACCATCATTCAGAACCTGGTTGATTTTTTTGCATATATTGTCTTTGCCTGCGCGTGTGTGATCATTTCGGTTTCGGTTGCGTTATTGCTACTGAGATCCCCTTGGTTCGGATTGACTGGCGTTATCCCTTTGTTGCTTTACCGCCCAAAAAAAATCCTATACCTGGCGCAGGAGTTGGAGAAAAAGAGTGGACTCAAGGGTGAGATCATCAGCAGCCTGCAGCTCTCGAAGATACCTGGGGATAACAGGGAAAAGTATTCAAAAACTCTGATCCACGCATTCATCGACCGTTCAGCGGCGATGATTGAACAAGTTAATGTTCGCAAGCATATCGGCTATGCATCACTGAAAAAAGCAATCATGTTCATGCTTATCTCGCTTGCGTTTGCGTTGATCCAGCCGGCGGTTGTACCCGCGCGTTTCTGGTATGCGCTCAATCACCGTATAGAGTACAGCGTTCTGCCCGGCAATGCAGAATATGCTAAAGACGCAAAAACCGAAGTTACGCTCCGGCTGTTCGGCGTATATTTACCTGGAGCCGTGGAACTGGAACTCAGTAGTAAGCAAAAGACTTCAGTACAAAAATTAAAGGTCCAGGATGGCATCGCCCAGCAAGCCGTGACAGTTTCCGAGGATTTGACCTACCGGTTCGCATTCCTCGAGCGCAGAACCGATTCCTACGAGCTACTACCAGTAGAACCGCTTTATATTGAAAACCTGATGTTCCACCTAAAGTACCCAGGACACACGGGGCTGGGTGAAGAGACTCGTTCCGGACGTCAGCTCGTAGTACCGGTCCATACTCTGGTCGAGGTAGAGGGCCGCGCATCTCAGCCACTTGCCGCGGTCACCCTGGAATTCAATGATACCCTCACAATGGAACATGAAGGCCGGCAATTTCAGGGGAAGTTCACGGTGCGGGAAAGCGGCACTGCGATGCTACATCTGAGGGCGCGCGGCGAGCTGCAGGAACCGATCCGTATTTATTCGGTCCCGGACCTTGCGCCCATGGTCGATATATTCTACCCGGGCACGAATATTAATCTACCATATGACATGAAACTCGACATTGGCTTAAGGTGCAGCGACGATTACGGTTTGTCCGCAGGCACTTTCTACTACATGCATGAAGAGGAGAGCAGCATTGGTGTCACGCTGAAAGCCGGTGCTTTCGAAGATACGGTTTATTTCACCTGGGATCTTTCCAGATTGGATATGCTGCCCGGCGATGAGATCTCGTACTATGTGAAGATCACGGACAATAGCGGTCAGGTTACGAAAAGTAGTATATATTACGTGTACTTCCCGACCATGGAGCAAATGTATGAAGAGGTGAGTGAAAAAGAGTCGGTGCTGCAAACTGATATGGAAGAGGTGAGAACGGAGCACAGCGAACGCATGGAGGAGATATCACGCATCCAGGAAAAATTGATGAAGGAGCGGGGACTTTCATGGGCTGATCAGGAGCAGTTGAGCGAGGCAATCAAGAAAGAAGAGGCGATCCTTGACAAGGTCAGCGAATGGCAGTCAGAATTGGAAAAGACGATCGAGAAATTGAATGAGGGGATGATTCTCGACCAGGAATCGATCGAACGCCTGAATGAGATCGCCCGGATCATGGAAGAGATCGCGCCCGACGAGTTGCGTAAGGCGCTGCAGAATCTGAAACTCGCGCTCGAAAAGGATCCGCGTAACATCGCCCGCTCGCTTGAAGAGGTGCAGAAGTATCAGGAGGAACTCGCCAAAGCACTCGAAAGGTCTCTGGAGATCCTGAAACGGTACGAGCAGGAGGAAACATTGCGGCAGCTCGCTGAACAGGCAAGCGAGCTGGCCGATATGCAGGGAGAGGCCATGGAATTGAGTGAAGCGGACGCTCAGCTTGCCGAAGATAAGCAGGCGCAGGTTGATCAGGGTATGGATGAACTCGTGGAAAAGCTGAACGAGCTGGCGGGTTCTGAGGGACTGGAGCAAGAGATAACAGAGGCGCTAAGGCAAATGGCCATGCAGATGCAGAACCTGCAGAACGCTCAGGGCAAAGAGAAGAAATCAGGCCTCCAGAATATGGCCATGAATTTGCAGCAGCTGTACGAGCAGCTTACTAAGGGACGTTACGCAAACCTGCGTGAGAATTTGCTGGAAAGCCTCAAACAGATAATCGAGACTTCGAAAGCCCAGGAAGAACTGGTCCGCCGGGATACCATGGATAACAGCACACAGCAGGAGTTGATACAGACCACCGAGGCTATCGCGGAAAGTCTCTTCCAGCAGCAGACAAAAAGCTTCTTCGTGACCCCGCAGATCGGCAAGGGCCTTGCCCGGGCGACGCTGCGCATGCAAGAGGCGGTGCAGCAAGGTAAGAATGAACGTCTCGCCCGGATGAGGGCGACCGAGGCGATGAAAGAATTGAATCTGGTGGCGCGTGACATTCTCTACAGCCTGAAACAGATGGAACAGGAAGGAAGCTCCACGGGCATGAATTCGTTCTTGCAGCAAATGGCGAACATCGCCGACGGTCAGATGATGCTTGGTCAGTCCTTGATGAACATGCTGCCGCTGCCTGTGCAGGGGTTGACTCAGGCCCAGAAACAGCAGTTGCAGCGGTTGGCTGTCCGCCAGCGTGAATTACGGGAGGCCCTTGAATCCTTGCGCGGGGAACCCGCGGCCGGTAAATTCGGCGAGATGCTCGACAACATGATCGGCGAGATGGAGCAAATGGAGCAGGATCTGTTCCAATATAAGGTGAACCGTGAATTGATCGAACGCCAGAAGAAGTTGATATCGAGATTACTCGACAGCCAGCGTTCGATCCGTCGGGAGGACTATGCAAAAGAGAGGCAAAGCAAACCCGGCGAGGACGGATTTGAGCGTGTGCGTCCGGCACCACTGACCCAGCAGATGAGCAGAGATGAACTGCGTGAAATGTTGCGGGAAGAATTGCGCAAACCTTATCCAAAAGAATACGAGATCTACATCCGGGAATATTTCAAATCGCTGCTCGAGGAACAATGATACTTTTGCTGCTGGTATTGAATATTGACGCACGTACTGATAGCCTGGAGAAAGCATATGCGCAGAAGCGGCAGATACAGACCCTGCTTGAACTCAACAAGTGCTATCTGGCAACCGGGCAGTTCCATAAAAGCATGACGCTCCTCGGGCAGAATGAACGGTATTTTTTCCGGGACGACGACAAGTCGCTGATTATGTATGAACTAGGTAACGCATTCATGTTTGTCGGCGAAATTGACAAGGCGCATGGAACCTACCTGCAGTTGATGAGCAGGTATCCGCAACTGGAGATCGCAAACGATGCAGCAGAGCGGCTTCATATGATCGAAACCGTTCGTCAAGATACGCTGCGGATGAAACGGTTGATGAATGTTGTGCGCCTGTATGAAACTGCGCAATACGATGTGGCGGTTGATTCGGCGCGCGCGCTATTGAATACTGCGTTAAGCGCTTACGCATACTACTATCTGGCGCTGGCCTACCGCGGCTTGGGCGATCTGTCCTTGACCCTGGGTGCGCTTCAAGAATTGAATAAAAAACATGCAAAGCATAGGATCTACGAGGCGTTTTTTCTCGAGGCGAGTGTTTATATGATACTGGGCGAAGTTGAACATGCCGAAGAAGTTTTGAAAGATCTGATTGTGCGCGAGCCGAATACGATCTACGCAGTCCGCGCGCGGGAGAAATTAGCTAGAATGGAGCGCGCCCGCTGAATCAAACAACTAAAAAGGGACTGGCTCCGTGAGGTGTCGGTCCCTATTGCTATACCAGTCACTATGTCACTGCGTCATTAACAACGTAAATTTGAGCGGATTCATTTTAGGATATTCGAATGTTGATATTGTTTCGAATTTCGTATTTAAAGGGGCGGGTATCTTAACTGGCAAACCTGTAACGTTTTGTGGTGATTCCCTGCGATCGTTATGCTACTGAACGCAGTGCCGTGACCAGCTTCGGTATGTCGTCCGGTCCCTTGACTTCGTAGATCTGCATGCCCAGTTCCTGGGCCGGTATCAGATCTACGCTGTAACGGTCGCCCACGACCAGGCAGTCCTCAGGCGTGACTCCCATTGCCTTTGCCGCTTTCTTGAAGAATTGAGGATTGGGTTTCATGGTCTTGAATGTGTTGTAGGTGAAAACCTGATCGAACAGATCCTGGACCTTCAGGGCTTCAAGAATGCGTTTCGCCTGCACTTCATTGTTGTTGGTGAGGATCGCGAGCCGGCAGCGTTTCTTGAGATCAAGCAGCATGTCCCGCAGCTCGCCGTTCGCCGACAAATAATCGCGGGGGTCAAAATATTCAATGTTTTCCTTGTGCCAGGTTTCCACGGGCATGCCAAAGCGGACCAGAGTCAGGGTGTAGGGTACGGGGAATCCATGCTTTTCTCTCAGCTTTTCGCGCGTATCTTCGATAAGGGTTGTCGCTTCCTCAACCGAGATTTTCTTGAGTTTGGCAAGCGCCTGATACGCGGCCTCGGCGAATTTCGCTCTCACCTCAGCGCTGCTGTATAACGTACCATCCAGGTCAAACAGTATTACTTTGATCATATCTTTTTGGGTTGGGTCTGGTTGTAGCTAGCCTGTCGCTACTCCGCGCTCCTTTTCAGCAATCGCTCCCAGATCATGTCGACTTCTTCCTGATATTCTTTGATCGGTACATCGTCGTGCCATTTGAACAGGTGGCCGAATCGGCCTTGTAGATTCAAAAATTCAGTTATCGGTTTCTTTTCCTTTGGTTTGACCGTAATTCGGTATTTACCATTTTCGTATTCATACAGAGGCCAGACGCATGTCTCGACCGCGAGTTTGGAGACCTTGATGGTTTTCTCGGGCACGTATGCCCAGCCGAGCCTGCACGGTGCATAAATGTTAATGAACGAAGGGCCGTCGGCGTCGAGTGCCTTGCGTACTTTTGTCACCAGGTCGTTCCAGTAGCCGATCGTAGTCTGGGCTGCGTAAGCCGGTTCATGGGCGATGATGATCTCGGTGAGGTTCTTGCGTATCTGCATCTTACCCGGGATCTCAGTACCCGCCGGTGAGGTTGTCGTGTGTGCGCCGCGCGGCGTAGCCGAAGAACGCTGGATACCGGTGTTCATGTAAGCTTCATTGTTGTAGCATACATAGAGCACGCGGTGGCGTCTTTCGATCATACCGGAGAGCGCCTGAAGTCCAATGTCATATGTGCCACCATCGCCACCAAAGGCGATGAAACGCAGATCTTTCTTGACCGCGCCTTTTTTCTTCAGCGCTTTATAAGCTGCTTCAACACCCGACATGGTCGCGGCAACATTCTCGAAGGCGTTGTGGATATAGGGGACATTCCAGGCTGAGAAGGGATAGATCGTGCTCACAACTTCCAGGCAACCAGTAGCCGCACCGACAACGACCGGTTGTTCGGCCGCGGTCAGTACCATGCGTGCCGCGATCGTTGCGGCACATCCGGCACAAGCACGGTGGCCACCAAGGAATTTCTCTTTTTGAGCTGCTAGCTGTTTGAGTGATGCCATTATTCCCCCCTTACTCCGTGGTAAACAATATCTTGATCGACTTTGCCTGATTTCTGTATCGACAACAGTTGCCCATATATATCTTCAATATCTTCGATGCTGATATCGCGGCCGCCGAGACCGTAGATGTAATTCTTCATTAACGGGCGCTCCTTTGATTCATAGAGTATGGAACGGCATTCATTATACAGATGGCCGCCGAGCGTTGACATGGTATCGGCGCGATCCATTACACCCAGGACTTTGACTTTCGTGATTGCTTTGGTCATTGCATCCTTTGGGAACGGACGGTACACACGGCATCTTATTAGACCTACTTTCTTGCCTTGTGCACGTAACTGGTCAACCGCGACCTTTCCCGTGCCACCAGTCGAACCCATGGCAAGGATCGCGACTTCGGCGTCATCCATTTTGTATTCATCAACAAGCGGGTAATGACGGCCGAATTCTTTTGCGAATTCCTTTTGCACTTCGTCGATGATCGGCAGCACGTGGTTCATCGCATCGATCTCAGAACGCTTGTGTTCAAAGAAGAAATCCTGCAGGTCGAGCGCGCCGAGAGTTATGGGATTGTCGACATCGAGCAGGGATGTCTTTGCCTGGCGCGTGCCCAGGAATTTAGGTACCGCGGCATCGTCGACCATTTCGACGCGCTCCATGCCGTGGCTGATAATGAAGCCATCCGTGGTGACCATTGCCGGTAAGAGCGCTTTCTCGGCGATCTTCACGGCCATGATCGTGGAATCATAGGCTTCCTGCGTATTTTCTGTGAAGATCTGTATCCAGCCAGAATCTCTTGAAGCAAGCGAATCCGAATGGTCGCAGTGAATATTTATCGGGCTGGAGAGTGAGCGGTTTACAAGGCAGATCACGATCGGTAGCCGCAGTCCAGCGGCGATGAAAAGTATCTCATGCATCAAGGCAAGTCCCTGGGATGCAGTCGAAGTCATGACCCGGGCACCGGCTGATGATGCACCGACGCAGGCACTTATTGCTGAGTGTTCGCTTTCTGCGGGTACGAATTCAGTATCGACCTCGCCGTCGTGGACGAATTTGGAGAAGAGCTGGACGACTTCGGTCGCCGGCGTGATCGGATAGGCAGCAACTACATCAGGATTTATCTGGCGCATTGCTTCGGCCATTGCTTCGTTTCCAGTTCGTGCAACGATCATTTTTCCTCCCTTACCATGGTGATTGCCTTGACCTTGGGCGGGCATTCCTCGGCGCAAATCCCACATCCTTTGCAGTAGCGGTAGTCGATACCCTTTACTTTTCCGTCTTTAACGATGATCGCCGAATCCGGACAATATATCCAGCAGATAAAGCAGTGGGTGCACTTCTTCTCATCCCAGATCGGTTTTTCGCTGCGCCAGTCACCGGTTTCGAATTCCTCGCTTGAGCCGCCTTCGAGGACCAGACCAGTGGGCAGTTCTTTCCAGCCTTTTTTCTCTTTCTTCATGCTTTTGCCTCCTCGTAAGCGCGCTTGATCGCTTGGATGTTGCCGTCCACCACATCTGGACGATTGGGGAATTTGTGTTCCAGACGTATCTTCACGGACTGGAGCATGTCATTGAAATCGAGGAGCTTAGAGACTTTTATGAGGGCACCGAGCATCGGTGTGTTCGGGAGGTCGCGTTTCAGAATCTCTTTCGATATTTTACTTGCGTCAACAACATAGACGTGCTGCTTGGTAAGTTTCAGTTCCTTCTTGATCTCTTCGGCGCTTTTCTGGGTGTTGACCAGGATCACACCGTCATCAGGTAGGCCGTCAGTGACATCCACAGTTTCCATTAGCGTTGGGTCTAGCACGACTACGATATTCGGCGATTTAATACCGCAATGCTGAAGTATCGGTTTATCGGAAATGCGATTGAATGCAAAAACCGGGGCGCCCATGCGTTCCGGCCCATATTCAGGAAATGCTTGTATATATTTACCCGTTTCTACCGCGGCATCGGCAAAGAGAAGGGCGGCGGTTTTCGCACCTTGTCCACCCCGGCCATGCCACCTTATTTCGAGTAACGCCATTGCCAAACTCCTTTCTCAGTCTATAAAAGGTTTTTATGTGAGAAAAATATGCAAAATCATGTCTGCAGTCGCAAATATTTCACTGTCACAGTCTGCACAACCTTTTATTTAATTTATCTTCAATTATAGTCAGAATTTGGAGTTAGTCAAGGAGATGGCTTTGGCTGTGTGGGTTCAATCGATGACGACTATTTTAGTGATCTTCTGGTTCCTCTCGATGAAATATACACCCGGCTTTGTGATATTATTGATTTTCTGCCCAAGGATGTTGTAGATTTGCGCCCCGTTCATATCCACGGGCTGAAATCTTCTGGATATTGTGGGGTAAATAGACTGGTTAACAATTGCATTTGCTTTTTCTTCTGCAATAGCCACGGGAACGTCGATTCTGGTCAACTGGCTCTGGATACCCGGGCCTTGATCATTGTAGCCTTGCGCGCGATAGAAATATGTGCCATATGGCATGTTGGTGAATTGCTGAAAAGTGTCAGGAATAGGCGGACTGAGGTTCACCGAACCATATCCTACGGTTGGGCAGAAATCATCAATATATATGCCCGCATATCGGTTATCGCCGTCGGTCGAGAGGCGGAACCTGAAATAGATTGACTTTCCTTCATACTCATCCAATGGGTGCGATATATTATGCCAGAAGGGCTGGTATCCGGTGAGCCGGGAGAGCTGTTGCCATACCAGACCGTCGGTCGATATTTCGAAGAAGGCGACGTCACCGTTTGGTTCGAGGTCATAGTATGTCCAGAACGAGGCAGTGTCCCCGGGCTCGACAAGATGCGGGTATTTTGTCGTAGCGTGGGCAAGATAACCGTCGATGTAATCGGCGAGTATGCTGTAGCTGCCCGAGTGTGCCTGCTGCGTGCTTGGAGAGAATCCGGAGAAGTTCCAGCGCATGTTGCTGGTACCGAACGTATCGGTGACAACATTCATGCCGGTCATCTCCCAGAGGCGCCAGAAATTCACACTGACATCCGTTTGTGGTATCCAGTACACGGTATAGTCGTTGCCTGATTGCTGATAGCCGATTTCGGGTGCAATGACAATTCGAGGTGTGACACTGACGACCGAATCAATACACTGGGCAAGATAAGGTAGTGCTTTGAAATTTTCCCTGCAAATCTGGGGTAGGTAAATGGTGTCAGGTGCTACCGATGTACCAAGCTCGATCGTAAATGGGTAACAGGGTTTGCCTCTAACATACCGGTTGTACCCATACATGAAATCAGCCCAAGCGCCGCAAATCTGATACCAGCTGCTCTGCTGAAAGGATGTGTAGTGGCCTGACCCGCTCTGACAGGTTATCATATACGCTATTGTATCACACAGCATCGTGAGTAGGGTGCTATCGGGTGATGGATTCATAGACCAATGCCAAGGGCGGCTGACCGATTCTCCATAGCAATGGTAGGAGATTCCGGTATTGATATATTGATTGTCGAGGAACGTAAAAAGTGCCTGGTTTTCATATTCAGAAAATGCCGCCGGTCCGCAAAAGAACATATTCGATGGTTGATGTGATGTGTTCGGATGGGGTTGACCGCCCCAGGTATCATTGGCACTGCCACTGCATCCGCCGGAGTAATTACGGTTGATATCAATGCCGATAGAGCCACCATAGGGACGTCGGTTCTTGCGCCAGCTGGTGTTACCCAGATCATGCGAAAAATGGTATCCGTCGACGTTAAAACAGGGCATTATCCAGATCCTGCAGTTATCGACGATCCAGGTGATCATTGAATCCTGGCCATAGGCGCTGACCAGGGAATCGGCAAAAAACAACGGTACGATAACTGATGTCCATTCGGCACCATGGTGAAGTCCGATAAAAAACAGACCAGCTTCACCCTCATCAGTGCCAGGCTGGTCGGAGATTTCCAGATAGAGGATTTGTCTTCCTTCATAGCTTTCCCCAATAGAATCTAACTTAGCAATCTGCGGGTAATTCACGGCAATGCTAAGCATTGAATCGTGGAGTTCAGCAAGGGTAGGGTACTGCATGCGATTACGTTCGAGTTCGATGAGATTTTCGGGTGTTATTTCGCCGTCGTAGAGAGCGAGCAGAAACAGGATGATCATGAACAAATATACATGGTACTTCCGGCTGTGTCAACGTGGAATATGGCAATTTCATTGCTTTGGCGGGAAATACGAATATAATACATTATGCGGTTGATCAGGAGTGTCGATAAAATCCAGAAGATTGTTGGACAAGTTCGAAAAAGAGGAAAGCTTATCGGATTGGTGCCGACAATGGGTTTTCTGCATGAAGGGCATCTGTCGTTGGTTCGCATCGCGCGAAAGAAATGCGATTTTCTTGTTGTGTCGGTCTTCGTGAACCCCGCGCAGTTCGGCCCGAAGGAAGATCTTCGCAGGTATCCGCGTGATCTGAAACGAGATTTGCGGTTGCTGAAAATAGAGGGCGTGGATCTGGTATTCAATCCTTCGGTGCGTGAGATGTACCCGGCAGGTTTCCGGACATATGTCGAGGTTCAGGAATGGAGCAGGCTCTTGTGCGGTACGTCACGACCCGCGCATTTTCGGGGCGTGACCACAGTCGTCTTGAAATTATTCAATATCTTGCAGCCCGATGTTGCGGTTTTCGGGCGTAAAGATTTTCAGCAGGCGGTCATTATCCAGAAAATGGTAAAGGATTTGAATCTTGGTATCCAGGTGATCACAGGGCCCATAGTGCGCGAGAAGGATGGGCTGGCCATGAGCTCGCGCAATATATATCTGAGTGATAAAGATAGAAAAAATGCGGTGGTTCTTTATCAGACATTGAAATGGGTGAGAGAAGCGCATAAAAATGGTTTGCGTGATCCTGGATTAGCCATTTCTCGGATGCGCAGGATGATAAAGCGAAAAGGCGGAAGGATCGACTACATTGAGATGGTCGACAAGAATACGCTCGAGCCGGCCAAGAAACTGAAGAAGAGAACCTTGATTGCTCTCGCCGTTTTTTTTGGCCGGACCAGGTTGATCGACAATATCATACTGTAAATCCTAAATTCTAAAAAGATGGTTCGACGTTTGTCAGTTTCGAAAAGCGACTAGCTGCCCGGTTTTCTGATATCCTGGAGCCTGGTCCCTTGATCATCTGGTATCCCCTAAATGGAGTAAGCGTTTGCCTCCATTTCCAGGTAACCTGATAAATCAGGTGACTACAGGAGTAGAACTTATTTGTCTATCACTGTAATCTGTCTTTCATCTCAGTAATCATGAGAACACTGAGTGTTCTCAGCGGAATTCCAGTATCCCAAAATACTGCGGTGCGTGTGCGAACGGGATCGACCAGTAGCCGGCATCGGCCAGGCGCGTCTGAAGCCGGCGCATGTTAAACCCCCATTTATCTTCGTTGAAAGGCGCCAGTTCCTTTTTGGCGATCTTCATTTCCAGAGTCCATTTACCATTTTCGCGCCCGGATGCAACTTCCCATGCTGCGTTCCACGAGACGTCGCGCGTGACCGTGCCATCCACTGCCCTGCAGATTCGGTCAAAGACTGCGCCGTTGCAGTTGATGATCGCCTGGTAGTAAGTTTCACGGTCGAGATTAGAGTCAAAGAAGAGCCAGACATTGTCGTCGGAGTAGGTTGCACCGTCGTGTTCAAACGTTGCTGCACGTATTTGTGAGGGATCACTTTCATGGCAACGGGCTGCGAAGTAAAGGTTATCATTGTCGTGAGAAAAATAGATCTCGGTACTTTCGATGGCGGCAACTGCACTTCCATCATAGTAGGCAAAGTGTGTTATCGGCAAAACTGCCCGCCAGATAAGATCATCAAGCCGACCATCGATCTCGGGCGGTGACGTTGTTTTATCGACAAATTTGTGTCGCTTGACTGACAGAATATTGTGCAGGGTGCAGACTTTGCCATAGGTGAAGGGGTAGGCGAGAGTGAACGACGGCATAGGAAAAAGGTCTGAGCCGTTGGTGACTGTCACATCGATTTTGTATTCTTTGGTTTCCTCGGGGGCGATGGCCAGCGGCATTATATCGGGTTGAATTATATATCGCTCCGCGTCAACTTCCCATTCTATGGTATGCACGAGTGAATCCGGTCCGAGATTACTGACAGCAAGCGCGACCGTTTGCTTCAGTCCTCTTGCCTCTTCATCAATTACGCAATCCTCGATGATGATCGCTCCTTGTTCCGCGCGTTCGATGGTTTGAATATCCTGCAGGGTGACAGTATTACGCGGTAACGCGCTTTCTTTCTTGAGCACCGCGATGTTTCGCTCGTTACCACGTACCGTGACCATGAGGTAGTGATAAAAGTGGCCGCGCGCAGGGTCGCTTGTCGACATTCCGCCGCCTGAACTGCCGACATCGATATATTCGATATTGTTCTGGTTCAAATATGAATATTCGTGATGATGGCCGGTGAATACTGCATCGACACCGTATTTTTCAAATATCTGCGCAAGGTTATCAGTTGTGTCTTCACGCAAGGCGTAGATATAGGTTGGAATATGATAGAACACGAAGATATTATCCATCTGCTTATGCTTTTCCAGATCTTTCTCTAACCATTTAATTTGCTCGGCGTCCATTTCCTGCGGTAGCGCCCAGTAGGTCATGGTGTTATCGAGGATGATGAAATGACTGTTCCGGTAATTGAATGAGTAATAACGCTTGAAGCCGGTTTTCTCGGTGTAGATGGCACGATCTGTCTCGTTCTGCAGCTCGTGATTGCCGGGTACAAAATAGAATTTGCACGGTAATGTCTGGATGATAGCCAGCAGAGAATCCCATTGGGCATACATGACGGTTGTATCCGTTTCGTAGCCTTCGATCAGATCGCCCACACACATCACGAAGTCCGGGTCAAGGAGTTTGACCTCTTCAATGATCTCTTCGAACACCTGGTCAACCGCGCTGCCCGTGCGGTCGCCCACGATGGCGAACCGGAAAGCTTCATCGCTTTTTGCCGAAAGAAATAAGGTAATGCAAAGTATTGCTAAGACCGATCTTTTCATGCTTCCTCCTTTGATGATGATACCGATAATTTCAATGAAATCAAGCATTATCAGCTTTCTGGCGACTAAGGGATTACGCCAATTGCCGTATTCCCTTAGTTGTTGGATATGATGGGTTGTAATTGTCGAGAACGATGCGTGAGACATTGACTGGTTGCATTAGATTTGTTATATTTCTTTGTTCTGAATGGGAGGATCATGAATTGGAGGATCAGGCTGATTTTCATTGTAGTCTTTCTCTGCATTTGCCAGCAGGCGCCGCCGATAGATTTTTTCAAAGAGGACGTGACCATGGAATTGTTCGAAGGGCGAGTGAGGGTCACGGGTGCTTACTATTTCAGGAATCTGACTGACATCGGTAAGCGTGTCAGGTTCTATTATCCATTTCCGGTTGATTCGAACCATGATTTTCCGGATACCATCGCGATCAGATATCCTTTTGAAATCGATTCTGCGGGAATCTATTTCTGGCTTTCAGTTGGCCCGAGCATCGTTGATTCATTTGTGATATCCTATGAACAACAGGTCAGGGAACCGTTTTTCAGGTATATAACGACCACAACGCAAGAATGGAAGAGGCCGATCAAGGAGGCGCGTTTCACTATTGTCGCGCCAGAGACGCTGGCTATTAATGCGAATTACGCATTCTCCGAGCCAAAGAAAGTCGGTGATAACCTTCATTATTACATTCCTATTGTGAATTTCCTCCCGGACGAAGATTTGCTCATAACTTGGTGACGCGGCAGCTTCTCGACTCGTCCGTAATGAAACGCGGCGGATTCGCTCGAAGACTAATGGAGTTAACTGTTCGAGTGAGACCTGCGAGCGGTCTCCCAGAGGGTATCAGATGATCAGGTTATCAGGATGGAGGACATCAGCAGACCGGAAGACCAGGTGGCTAACCGTCTATCGGTGACCTGATGCCCTGATATCCCATTATATCTTTTCGCAATTCGCAATACGAAATTTTCTTTATCGTACTCCGTTTCTCCCCTTCTCCGTTTCTAGTAAGTCGTCCCTTGACAACCCTCATTCCCCTCTTATAATAATATGAAGGAGATGAAGTATGAAGTATTGTATCTTACTTGTAATGGTGATCATGCTCAGTGCCAATCCAGTCATGGTCGAAGTCGTCAATGAATTCCAGGTCGCGCCCTATGACTCAGAACGCGTGGAACTGCGTTATCTTGAAGGGATGACTTATGACAGTTTGTTTACCATTGTTTTTCCTCTGCAGAACTATGTGATTTTAACGCCTGCTGGGACGGCGTACATAGACACGAATATAGCTATGCCTGGCTTGGAACCGATCATGATTGATAGATCCGTGTTGAGTGGCGATTTTGGTTTGCCTGATGATAGCGGCTACATCAAGCTTGTCGATTTCTATGATTCTCTGTTCTATCCTGGTCCTTTAACCGTTTGGCAACATGCGCCCACACCTCCCGATTTCAGCTCAGCGTGCAAATTCCATTGCTATCTGTTCAGAACTGACTATTACGAGTATTGGCTGATCTCTGACTGGTACATTGATGCCACACCGACATTTGGTGCGCCAAATGACGACTATTCTGGTTGTCTTGTATCCGGACATGTGTACGGCCCGTACAATGAGGCACTGGCTGGAGCGTGCGTTACCGCAGTGATCGTGGGCGAAGAGTACTCAATGTTTCTGCCGTTGCCCTATCCAACGTGCTGTACGACTTATACGGCATTCGATGGTGCATATTCATTTGATAGTCTCTTACCGTATTACTATGATATTCAAGTTTCCGCGAGCGGATTTGTGCCTGACACTCAATACTCGGTCGGTAAACTGTACAGCACTGTTCCGACCACAAATGTGGATTTCTTCCTGCAGCCAGGTATTGCAGAAAACCAAGAATCTAAAGTACTCATGGGTTCATTTGTACGGCCTAATCCGTTCCACGTTTCGTTTAACATAACTATGCGTGAGCCTGTGCAGCATATCGATATCTATGATGTAACCGGCAAACTTGCGCGCCGGGTGGATAATCAAAGCTTGGACACTGACGTTACGGTCGACTGCGCGGATATGCCACGCGGCATCTATTTCGTAGCGCTTAGAGAGCAGAAACTGAAAGTAATAAAACTCTGAAATTTAGACAAGCAACTTACCATTGTTTTTGTCATTCGTATTTTAAAATTCGAATTTGTTTAGTATTGCGATATCAGGATTTCGAATTTCGACAGTATAAAGAAGCGCGTTTGTATATGCCGTGGTAAGGATTATGACAATGCCGCTTGTCTTTGAAGTTGGCCGTGTTCAGTCTTTCATCAGTTCTTCTTCCATCAACTGATGCTGGTATAGTTTCAAGTACAAGCCCTGCTTTCTTAGCAGTTCTTCATGGGTACCTTGTTCAACTATCTTACCCTTATCCAGGACATATATAAAGTCGCACACTGATAGCACCGAGAGCCGGTGGGAAATGATTATCAAAGTTGTGTCGGGTGTTTCGGACAGTTGCTTGATCAGCTGCTTCTCGGTATCCGCATCGAGATTGGAGGTTGCATCGTCGAGCACGAGTATCTTCGGCCGGGCGAGCACGGCACGGGCAATTGCTACGCGCTGTTTCTCCCCGCCGGAAATTCTCAAGCCCCGTTCGCCGATCAATTCATCCCACCCCTTGGGTGCGCCGCTCACGAACCTTTCCAGCTGAGCCAGCTTGACGGCATTATTAACCATGGGCGTGTCGACCTTGCGGCCGAAAGTGATATTACCGTAAATAGTGTCGGAAAAAAGCGATGGTTCTTGCGGCATGTAGCCGAAAAGCGAACGGAGTCCGGAGATTCGGATATCTTTCATGTCGGTGCCGTTAAGTTTGACCCTGCCCTCGGTGGGGTCCGCGATCCGCATCAGAACCTGGAGCAATGTCGTCTTTCCCGAACCAACCGTGCCGGCCAGTCCGATTTTCTGTCCCGGCTCAATTTTCAGATTGATGCCATCAAGAATGAGCGGGCCATCTTCCGCGTATCTGAAGTACACATTCTCCATGGCGATGCCTTTGTGGTCAGCTTCAGTTATCCTGCCTTCATCAGCAACGTCTGCAGGGAAGTTCTTAAGTTCTTCAACACGTTCGCTCTGGACCTGGGCGCGTTTCTTCGAAACAAAGTAATTGCCGATCCTCAGCATCGGGTCGAGCAGGATTATGATATAGGCGTTAAAAGCAACAAATTCACCGATCGTTAAATTCCCGCGAATTATGAAAAGGCCGCCGAATAGGAGCACAAGGATCACGCCGGTCTCCTCGATCGCGGTGAACAGGGTATGGATCAATGCTTCGAGTTTAATGACTTTTATCGATGCTAATACGCGCGCTATCATCATTTCAACGAAGCGCGAATCGGTTTTCCCTTCGGTTGTGTAAGACTTAACCAGTTTTATTCCGGCGAAACTTGACTGCAGGTGGCTATTGGTGCGCGATATAGATTCGCGCCAGGCATAGTAGTACTTGTACATGATAGGGCTGACCCTGAGCCATCCTACCGCAGCCAGGCTGATAGGCAGAGCAGAAATGAGTGTGAGCAACGGGTTTATTCTTAGCAGAAAGAAAAGCGCGACAACCAAGGTAAAAATCCCTTCAATGGGACGGAAAAGTCCGGAACACGAGAACCAAGCAAGCTCATTCAGATCGTGGTCGACACGCTGCAGGATGTCACCCGCCGGGAAACGGCTGAGGAATGAATGTCCCTTGCGGAGTATTTGTGCAAACATGTTTGTGCGTTCGTCAATAAGGTACATCTCATTGCTGCGGCCGCGTGCAAAAGGTAGGAGGGAATTGAAAATCGCGCGCAGGAAACCTATGCCGCCTATGATCAACACAAACCTTAACAGATCCTGGCGGGCAAAGTTCAGTTTTATCCCGTCAATGACATCTTTCAGGATATAGGGAAAGATGAGTGCAATGATGGTGTTGATAAATGAAAATACTACAAGGAAAGAAAACCATATTTTGTGCTTTTGCCAGAAATGGACGATTGACCTCATTTTACTCCGCTCAGGTACTGAAGCCGATACATTTTGTAGTAATGTCCTTTTTCTAGAAGCAGGTCAGAATGATTCCCTTCCTCGACTAGGTTGCCCTTATGTATGACCAGAACACGGTCTGCCAGGCGTGTTGTCGTCAGCCGGTGCGCGATGATGATCGCGGTGCGTCCCTTCAGGAGCTCTTTGAGTCCTTGCTGGACAAGCCTTTCGCTTTCAGGGTCGACCGATGATGTTGCTTCGTCAAGAATCAGGATTTCAGGGTCGAATACTAATGCTCGGGTGTATGATAATAGCTGTCTTTCGCCGAAAGACAGGTTGATACCCTGTTCGATGATATTCGTGCTGTAGCCATCCGGTAGGCTGAGGATGCGTTTGTGTATTTTTGCACGGTCGGCAGCTGCATATACGTTCTCGTCAGGTATTGTTGCATCGAATAACCGTAGATTGTCAAGAATTGAACCCGGGAACAGTATGACGTCCTGAGGCACAAATCCGATCCTTGCGCGCAGCGAATGGCGCTCGACACTAGCCAGCGATGTGCCATCGATCAGGATATCTCCATCCTGGGCTGAGTAATATTTTAACAGGAGGGAGATGATCGATGTTTTGCCTCCGCCAGTTTCACCGACGAGCGCAATGCGCTCGCCCTTTTTTATCTGGAAGTTGAGGTCTTTGAGGACCCAGTTCTCATCTTCGTAATAGAAGCTGAGATTTTTGAATTCAATGACATTTTCGAAGGTGTGCAGCAGGTGTGTCTCGTTGGGCTGGAATTCTTCTTCAGTAGAGAGTATCTGAAATACCCTTTCGGCCGCTGCAAAGGCGCGCTCGATTACGTTTATCTGATCAGATAAGCCGCGTAGCGGTACGAATAGCCGTGTAATGTAACTAATGAAAAGATAGAGCGTACCGATAGTTATCAGTCCGCTGAGGGCCCACACGCCTCCTATGCCCAGGACGAGGACGATGCCGATGATCTCGCCTATTTCGACAAAGAACCAGATACGGTACCAGTATGATAATGCCTTGAGTTCATAGTCATATTTGTCCCTGCCCAGCGTATTTATTCTGGAGACGAAATTGTTCTCCTGCCGGAACATCTGGACAACATTCAGGGATTTAACGGTCTCGATAACAAAGCCGTTGATTTCGGCGATCTTCTTTCTAAGATTAACATAGACTGTCCTGACGTGTTTCTCAAACCACCAGAAGCTGTACGCGAAAATAGGCATCATAACCAGTATGAGCAGGTAAAGGCGCCAGCTGACAATGAACATCACTGCTGACATGCCAACAAGAAGTGCCAGGTTACTGACCAAAACCACGGCGGTTGAAGAAAAGAGGAATTTTAAGGCCTCGGTGTCGCTCTCAACTCGGGAGATCAAGGTGCCTATGGGATGCTTGTCAAAATAGGATATAGGAAGTCTCAGTAAGTGTCTGAAAATGTCGGCTTTCAAATCAGCGATCGCTCTCTCACCGACGCTCATGATCTCTATCTGCTGGAAATATCTTACAAGTATGATGACTATTTGGATGATGATGTATACTACGGCGATAATAATTAATCCCTGCACGCTTTTACTGGGTATTTCCACGTCGATGGCGCGCCTTATCAGGATCGGTCCGAGCAGGGTGAGGAGGGTGGAAAAAAGGAGCAGAAATGAGGCGATGATTATTGTTTTCAGATACTTCCGGAAATAGGGCAGTAGTTTTTTCAGGATGCGCCAGTTCCTTTTCTTTGACACATCCTGCTCAATTGCATACCTGTCTTCCCAATGCCAGTGCATGGGTAATATTATGCCCAGGTGAACGCTAAAGTCAATTCTTCTTCTTTACTTCTATGATATATTGTTGTCCTGGGATTCACTATTATCCTGAAAAGCGTATCAGATGACCAGAATATCAGCAGGATGGACATCAGCGAACAGAATACCAGATTACAGATAGCTCCCCCATCCCTTATATTCTGGTGTTCTGGTATCCTGCCTGCTGATCTTCTGATATCCTGATGCCCTTGCGTTTTTTGTTCCGATTGACTTAGGCGTAGAGTCGACTATAATAAAAAGTGATGAAAGGTCATAATGCAGTCATAATATTCTGGATGTTACTCCTGTCGCTCGTTTCTGCCGATCGTGGCATGATGCCTTTCAATCCCAATGCGCAGATCTTCGAACCTAACCAGCGCGCCATGATCGCCTGGAATGGCGTTGAGCAGATCCTGCTTCTGAGCACAGACGTGCACGCGTCCGAATCAACCATGGTTTTAGAGGTTCTTCCGGTACCGGCAGAACCCAAGGTGAAAAAAGGCGATTTAGAGACTTTCCGCAGGGCCACGGATCTGATCAACCGGAAAATTCAGAGACCTGATCTTGCCAAGGGACGGGTTCTCTCCGAAGGCGTCGTAGTTCCTGCAGGTGAAGTCACTTTTCATGAGCAGATCGGTGCCCACGACATATCGGTAACTCATTTGCTGGATGCTGCTGGATTCATAACCTGGGTGGCTAATTACCTCCAGACCTTGGGCGCTGAGGGAGATATTGTCTCACCGGAAATGCTGGGTTTGATTGAAGAATATATCGTGGATAGTTTCGAGTGGTTCGTCTTTGACGTTGTAAGTCTCGGTGAGGAGGTTGTGACCAACGAACCGATACAATACAGGTTCAAGACTAACCATCTCTTCTATCCCTTGAAGATAACACAGACGGCCGCGGGTTCGACCTCAATTGAACTTCTGATCCTCACGCCCCGGCTGTTGAGCAGGTTTCCCAGTATGCCCCTCGAGAGCATACGTTTGAGGCATGACCCGATAACCATCAATGGTGATGAGTTGAAAATGCTGAATGAGGAGATGTATGACATGCTGCAGAAATACAAGGAATTAAAATTGCGCATATGGTCTCTGGAAGGTGACCTGGGGTCATTCAAGAATGACCTGCTTGCTTATTGAAGAATCGTTTACGGTTGAATAAAATGGAGAAGAGATGAAGAAAAGGCCGAAAAAAGAGATAAAAAGTTTCATCAATTCACTGGCAAAAAAACACGGCACTCCACTATTCGTTATCAGCAGGTCACAACTGCTTGATCAATTGAAACGGTTCCGTACTCTATTGCCGCGCGTTGAGCCGTTCTACGCAATAAAATCGAACTCCCACCCCTTTATTCTAAAGACATTCGCCGAATCGGGCATAGGTTTTGATGTAGCATCGATCCAGGAAATGCAGGCGGTCCGGGAACTCGGGGTCGGGCCGGAGCGGATGATTTTCGCCAACACCGTGAAGAGACCCGAGGCTCTCAAGTATGCGGCCAGTCAGAGAATCCAGATGATGACTTTCGATTCCGAGTATGAGCTCAACAAGATCGCACAGTATGCACCAAAAGCCAGAGTTCTTGTGCGCATCAAGGTTCCGAATGTAGGTTCGATGGTCGAGTTGTCACTGAAATTCGGAGCAGAGCCAGTGGACGCAATACCTTTTTTGATAAAAGCGATCCGCTTGGGTCTGAAACCGGTCGGCGTGAGTTTTCATGTCGGTTCTCAGAACACGCACGTGGCAAATTACCTTGATTCGCTTGAAATAGCTTCGATCATCTTCAAGGATGCCCATCTTAAGCAGATACCGCTGGAGATACTGGATATCGGCGGCGGTTTTCCGATCCGGTATTTTGATGGTGAAAAAGACCTGTTCGGACAGACCGCAACGCATATTAATAAGGAATTGAGTCGACTTTTCCCGCGTGATGTGCGGATCATTGCCGAGCCGGGCAGGGTGCTCTGCGGACCGGCCTGTATTTTGATAATGCGTATCGTGGGTAAATCGATACGGGGAAACAAACACTGGTACTATCTCGATGACGGCGTATACGGGTCCTTGTCCGGGATCGTGTATGACCACTGCAAATACCAGTTCAAGGTTCTGAAAAGAGGCCTCGCCCAGATCACCACACTCGCCGGTCCAACGTGCGATTCTTTTGATATTATCTCGACCAGCGAAGATCTTCCTGAGTTGGATATTGGCGATTTAATTTACGTTGAGAGAATCGGCGCCTATTCATGGGTGACGGCAACGAATTTCAACGGCATACCACCGGCCAAAGTGGTCACTGTGCCGTAGTTTTATGGTTACTGACAAGGGGGCGTAATGAAAAGACTACATAAGATGAAAAAGGATGTTGACGAAGTTCCTGATTGGCTTAAGAAGAAAAAGTACCCAAGCAAGAAAAGATACTTATCCGGTCAGAGGATTTTTCCGCCGGCAATAACTGGCAAGGAAAAAATGACTAACCTCATCGAAGACTCCTTTCTTGCTTATAATGCCGCAAGGTTGCGCGAAGGCTGCCGGTTGTTCACGGAAAAAATGCTGGCCGACAACGTGACGGTCGGCATGAGCCTTGCGGGCGCCTTGACTCCTGCTGGTCTTGGCAAGTCAGTAATCATTCCGCTGATGAAGGCTGGTTTTGTGGATTGGATCGTATCGACCGGCGCCAACTTGTATCATGACATGCACTACGCATTTAATTTCCCCCTGCATGTTGGCACGCACCTGATCGATGATGCTGAATTGAGAAAGAATGATGTTGTACGCATCTATGATATACTATTAGGCTATACTGACTGCTTAATGGCGACAGATGAAAATCTGCGTCAAATATTCAAACAACCCGAATTCCAAAAAGAAATGGGGACCGCTGAGTTTCACTATTTGCTGGGAAAATATGCGGCAGAGTGGGAGGCAAAGACCGGGCACAGAGATGTGTCGGTGATGGCAGTTGCGCACCGCCTTGGTATACCGCTCTATACAAGTTCGCCCGGCGATTCGACACTGGGCATGAATGTTGCCGAAGAGGAAATTATCGGCAGTAAACTGCGCATTAATCCGTCGATCGACGTGAATGAAACTACGGCAATAGTCCTGGCTGCGAAACGTGCCGGTGGAAAATCCGCTGCCCTTCTGATTGGTGGCGGGAGTCCGAAAAATTTCCTGCTCCAGACCGAGCCGCAGATCCAGGAGGTGCTTCGTATCAAAGAAGTGGGCCATGATTATTTCTTCCAGATAACCGATGCGAGGCCGGACACGGGCGGGTTATCGGGCGCAACGCCGCATGAGGCCGTATCTTGGGGAAAGGTCGATCCCACAATGCTACCCGATGCTGTAGTCTGCTATCTCGATGCGACTGTTGGTTTTCCGATAATTGCTCATTATGCACTGGCAAAACATAAGAAACGGAAGCCGAAGAAGTTATATTTCAAGCGGCAAGAATACATGCAGAATCTTATCCGGGAGTACTACGCACACCACAAATAGAGATCGTTGAACGTTCAGCGGTTACGATACCCGCCCCGTTAAATAGAAGTAGCCGTGATCCTGCATAAGCTGATGTATGTTGTGCAATTGCACTCTCTCCACGGCAGAACACCTTTGTGATTATTTAACGGTGCCCGTTTCGTTTAACATCTGTCGGTTACGTTACACAACATATCGTTTTTCAGCAAATAGAACAGGTCATTAGCCCTAAGAACTCTATTAGTGTTCGAGCTTGTCGAGAACAAAGGCAGAAAAGATGGTTTGGCATCTGTCGGTTACGTTTCTATATCCGTCTGTCATTGCGAGGAGCGAAGCGACGTGGCAATCTCAACAAGGCGTTCGGGATAATTCCATGTTGACGGTGTTGCTGCAGGTTGCTGTTTGAAAATTCGTAATTTGGTTTTTGGAGTTTATTGGAATTTGGGGTTTGCAGTTTGGTGCTTCCCTTTTTGGAACATCGAGTTCCAAAAAGGGAAAGGTGGGTAACGGGACTTGAACCCGCAACATTTGGAGCCACAGTCCAATGCTCTGCCAGTTGAGCTATACCCACCATCACTAGGCCACAGGAAACAGGCAACGGGAAATAGACTTGACCAATGTTATTTTAGCTAATTTGCAACCAGAATCAATATCTGCTATTCCTTCTGTTTCCTGTGTCCTATTGCCTGTCTACTATCAAATACCCCGCGCAGGATTTGAACCTGCAACCCGCTGATTAAGAATCAGCTGCTCTGCCAAATTGAGCTAGCGGGGCTACGTTAGGGGACAGGAAACAGGCATTAGGCAATAGACCTATTTCCCAATCCCAATTCGCTAAATCAACTGCTGCTCGTCATTGCGAAGCTGGCGCAGCCAGCTGTAGCAATCTCGGTCAAAGATCGGAATCCCGCACCTTAACCATCTGCTTCATCTGTCCATCACAGATCACGCACTATGTACGATCTACATACCATAATTCCTGACGCTAAGCGCCAGAAAAGGTGCGGGATGCTGAATTTCACGATCGCATCAAGAAACAGATGCGAGTAAGATCAGAATTGAACTCCCTCGTCCTGTAAATACAGACTCGGGACTCTCAATTTTCCAACCAAATCAGAGATTTGGGGAAAATTGGAGCGCGCCTGAGGTGAATCGAACACCTAACCTACGGATTAGAAATCCGTTGCTCTATCCGATTGAGCTACAGGCGCAACACGGGGATTCTCCCTTTGTTCTCCATTCGATTTTCGAAAGACACAAAAAATTTCATGGAGACCTCGGATGCCCTACTACCGGCGATCCCCAACACCCAGCCACCTCCATGCGCCGTGGTCGGTGCATAACACATACGGATTTTCATTGCGCAACAAGATCGTGTACGGCACAGACATCCGATGAGATTATAGCGAATTTTAGCGATGAGTCAACACGCTGCACGATTCCCAGCTGTCATTCTCCGACCCCCTGATCAAGCATGCCTTCTGATTTAATCGGGGGGTCAGAGGACAATCTTGACCGGGGGATCCAGCCGAAGATCCGGACCCGGCTTACTTCTTTCGTACCGTTGGGTGTACTTATCCTTATGTGAAGGTGGCGATTGTCAAAAAAATCGGCTTTGTGTTTTGAATATGTTGTTCAATATTGTAAAATGTTTAGATTTGATGTTATGAAAAAATTGCGCCTCTGTGATTGTGGTATATACTATGAAGTGATGGAGGTGCAATTATGTTATATATCGGTATCGATTTTCATAAGGACTATTCATTCATCACGGAGATGGATGGATAGAATTGGGGTCAAATCTAAACATTTGACAATACTTGTTTTAGTTTCAGCTCAAGCTCGGCGAACTTCTTTCTGACCTCGGGATCCTGATTCAGTT
>Ga0209536_100001140_pt1 | contig 43897 bp, 51 predicted proteins | sample DeeMarSeWOR28_12_FD_187461 | JGI IMG/M metagenome (GOLD analysis project Ga0209536, IMG submission 187461) | Marine sediment microbial communities from White Oak River estuary, North Carolina - WOR-2-8_12 (SPAdes) (version 2) | ecosystem: Environmental > Aquatic > Marine > Intertidal zone >...
TTGTTCTTGGTACTCCTGTTAAGCGTGTACCTTGCTCAGCTGCTCGTCAGTTTCCTTGCAATACTGAAGGACGTTTCTTTCTGAAGAAAGAGCGATAAACAATGGCAACCACAGTAGACATTTTTAACAAACTTGTTGCGGATGGTGCTATTAAGGTTCGCACAGGAACTCAAAGCACTCATGACAATCTTCGCATTCGCTTGGTCAAAGCTTTTAGCACTCATAAAAAATTGCTTAATGATATTGGTGCATCTGACGGCACTGATAATTCTCTTGGCGTTTGTGCTACCTTCCATTTGGGTAGTGGAATTTCTACTTTCACTCTACAAATTCCTAAAAAATCAAAAGGTATAGAGTATGAAATTATCCCACACTAGAGATGAAAGTGACATCACAGAATCCATGATGCTCCATCTGCGCCAGCAACTAGAAACTGCGGTGCCGCCGGAGCATCTCGAAACTCAAGTCATCAACGCATTTGAATACTTCCGTCAACTTGGACAAGATCCTAGAAATTTCTCCATCATTGGAGTCAATGGATCTTTGCGCTGGTTCAAAGAAGAAAGCGATTGATCTGTGCGACGCTACGAAAAGATTTGGAATCAGCTTAAACAAACCAAACATTGCGTCATCCGCTGCAAACCTGAAAAGATGCAGACAATTATTAACTGTGTCCGTAAAGAAAAGACACAGGAAAATGCACCCAGACATTCTTTAGAACTTCCATCTTTTGGACGTTTGCGAGTAAAAAGGAGAATAGATAATGGCGTCGGAATCATTACCTTCAGGCTGGAAGCCAGCTATCGCAGTTATGAACTCTGAAACTGATCCAGAAAAGTTTGTAAATGACTACTGGGAAAATGATGGTGGATCTTGTGGCGAATGTCAATTCTTTCAACAAGAGTTAGAACCTCATGGTGAATGGACTAATCGTTGCCATGTTCTCGATCCTGCTCCAGGAGATAAGAATATCACCTTCACTGATTGTCTTGCTTGGCAGGAGAAAGTAGCATGAGTCCTTTTGATTCTCTCCAAGAATTTCATAAGCAGCGCGTGCTGCGCCAGCTCCCTAAAACTTGGAGCCTTGAAAACTCAGAACAAACACTAGTGAATCCTGAACGAGTAATCATAACTGTTTCAATCATCATCTTTATTTTCATTGGTATTCTCTATGCCATTGGATAAGGCATACTATTTTCCAGAATCATACAATCATTTGCGAGCAGAACTTGCAGATCATTGGCCTGAATACTGGAAAAAAGTACAATGGTTTATGGCATTCGATCAACTTCTATTTGTAGAAAAGATGAACGAACTTCTGGATCTTAAAGTCTACTTTGAAACTGATCTTGATGGAGTTTGTAACATCTATTTGAAAGAGCTAAGAAAGAAACGAGGAGTACATTAATGGCAACACCATTAGAAGAAACCTTAGAAAAAATTGAACAACTTAAAGCTGCATTGCTGGCGAAAGATCCAGCAATGCCGGGGCATCTCCGCGCCATCCATCGAAATCTTGTGCAGTATGAAGAACTCAGTCACTTGCTAACTGAGGACCAAATCGCAACTATCCTTGATGGGGCGCAACGCAAACTCGGTATCATTCTTGCTGAAGAAACAACTAAGACTAAAGGTAGTAAAGGTAAAAGTCTTAAAGGTGTAACAGCAGAGGATCTATGAGGAGGAAGAAATGAGTGAAGGCCAGCGATCGAAGTATCGCAACGCGGAATTGACGCGGCATGAGTCGGAAAGCGTTTGTGGTGTTGCTAACACGGATGAAGCCGTGTTGTCCCTGCTGATGGAGTTGCGCGACGAGTTGCAGAAACTTAATCGAGTGTTTGAAGGTCTACGGGCGCGCATTGCGGAGTTGGAGCGTGGTGAAGATCCAGACATTACACGCCTGATCCGCGAGCGCGACGCAGCCATCGACGCGGCAAGGAAAAAGCAAGATGGGTGACATAGCTGATTACTATTTAGATTCATGGCCTGAAAATTGGGAAGAAGATCCAACAGTTACTTGTAAGTATTGCGGTAAAACTGGATTGTATTGGTGGGACATGGGCCGTGGATTTAGATTAATTGATCCAAATACAAATACTGCCCACACTTGTAAAGAGTACCATGAACATCATTAATTGGAGGCGTGCAAATGCCCGCAGAATTTGACGCTTGCAGAAAGAAAGGTGGTAAGATTAGAACTATCAGTGGTCCAAACTCACAATGGGGACTATCTGCAAACCAGTATCTTCACGTTTGTATTCTCAAAGGTAAAACTGTACGCGGAGAAGTAAAGGAGAAAGTCAGTGTCAAATCAAAATCCAAATGAGCCAGCTTTTTGTTCTCAGTGCAAACACGTTATTGGAATACGCAACAATTATTATGCTGCAGACGAGTGGAAGTGTGGTCATCCTTTTAATGTCATAGACAAAGGTTTCGATTTAGTTACTGGAGCTTCTTTACGCGAGCATATCAAAACTCCTAAAGAACTTCGATACAGCGATACAGGTTGCGCCCGCAGTGGAGAATGGTTTGAACCTTATGAATTTCCTACCTTCTTGGATTCACAAAGACTTCCATCTACTCCCAAATCTAAATCAAAAATTACTGCGGACGACCTGTGAAACTAGATCCTGAAGAATTCTTAGACTCCACAGTTGGAGAGTCTGCTGCTTCACAAGCGGCCTTAACAAGCAAGAAAAACTACAGGCACGCTTACCGATTTATCAATCTTACTTCTTACTCCCAACGAGAAGTGCTGCACCGCTGCCCCCGCGAATTCCAACTAATGAAAAGAATAACTCCTGGAGTTTCCGAGGAGATGCCCAATATTGATTTTGCTTTTGGGCACAGTGCAGCCGCTGGCGTACAAACATACATAGTAACGGGCGATAAACAAGCCTCATTGCTCGCAGCTTTTCTTGCTTGGAATATTGATTTAGAAACAGACTTGCCTAAGAAAAATAAAAGTGTGTACTTTGCTATCCTTGCAGTCCTTAAGTTTATCAATTATTGGGATGCTGTTCGTGAGCATTGGGAAGTTGCAACCTTCAATGGACGACCAGCATCAGAACTTCTTTTCTGGCTTGATTGTGAGAATGGTCATCATCATGTTGGTCACATTGATATCATTCTCAGAAATAAGAATACAAAAAAGTACACAGTCCTAGAGATTAAGACTACTAGTGCTAAGATTGTGGATGAAGCTATGTATGGAAACAGCGATCAAGCACTAGGATATTCCATCATTCTTGATACCATTGCAGGACTCGAAGGTGGAGTTGCAACCTTCGATGTTCTCTACTTTGTTTATAGTACCGTGCGCCGGGAATGGGAAACTATCCCCTTCCAAAAATCTAGAACTATGCGCGCTGAGTGGCTCCAAGATTTGCTCCTAGATCAGACAACTATCAACACCTACATTAAATTGAAATTTTTCCCTAAGCGGGGCAGCTCATGCTGGACATTTTCTAGGCGTTGTCCTCACTATGGAGTTTGTGATTTCAAAGAAGCAACAAGAACAGATCACTTTGAAACTTGGGAACCTAACATGCCGCTTCCTGAGAAGCCAGACTTTGTATTCAATCTTAAAGATGTATTGGATACATGGGTTCCTAATGTTGTAGTACGACAATGAGATTAGGTAAGCGGCGTACTGCTTTTGCAAACTTTATAGTTGCTCTTGATGTTGGAGAGACTTGGCGTTTTCCTTCTTCCGATCATTTTGCTTTAACAACATTCATACAGAATGTAAATGCCAAGTTAATCAAAAGCTATCCTGATCTTTATGGGCGTAAATTTAGAGTCATCTTATCATCATCTATTAATTCATCTTTTGTCTTGAGGATAAAGTAATGTTACTCAGTGATTATCAACAGAAAGCAAGTCATCGTGTTCTTGTGTATGGTCGTGCTAAGGTTGGAAAAGACGCATTTGTGGGGCAGCTGGCGCGTGCAAACCAGCATCTTTGGTGGTTCGATCTTGAAGATGGAATCAAAACTCTTCTAAATCCTGCCATCTTGCCCGTTGAATTTCATAAGAACATTACAGTGTTTCGTATTCCAGATAATCAACTTGTGCCAATGGCAATTGAAACACTGTTGAAAGTCATCAAAGGAACTGAGTGCAAGATTTGCTGGAAGCATGGCAAAGTAAATTGTCCTTCTTGCAAAGAAAACATTGGTTCCATCTGTCTTAACAATTTCACTTCTAACGACTGGTTGGTAATCAACAGCGTTACTCAACTCTCCTTGTCTGCGATGTATGCAGTCATCAAAGAAGAGATGCAAAAAGATAACTGGGAATATAAACCAACCTTCCATGATTATCGTGCACAAGGTTTTATGCTTGATCGTATCTTTTCTTTCATGCAATCAGGAGACTTTAATTGTTGTGCAGTCTCGCATGAAATCATGATTGAACAAGTGCAAGATACACAAGGTGGTGGTGGCAAAGATGCTCCTGGAAATAATGTAGAAACAATTATTCCAGCAGCAGGCACGCGCAACTTCTCGCGCCAGTTTGGTCGCTACTTCGACAACATCGTTTACTTAGATATTAAGAACAAAAAGCATCGTGCTTACAGTAGCACTGTTTATGATGGTCGCATTATGACAGGTAGCAGAACTGGTATAGAAATTGAAAATCTTGCAGAAGGTGCACAGAATATCAACTCCCTACTTAGAAGGAAAGCAGAAAATGTACCAACAAAACCGATACAATCTGTTGGTGGAAAAAGTAGTTAAGGAACTTAAACAACTTAGTGATTTGAAAGGTGGTGAATATGCCCGAAGCAATGACAGGTTGGCTAATTTCAGAAAGCTTGGTGAGGATTGTGGACTCGATATGCTCATTATTTGGAGAGTGTATGCGGGTAAACATTGGGACGCAATATCCACTTATGTTAGAGATGTGCAAACCGGAGATAGTAGAACCCGTCTTGAATCTATCAGCGGGCGCGCAACTGATCTAATTGTATATCTGATTCTTTTTCTTGCAATCTTAGATGAAAGGAAATTGCTACCAGACGCGCTAGCACCGCAACCAAGTAACGATTAACCACACAACTATCCAGGACAACAGTCATGACTGATGAAACTGATCTGATTCCAATTGAAGATTTGATGGACAGCAGCATTGATGACTTGGAAGAATTGCCGCCGTTTATTGTGCCACCTGTTGGGTACTATAAGCTGGCAGTTTCTCTTTCCAGGAAATCTGTAAATGATAAGCCTTGCATCGAAGCTGCATTTGTGGTGCGTGAAACACTGGAACTGAAGAATCCCAGTGAAGCACCCTGCGAAGCAGGCACCAAGTTTTCCCAACTCTTTACAATGGATAATGAGTGGGGACAAAAAGGATTCAAGAGTTTCCTGAAGGGACTCATTGATCCTCTTGGTCTTTCTGGAAAGAAAGTTTCAGAGGTAATCGAAGCAGTACAAAATGTGGAAGTTGCTGCTACTGTTAAACAGCGTAAAGATAAGAATGATCCTGACAAGATTTACGCTAACGTCAGTGACGCCACGGTGATGTAAAACTTTTGGGGAAAGGGAGAAATCTCTTTCCCCATTTTTATGCACCTATTACTAATAACAACTCCAGATCAAAAAGAGTATCTCCCTCGATTTTCTTCTCTTGCCTGTTTCCACGGGCATCGGGTCAGTGTGCTTACTGCGCCGGTTGATACAATCTCCGCCCTTGAAGCAAAGTGCAAAGCAGCAAAGATTGATGCTATCATGTGTGCCAGCGCGTCCACACTCGAACGAATCTTAGATTCACTCCCAGACTTCACGCGCGCAAACACTAGAAAGTCTTTAACACTTGATGACTACCAAGGTTCTCTTCTCCGAACTCGTGGTGGTTATGAAGTAGTTGTTCTCAATCCTCCAGAACATATCATGACTGTTCCTTATGGAGCATTCATTTTCACACGCTTCATTACAAAACTGACAAAACCAAATGACTGGTACAAAGAAACTAAATTCAGTTGGTCTATCGGAACCCCTGAAACTTTGGAAAAGCGTTACACTGATTTCCAACAATCACATTACATTGCTGTTGATATTGAGACGCCGCTCAATAATCCTGATCTCCTCATTAACTGCATTAGCTTTACTGCTTACTTTGCTGGGGATCACAGCAGTCACTCTCTGGTTATCCCATTTGATTCAATCTTCAACCTAGCCTGGATACGGAAATTTCTTTCCCTTCCAGCTTCTAAAATCCTTCAAGGTGGTGGCTACGATGCTGTTTACTTATTGCGTTTTAATTGCCCAATTGACAATTGGCTTTTCGATACTCTGCATTTGTTTCATTCTTGGTATTCTGAGCTTCCAAAGCGTCTTGATTTTGTATCAGCATTTGCGATACGCACTATTCGGTACTGGAAAGACGACGGAAAATCTGGAAACTTGGAGGACTATTACCGTTACAATGCTATGGATGGTTGGGCTACTCTCAATTCTTTTCTTTCTATTGTGGGCGAGTTTCCAAGTTGGGCTGCCGCTAATTACCTTGAAGAATTCCCCCTCATCTTTCCTTCCATTCATTGTGAAATAGAAGGTTGGAAAGTAGACAAGGAACAGTTTGCAAAAGTTGAAGTAGAGAAAAAGAAAATAGCGGAGCAGAAGTTAGCTAGCATTCAGCGTATGTTGAAAGCTCCTAACTTCAATCCGCGCAGCCCAAAACAAATGGGGAAACTTTTCAAGGTGCTTGGCTGCGGCGACCTCGGTAGCACTGACAAGGTTGCTACCATGAAAGCAGAGTTTCGCCATCCACTTAATGCACGCATACTTGGAGATATTCGTGACTATAAAAAAGAAGCCAAGCTCTTATCCACCTACATTGTTGAAGCTAAGTTTCGCAACTGGAGACTTTTTTACCGTCTTAACCCTGCAGGCACAGATACAGGGAGACTTGCTAGTAGTGAAAGCAGTTACTGGTGTGGTTTCCAAATCCAAAATATTCCTCGGGGAGATTCCATTAAATCATTTCTGGTTGCAGATAAAGGATGGGTACTCGCTGAACCCGATTTTGAACAATCTGAGGCACGTTGTGTCGCGTATCTCTCAGGAGACAGAACACTACTCAATCTCGTGGAGTCTGGACGGGATTATCATTCGTGGAATGTTGAGGCATTTTTTGGTATCCCATATGCAGAAGTATGGGATGAGGAGCGGAAGAAGCCGAAAACTCCTGAAATGAATATCATCAGAGATACTAGTAAACGTACTAATCACGGTGCTAACTACAACATGGGGGCAGCTAAACTCCTAGATACAATGGGGCCAAAAGCTGTAGCAAAAGCAAAGCTCCTGCTTAAACTTCCAGCGAAGCTATCACTCAAAGATGTGTGTGCTTATCTGCTGCGCCAGTATGAGAAAACTTACCCTGTCGTTAAAGGTGAATTTTACAACAGCATTCTAACTGAGATAGAAACAACACACAAACTAGTATCTCCACTGGGGCATACGCGCTGGTTCTTTGGAACTCCCAGAAGTAATAAGCATCATCTTAATGCGGCTGTTGCACACAAGCCGCAGAATCTTTCTGTGTCAATTATGAACAGAGGATTCTATAAAGTTTGGAGAGAACAAGTATATGGAAAATTTGCTAAGGTTCTTCGCATCAAAGCTCAGATCCATGACTCTCTACCTTTCCAGTATAAGCAAGGTGAGGACTGGGTGCTTGAGGAAATTTCAGAGATGTTGAAACTTCCTGTAGAAGTCACTGGATCTGATGGAAAGAAAAGGACTATGGTTATACCTGTTGGAATGAGCGCAGGTAAACATAGATGGTCAGAACTCAAATGACAATCCATCGTGAATCTTTTCGACCTTTATTTTAATTATGTTCAGAAAACAGAAGCTCCAATAGTCTATCATAGATGGTGCCTTGTTGCAGCCATCGGAGCTTTTCTTGGTCGGCGCATATACATTGATATGGGACGCTTCAGAGTGTTCCCAAATCATTATGTTATGCTTATGGGAAATCCAGGAACCAGAAAAAGTTCAGCTTGCAATAGTGTTAAACGAATACTTACTGAGCTTGGTTATCTTAAATTTTCTGCAAGCAAGACACGGAAGGAAAAATTCTTACTAGACTTAGAAGGTGATCCACAGAAAGATAGTCAGAAAGATAAAGAAGTTTTCTTTGAGAATATGTTTGGAGATGTGGAGCTTAACGATGTTAGTGGACAAGAACCAAAAGAAGTTTTTGTGGTCGCCCCAGAATTTAATAACTTTCTTCCTTTAGGAGACTTAGAGTTCCTCAGTGATTTGGGCGACTTGTGGGATTGGGATGACAGCCACCATTACTATACTTACCGGCTCAAAAATTCTAGACCAGTTAAGTTATTTCAACCAACAATATCTATCCTTGGTGGAAACACTCATGCAGGATTCCAAGAAATGTTCCCACCTCAAGCCATCGGACAAGGTTTCCTCAGTCGTCTTATACTTGTCTACAGCGAACCGTCGGGGCACAAAATAACTTTTCCACCTCCGCCAGATCCAAAAGTCCATGCAGCAATCATCAAACTATTTAAGACAATGGAAAGAGATGTGCATGGTACAGCAGTAATTGTAGAAAAAGCTAGAACTGCACTTGATATGATTTATAGGAGTTGGCATGAACTCGATGACCAGCGGTTCAAACATTACAGCACACGCCGTTTCACACATCTTCTTAAATTGTGTCTTGTCTGTGCAGCTTCCAGAGCATCACGAATTATTGATATGCAAGATGTTGTATTGGCATCCTCACTTCTTTCCTTTACAGAAAGTTCCATGCCCAAAGCTCTTGGTGAGTTTGGAAAGTCAAAGAATGCCGAGGCTGCAAACAAAATAATGAGTGCGCTCTATGAGGCGCGCCGACCACTTAAACTTACCGACCTTTGGAAAATTGTATCTAACGATCTGGAGAAAATACATGATCTATCTACACTCTTAATAAATCTTCAGAATGCAGAAAAGCTGCAAACAGTAAAAGGAGAAGGGTTCCTTCCTAAGCAGCGACCATTAGATAAGAAAATGCTGTACGTTGATTATGATATTTTACATGAATATAGGAGCAGATAATGAATGCCCCCGGAACTAATCCTAATTGGCAAAAACTAGTAGGTTATGAATTTAGTGGGAAGATGTCATTTCCTACACAATTTGATTCAGTTCGTATGTTTCATATTCTCGCAGGACTACCAGTAAGTGATTTTACTACAGACACTAATACGCCTGAAGAACGCAACACCAGAATTCTTAGAAGAATTACACTTATCCAAGAAGAAGTCAACAGCGAATTAATCCCCAATCTCGATGAGCTGCGCTTTAATTGGACTACTGCGAATCTTGCAAAAGTTTTGCATGAGCTGGTAGATGTATCTTTTGTAATTCTTGGAACTGCCGTAGAATTAGGCTTACCCTACGACAGTGCATTTGCCGTAGTCAATGAAGCAAACTTGCGAAAGGTGAAAGATGAAGTCGTCCGGCGCGACGATGGAAAGATTCTAAAACCGGAAGGATGGGAGCCAGCTAATCTTGTGGCGTTTCTTGAGTTTGTTCTTGCTCAGCGCGTAGTACCTGCGCCGGCAGCTTCTGATTCCGGTAATCAGGAAGGGTAGTACCACCCATAATTTCAATCATCCGTTGCGAATAGCTAGTATTGTTTTGCTGGATCATCCGGTTAACAAGACTGCTATTCGCATCGGTCATCCAACGCTGCATAGCTTTACTGTAGTTTTCAATCCTACCACCCCTCTCTGCATACTGGCGTTGGAAATCCTGTAGTTCTTCAGTTGTAGGAATTTGGTTTCTCTTAAGTTTAGTTTTAACTACTTGACCAAGATCCTCCAACCTTGCTTGATCTGCAGCCATATATCCATTAAGACGGAAATAAGTATTAAGTGCCAAACTTTCATCCATTGGTTTAGCTCCTGCTACCCGAGCAAGAGTTGCAATGGAGAAAAGATCATTCTGTGCAGCAATAAGACTTCCTTTGGAAGTTGTAGCTTGTCCAGCCACGACCTGAGCAAATCCAGCAAGAGGTCTATTAATTCCATTGTGCTCTAGTCCTTGAAGCAAAGCTTCACTGACATTAGCACCACTAACTAATTTTGTCCCGAGATCCACGAGGTTACGAACCAGCCTAATGGAACCATCCACGGCAACAATATCGGCAGGAGTAACAGGCAGCACAGTAATATGCCGAGGATTGATATCACCTCTCGTATAAAGGGCCGCTCCTTTTGAGTCGAAAAATGGAAATGCTGAGGCTGTTCCATACATCATCCAATCGCCAAGTGCTTTATCTCCAGTAATTGCTTTGGAGACAGTAGCAGCAGTTGAGTAAACATCACGGTGGGTTGGGTTAAGATCACTCTGTCCAATAAGATGATTATTAATTGCTTCAAACAATGGAATACCGTTAAGTCCATAAAGACCACCCTGCATACCAAGAAGGGTAAACACTGCACGCTTATCAGCATTTTCTACATGACGGAAAAGTTGCTGAAGCAAGTTGAATTGATAGGTTTGGAACAAGCTAATTGCTGCGCCAACCACCCCTTGAAATGCGATTGGCCGTTGCGATGCTAAGTAATTGCCCTGCACCCTATTAACAAAAATGCTCATGTAAGCATTCTGTTCTGCCAGTGAAAGTTTACCCGCAGCAACTAGTGGCTCTGTAAGTTGGTGCATAACATTAGCACTAACAAAGCGTGTAAATTCTTCAGCCCACAGGTTACCAGAAAACTTCGAGCCAATTTCAATAGCTTTATCCCCAGCTTCTTTATACTTCTGTGCATTCTGCCACGGCTTAATAGAAAAATGGTCAATCATTTCATGGTACTTACTAAAGGTATCTTTGATTGCACCAATGTCTCTATAGCGTTCCAGCAGAGCAGTTCTATCTGGACTCCAAAAATTCTTTACAGCATTCGCCATAAGTTTAATACTGCCAGGAACACGAATGCCACTACCATCAGGTAAAGGAAGAGTACGTAGTTCAAGAAGTTTACCCGCCAACGCACTGTCATTTGCCACAAGACTTTTAATGCTTGCCATCTCAGTACTAAGAAGAATTGGAGTAGAGATGACGTTGATAAGGCTCTGCACCATATCAAGACGTAGCGTGAAATTAACCATAAACATATTGGCACGGGCAACAAACTCCTTAGTCAGACTTTTTTCAGCAGGAGTGTTTGCAACAATATACTCAGCATCACTTCTGTAAGGACCATCAATACCATAGCGCCGTGCAATCGCGTTAGCTTCATCCCACGGGAGCAGCCCACTGAGTGCTTTATCTTTATTAATTCCAAACATCCGATAAGCGCTAGTTCCAAGTTGTTCAGCAAATTCATTAGCTTCATGCAGAAGCGTATATTCACTTCTCTTGGAAATATCCAGAGCAGTTTTAATGTATTCTTCAAAGGGATTTTCTACTTGGCTCTTAAACTTCTTAAGATCGCCAGCAGCTTTAGAAGTACCAATAAGTTCATACTGCCGCCCCAAACTGCGCAACTCAGCAAAAGTTTGAGCATACTGAGTTTCAACAGCTAACCGTACAACTCTAGCTTCCTGATGTTGAATGTGGCGGAGATAATCTTCGAGTACATTCTCTGCCCGAACTTCAGGAAAGAAGTCACTAAGAACACCAGACTTCTGAAGATTAGAATCAATACTTGGTTCTTTGATAGTAAGCTGGTAATCGTAATCACCTTTAGCTTTGAACCATTCTTTAGTATTGCTCTTGAAGTAAACATCATAGTCGGTAGGAACCTTATCAGTTAGTGCTCGCAACTGTGCTTCGTTCCGCGCCGTAATCATTGATACTTCAGAGCTGCCACCAATGAATCCAGGCTTCTTGCGAACAAAGGCAAAATAAGGATAGCGACCAGTATCTACAGGAGGAACGTGAACAACTTGAGGATCCCAGTTTTGATTGATACCACGAGAAGCAAGTAATGTCTTTCTTTCATCAACCCATCTAGCATTAGTTCTTTGATAACGATTGATGAATTCAATTACGTCTGCATTCTCCATCTGGAAACGTCCTTTGATCCCTTGAGCTTCCAGACTCTTGAGTTTATCTTCATCTACGATAAAAGTTCCATCCTGCTTTGATCTAATTGCTTTTTTATTTATCAGCAGAGAAGCATCATCAGGATGGATTACAAACTGTTCACCAGTTCTACGAAGAGCTGTATTAAGAATACCAAGTTCAGCAGCTGCTTCTTTAGAATCAGCAATTTTAACCATCAAAGGTTGAAATGTAGTGAGCGTTGCATTAGCTCTATCACGAATCCAGATGTTAGTTAATTGCCCCTGATACTGACTTCCAGCGCGCAAAGCATCACCATAGTCAGCATTAGCAAAACTAAGAACACCTGGGCCTGCACCTCTTTGATCGGCAGTATTAATAACAGTATTTGCATCCCACTTAACCATCTTGGTGGCGCGATCAGCTCCAAGTACCGCAGCTACTGCTGCACTAGCTTGATCTTGTCCAACTTTTATAGCATAGTTAGCACCAAGAATTCCATAAATCGAATTGCCTACACCATCTGGAACTTGCTGAAGCATTACAGCATTAGCATTTTTAGGCAATGTAACTCCAGGAGTCACAATAGCTCCCGGAGCAGAAGTCAATTGCTTACTCAATCTAACATTTCCAGAGAAATCCCAAGCTACTTCTACGTTTGCTGGGTTCAATGACTTAGATAAACCGATACTAAAGCCAGTATCAAGTGCTGGAACATTAGCAAAGTTATTAGCAATTGCATTTTCAATCCAGGCTGGTGTAGTATTGAACTTAACACCAAGAGAAACAAGATCCTCAGGAGTAGCAACTAAGTGTGCTTGGAGCATTTGAAGTTTAGCGTCTTTCAAGTAAGCTCCAAAATCACCAACATCAGCTACAGTACGCTCTGCGCCATCAGCAGAAACTATCCGCGTGTCTTTCCACTTCTCAGCACCTTCTTGGAAAATACGTTCCAACATTGGAATATCAGTATCAGCAATCTTTGCAGGAACTACAGGGAAAGCATAACTTTCACCTTTCTTCATTCCTAACCAAGCATACCGCGCCGACGCATCAATACTATCGAGATTAACAGTATCAAATGCATCAAAAATTTTCATCGTTCTTGGAGATTGAGTACCTGCAACAATACTCAAATTATCTCCAACTAATCCAAGAGGACGAGCAGGAGTTGCCAAATCTGCAATAGTGGGATGCGCCGTAAAAGAGAAACTTCCAGTCTGGAAATTAAAGTATTGTCTCGGCGCAATAATAGGATCAGCACTATGACGTAGACGTTGGCTCTTGGCATTAATTCCAAGAGTACCATCACGTTTAACTACAGCATCAAAGCCAGCAGCATAAGCTTCTTCAGGTGTAGCAAATCGCGCCATTGCTCCTTCTTCAACAGGAGTGACAGTTTTTGCTCCAATGAGTGCGACCTTAACATCAGCAGCATCACCGATTAACTTATAGGCTTGCCGGCGCGTATCTTGGCTAGGTGCTCTAGAACTGATAAGACCAAGTAGATCATCTACTGTCTTAACAGTAACTAGCTTTTCTGCAGGAATTTGTTTAGCTACATAAAAGATACTGCTTGGTCCTTCACTAGCATTAGCTTCAACTCTAGTAATTCTATCTACATTAAGAAGATAGCCTTGAAGTTCTTCAAGAGTTTGATCTTTAAGAACTCCAGCTTTGATATTATCAGTTACCTTAGTTTCAATAAACCTAGCAAACTCCTGTCCAAGCTCAGTATCACCCCCTGTCATCTTATTAGCAAGGAGTCTGAATTCTTCCCAAGCTTGCTGAGTAGTCTGTCTTGCAGTTCTTTCAAAAGCTTCCTTAGTAGGAAGAACAAGTGCATCTTTCGTAGGAAGAAGCTTGTGCAAGTAGTCGATGTTTTTACCTTCCTGGGGCAGCTCAAGCATACTCTCCAAAAGCTTGTAAGCATGGTTGCCAGTAGGCATATCGTAAGCAGTTTCAGTTTTTACCAGCCTACGATATTTAGCAATCTCAGGTTCAATAAGTTTGCTCGCACCTTTATAAACACTGTTGATTGCAAGAGCTTCAAGAGCACCGCCAAGAACACCAAAGGCAGCACTACTCTTAAGAATTTCTCCAGTGGTATCTAGCCAATCTGCTTTATCAAGCAAGGGAGAAGCTTTCATTGTTGCAGCTACTGCAGTTTCAAAAGCAGCAACTTGCAATACTTGGTCAGCAGTTCCCCAAGCCATAGCAGCTAATTTATTTCTATTGATCTGCGTATAAATGCTGCCCCCGGCGGCTCCTAGTTCCTCAAGTGCAGCTTTCAAGGAAGCATCACGAGCGTTGGAGAAGTAACCAAGAGCACGCCCATAAGGGCCAATAAGCGTTCCAGCTTTAGCAAGTTTAAGTGCTTTAAGAGCAATGCCACCAGGAATAAGACTGGTTGCAATAAACCCACCAATGTCAGCAGCATTCTGATTTTGCTTATAGAATTCACCCATGCTGGCATCATTTTCCATAAGCCATTTAGCTGTATCTACTCTCTCAGCGCCAAGCATATCTGCGCCAGTGTTGTAGATACTAGCGATTCCACTAACAAGAGCGGAACCTACATAATTGTATGTATTCTCCAGAAGGCTATTGGTTGCGCCTGCCTGCATATTAGCAGAGTCAGTCGCAAGCATGTATGGATTTTCGCTGTCAAGTGTCATGGAGCGACCTCAAATTGAAGTTGATCCGCAGCTCTAGCTCTAGCAGTAATTGCTTGAGTAATGAAATAATTTTCAGCAGAACCTCTATTAGTTAGATCAACAGGAACTTTACTCCCTCGTGGAATAACTTTATAGTTTGTCTGTGGCTCAAGTTGAATAGCTTTGTAATCTCTAGTTTTATTATTTCTAGCGATTCCTGCAATAAAGTATTCAGCAGAATGAGCAGCAGCTATTTGTGGATCAACTTTACCCATCCGTACAAGGTTAGCAAGTTCTTCTACCACGATTCCATCGGTAGGAGCAATACCTTGAGATTCCATTTGTTTAATAAGTGCATTGACTACGTTGTTTGGATTACCTGCCCAAGTGCGATTAGTTAGCACATGATTAATTTTATAAGGATTAGTAGCTGAAGCATTAATCATATTGGTTTCACGAGAAGCTACAATGCTCTTTCTGTAGTCAGCAGCTGCAATGTCAAAAGCTACATTTTCACCAAAAGCTTTAGTTCCTGGGTACAAAGTTTTCTGATTTACATAAATCTCTGTAGCTTTTGGTTGAATTTCATTAAACATTTTATCGGTCATAATTGAAAATTCTGCCCGATCGCCGCGACTCATAGCTTCTCTATTGCCATACTTTTGAATAAAGTTAATAGCAGAACCAAAGTCCTTACCGTAAGTATTATTGGTAGCTGCACTCAACCACTCATCCAATACATCTTTACCTCTACGCAGCAATCCAGTGTAACTTACATTAGGTGATCCAATAGACATTCCAACTTTTTTAACTTCAGTATCAACTTCAGCAACTAGCCGTTTCTTTTCATCTCTGTTTTGAATGTTGTCTTGGAGACTTTCGATTCTAACTGCAAGATCATGAAGTCCTAGTTCTCTACCAGTTAGCTCACTCTTAAGTCTTGCAATCCCCATAACTTTAGCAGCTGCGCCCGCTGAAGCATCAGCACGAAGTTCTGCAGCTTTAGCATTAGCAGAAGCTACATTAAAGTCTGCTTGCGCCAAACTTTGTTTAGTAATCAAATCAGTTACACCAGCAACATCAATAGTTTTCTGAGCATTCGCCATGTGCTGCCGCCGATCGATCAAAGTTTGTGAATCATTGTAGCTTCGTGCCATTGCATTATATTGTTCGACTTGACCAGGAAGAACAGTTTGATTCACTAACCAAGCAATAGGATTATCAAAGAATCCAACTCCCATTCTCGCACTGATGTCTTTTTCTAGTGGCGCCATTTTTTCTTCCAACGCCATTTGTTTAGTAAGCTCAGTAGCAATTACGTTGTTAGGATCACTGGTATCCAATTTAAGAAGTCTTACTCCACGCTCACGAGTAGCTTCAGTTTGTGCTTCAATAGTACCCTTAAGAGCAGCGACAGTTCCTGCAGCAGTTCCAGCTTTAGCAGTTTGTTCAGCTGCTTTAAGTCTAGCTGCTTCTGCTTCAGTTGCATTGCTAGTAAAACTACTGATAAGAGTATCAATATCTTGCTTGCCATGCATTAATGTATCTGCATAGGCTTTATATGTTTGGTCTAAAGTTCCTCGAACAGCCGGGGCGGGCGCAGGCGTAGCACCAGCAGGCGTCATAAGTCCTTTAGCTGCTTCAATTTTCTGCAAGTAGTTTGAAGTTTCAGCAGGTAACTTATCGACTTGACCAGCTTTAACTAGCTTTGCTCCTGAGGGACCAGCATTGTAGGCAGCAGCAAGAACAGTAGGATCAGTTGTTCCTTGCTCTTTTTGCATAGCTTTCAATGCTGCAAGTCCTGCATTAAGCTGCGCATCCCATGTATCCATAGAATGGTCTGCAGGCAAATAACCTTGAGCTATAAGATTTTTATGAGTAGCTGGCATTACTTGCATAAGGCCAGTAGCACCCGCAGGACTAGACTTTTCAGTGTCCAAAGTTGAAGGAATCCTATACTGTTTGGTAGTAGGATCTCTACCAATATTTTCAGCAAGCAAAATTTGCTTAGCTGTTTCTGGATCTACTCCATACTTCTTAGCATTTTCTTGGATGTAGTCCAGAACAGTTTGAGTTGGTACGCTAGCCATGTGTGCCAGTCCTCAAAGGAGTATGAACAAGAGCAACAAGTTCATCTAGTACATCTTTTCCAATGTAATCTACTACATCTACTGGAAGAACATACTCACCAACAGTAGCAGAAATATCTTCAGTGTCTAGGCTGCCCCGGCCAATTCGTAGTTTCCTTCTTCCAACAGATCCACCATCAGCAAAGCCATCACCTCCTGCATCGCCTGCATCACCACTGTCACCACCAGCATCAGGAGCAGTACCTTCACCAGCGTCAGTAGCAGCACCAGAATCTCCAACGCCACCAACATCACCTTCTCCAACTCCAACAGCAGTACCTTCCACTCCAGATTCAATAGAAGCCACAGTAGCATCAATAGCTTCGGCAGGAGAAATGCCAGGATTAGCATCTACTACTGCTTCAGTATCAAAACTAGTACTTACCTCACCTACAGGTGCAGGAGTAGGAGCTTCTTCACCAACGGTTACAGTGCCAAAAGGATCAGATACAGTCTCTGGAGCAAAAGGATCCTCCATAGTTACTTCTGGAGGAAAGTTGCCTTCATTTTCTTCAGCAAATTCAGGATTATTAACTTGTTCATTAATAGCATTTACAACCATTGAAACCATGATTCCAATGGGATTAGCATTAACAGCGTTGGCTACAAGTCCTGCTACTTGTCCAACACTAAGACCAGTTCCACCAACTCCACCAATACCAATTCCTGCAGTAGGTGCAGTTCCAGGACTTGGAGCAGATCCTTCTACTGGCCCAGTATCAGGAATTACTCCAGGTTTTCTTTTAAGTCCAGGAACTACTGGAGTTGTAGTTGGTTGAACAGGCATTGTAGGCATTGGAACAGCAGGAGTTTGAAAAATCGGAGGTGCATAGTTAAGCGCAGGCTGTCCTTGAGGACGCACAATAGGTCCAAAGTCTGGAATATTGCGAATCTGTGGACGCACTGTTCCACCATCAGCAAAGAAACTTCCAAAGAAATTTGAAACAGTATCAAAAATACCACCACCTGTATCTGGCAAGTCTAAATAACTAGCAGCAATATCTGCAGGACTTCCATAATCAGTTGGTGAACTGAAGTCAAAAAATCCTCCAAGATCAGCGAAATCTCCAGCACCGCCTCCACTGAAGTCTCCAGCGCCACTAGCTATATCACTGACAGCATTAACAATAGCACTAGGGCCACTGTTACTAAGACCTAAATCAATAGCATTAGCAGCATAAGGCGCAGGCAAATAAGTTGGAGACAAATCAATACCAGGAAGATCAAAGTTACCTGAGCCAACTGATGGAGCTACTGAAGGGAAGAGAGTTACAGGGGCCGGGGGCGACGTAGCTTCTCCACCCATTCCAAAAAGATCCTTGAATGCGTCACTCTTACCAAGTTTGTTAAGAAGTGTTCCACCAAGAGTAATAGCTCCACCATACTTAGCAAGATCGCCACCACTTACATTAGGTGTTGCAGACTGCGTTTGATTAGTTTGTTGCTGTTGATTCTGTGTCTGCGTCTGCTGCTGAGTCTTAGTAGCTTCAGCAATTTTACCAGCAGTTTGAGAAGCATTTGCTTGGTTCTGGACTACTGCTGTACCGAGAGCTTTAGCTAGATCGCTATTAAGCATTGCCAGCGACTGCGCCAGCATTTGGTTATTTGCGACTCTACTTCCGGTAGCATTTGCGAACTGTGCAGTAAGCCCTGGAACTTGCATTGCTCCTTGATTAAAGAGATCAGCAACCAATGCTTGCAATGCTTCAGGACTAGATTGCTGTGCAAAAATTTGAAGCAGAGGATCAATATTTCCACCAGTAACAAGACTAGTACCTGTAGTACCAGTTGTACCCGTAGTAGCTCCAGTGGTAGTTTTAGTACCACCAAGATACGGAATCAACTGCAACAGTGCAGTCAATGGACTGGCGTAATCAATGGTACTTTTAGTAGCTGGAGTAGTAGAAATTGTAGCCATAGCTATTTCCTCATAGCGTCAAAGAGCGCGTTGTTCTTTGCTGCACTTCCAGCACTACTACCAAAGTAGTATTGAATAATGCCAAGTTGAGCAGCAGATAAAATTCCCATTAAGGCCATTACAATGTCATTATTCGCAGGCTCAATTGTACCAGCGAAAGCGTACCCAACAATGCAAAAATAACCAAAAGTATAGATCCAAGCAAGAATAGAAGTAGTTTTATCGCCAGTTTTAATCTCTCGCTCTCTGGCGCTTTCTCTATCTCTAACAGCAAGTTCTTCAATATCATAAACTTCCTTAAACCCAAGTTCTTTCATCTTGAGTTGAAATTCTTGATCTGCATTCTTAGCTTTGAGCAGATCGTCAGGAGTTGCGCCAGCAATAAACTTATTGATGGAATCAACAGTTCCTTCTTCCAGCCCTAATTTCTCCTTAGCAAATTCTAAGGCTGTATCTTTCAAGGGGCCAGCAACTGCCGCAGCAAGCCACGGCAGGAGCGTCTTAGCAGCGATTCCAAGAATAAGAGGAATTGGCATCACTTCACCCCATTGTGCTCGAAAGAAAAATGATTACCGTCATCAAAATGACCACCCCAACGACAGTTAGAGTCAAGGCTCTCCCAGTATTCTCCGAGGGGTCGAAAAGCTTCAGAACTTTGTTGCCAAATCCCTTGAACGAAAAGATTGAAGTCACACGCGAGCCGATACTTGTGAACGCTGCTCGGATGGCTGTAACCTTTCTTTTCACCAATTGCACCGTGGACTCGCGGATCGCGGTAAGCATCGCCGAAAGTGAGTTCATAGCCATTAGCATAACTCCATTCAATAAGTTTACCAATTAGGTAAACAAACTTCTTTTGCTTCTCAAGGAGTGTCATCGTTTCACCAAAGTAAAAACTATATCGGGAGTCGCTTCTTTCCAGAATGTAACAGCGTGCTGTTGATATTCTAAATTCCGAGTAGCAATTAATGGATGTAAATTAAAACTACCAGTAACTGCAAAATCGCATTTATAGAAATCATTGTGAGGAGCATTGACTTTACGCCACTCTGCATCTAAATAGTAAAACCAAAACTCTGAAACTGGAGGCCACTTATGAGTAAGATCCCCGTAGGCGCGGCAAGATGACCAGTGGGGAGTAACACAAAAACAAGAACCACCAGGAACAAGGACTCTATGAAGTTCATTAACAAAGTGTACTCGTTCCAGTGCTTCAAGATGTTCAATAAAGTGAGAACAATGTGCTTCTGATACAGTAGAATCTTTCCAAGGCCAAGGTTTCCGAAGATCAACTACATGAGTTACTCCTGGGAAGTTTCGCTCATCTACTCCTTCAAATCCAGTCCTTGGATTAGGACCGCAACCAAGATCAAGTCTAAGAAGAGGTTCTGGAGTTTCTTCGAGTAAAGAAAGTTGTTGGCTCATATCCTCACCACATTGTATCAGGTGGACCGTAGTCACCTTTAAGATCGTAGTGGCCCACTCGAATACTACAATCTACTGCACAACGATACCCATGTTGCTGAGCATCAGACCAAAAATAAAGATCCTGAGTAGATAAACCATTTTGTTTCTGAGTTACAAACCAGGGGCGCCGGAGCCTAGAATCTTTGAACATCGAAATGCGCCACAAGTTAAATCCCATGCCAGTACCGTAGCACTCAACAAGTCCATTAGTAGGAACTTGTGGTCTAAAATTGATGATTGGATCTTTCTTGTCACCCCAAATTTGAGCAACTCCTCCAAAACCTTTAGTAAAGTAAAGCCCACCAATACAAGAAAATTCTGGGTGTGCTTCCATTTGCTCCAACAAACGAAGAACTCCATCACTTGGTGGAGCATTATCATGTTCAAGAGTCAAGATGTATTCCCAATCTTGAAAGTCAGGATGTGTAATAATCTGCTCAATAGCACTACTATAAGCATCTCCAACTTCCATGCCCTGCGCCAGCATTCGTATAACTCCATTATTTGGAGCAAATGCAAGATTGACGTGGGACAAATAGACTTTAGAAGGAATTGCGTCATCAGCTGGAATGATTACAATGATGCGTTGTTTCTTCCAACTTCCACCTTTAATCAACCGGGCGCGTGTCTCAGGAAGATTCTTTCCATGAGCACCTTCAAAATCTTGAACAATAAGTTGTGGCTTCACAGTACAATCCTTATTAGTACGTGGAGCTATGGAATCGAACAATAGCCATACGTTTAGCTAATGAGTTTGTACCATCAATTTGACTGAATGCAATTGAAGCTGGCAATGAAGTAACTGTAGTTGAATAAAATCCCTGGCCCAATTTAGGTTGCTGGCTACGGTTACTTGCAGTTCCAAAGAGACCAGTAAAGTTACTGGCAAGATTGCTGACGAGGTTGTTTGAGTAGCTACCGTTTGCACCTGCAAATGTAGTTGATGACAGGAAAGCAATCCAGTATTTATCAGCAGATATACTTTGAGCAGGAACAGTAAATACTGCGAGTCGGTTGCCAGAATACCATGAGTAGCTTCCCGCAGTACCGGAATGCGTCAGAGCTGTTGACATTCCCCATGAAGTAAGTTGACTTAGTGACGCACCATTTCTTGTATAAAGTCCAATACTGAATCTAAGAGTATGCGATCCAGAACTATTTGACGAATTAGTGTTCTGAATCATTAATCCAAGACGGTCAAATGAAAAAGTTGGAAAAATTTGAGGATCTAGTATCAATGAGCCTTGTCCAATTTGTCCAACAACTTGCACTAAATCATCATAAGGATGATAGCCTTCTGCGGTAAAACCACCACCACCGCCAGGAGCAGCTGCACTAACAGAAATTACAGAACCATCTTGAGAAAGTGTGATATTTGGACCACCAGCAAGTATCGCAGTTCCACTAGTAATATTGCTATACCCTGCGCCGCCACTGGTGGAGTTTCCACTAATACTCAAGGCAATACCACCGCCAGCGCCAGGAGCTGCCGCACTTAAGGAGAGAGTAAAACCAGCAGAGTTGCTTGCAGTAGTTCCAGAAAGATTTGTCAAGTTCAACTGCGGATTACCGTGGCTGTGATCGCTAAGAGCCGCAGTAGTAAGTCCATTGTGAGAAGCAGTAATTCTGGAGCTACCACTCATACCAAATGTAATTCCATTGGAATTGGAAAATACCATAGTTCCAGTGGAAACAGATTGGGTTCCAGCAGAAATACCAAAAGGAGTTTCAGCAGGGAAAGAAGCAGAAGCAGTAATTCTACTACTTCCACTCATTCCAAAAGTTACGTTGTTACTGTTGGAAAAAACAAGAGTACCTGTAGAAACACTTTGAGTTCCAGCAGAAAGTCCAAAGGGTGTTTCTGTAGGAACAGTATAACTACCAGTAAGGGTTTGTCCATTGATTCCAAAAGCCAAACCGTTACTGTTGGAGAAAACTATTTCACCAAGAGTGCCTCTCGTAGTTCCAGCACTGATACTCCCAGTGTTGCCGGCGCCTCCCGCAGCAGCAGATAGAGAAAGAGTGAAACCACCTGAGTTACTAGCAGTAGTTCCAGATAGGTTAGTAAGATTAAGTTGAGGATTGCCATGAGAGTGGTTACTGAGTGCAGCAGTGGTAAGACCATTGTGTGAAGCAGTGACAGTACTAGCATTACCTCCAAAAGTAATACCATTTGCGTTACCAAAACTAATATTTCCAATTGACCCTTGAATTGACACCATATTTTGGGTCTGTACTGTTTGGCTAGTAAGACCATTGTGGCTAGCTGTGACTGTATTTCCATCAACTCCAAAACTTACTCCATTACTGTTGGAAAATACAGCACCGCCAGAAGTCATCTGGGTAGTGCCTGCACTTACTGCTTGAATACCAAACTCTCCACGAGCACCAGTATTCAATACTAGGAGCTTACCTTGAACAGCATGACTATTGATGACAATTGCTAAGCGTTGCCGCAAACTAGGATAAGTAGGTTCAGTTACAGTTAAATCTCCTGCAACTGAATCAGATACCCAAAGTCTATCACCTTCAGTAAAGGCTGAAGTATCAAGTTGGTCAGCAACTCCTCCAATCATCACTCTACCAAAACCATTATTTGCAATGGCATCAACAGTAATACCAATTGCTGGCATTGTAGTAGTGCTGTCTGCTTGAGCAGGAGAAATATTAGGAGTCTGTCCAGTAGATCCAGTTACATAAACTGCTTTACCTGCAGAAATTGGACTACCAGAAGTATTTCGTGCTATGATAAATTGGTCTTGAGCATGAGTAATTTCACTGCCGTCAGGAGTTATCATTCCAAGACGTGTTTTACCCTGCTCATTGAAACCATAGAAAACTAAACGACCTGCACTAGCAGCAGGAACACCAGCAGTTCCAAGAGAGAATGCAAAGTTTCCAAAATCTTGAGCAGCAGCAGGAATGATATTTCCAGAATGATAGCCACTATCGTGGGTACTCATTCCACCACCACCACCAGCGGCGCTTCCAGTAATAGTTCCAGCATCAAGACCAAAAGTGACAGTAGGACTATCTGCAAAAGTGAGAGCACTAAGTAGCTGACTTAAAGTGCCAGCAGATACCTTAATGTTGGTGAGTCCGCCGCCCCCAACACTTGGAACTTTCTTCAATCCACCAGTATCATATACTTGTGACATTATGCTTCCTCTACTCCAAGAACCATATAGTCTACAGCTGCGGCAGTTCCAGTTTTAGCCAAGATTGCATCACCTGCAGAAAGTTCTAAGGTACCACCTTCTTCAAGGTAGTCTGCTGCTTCATCTTGATCTAATTGAAATTGTGCTTGTTTTCTAGCAGTTCCACCACTACGTTTAATCCAAATCTCTACGAGCTGAGTAACTGCATTAGTATTGAAAAATCGAATCTGTTTTACAAAGGCAATAGTAGCAGCTGGCACAGTGTAAATTGCTGTCTGTGCTATTGCGACTTGGCCATCAGCTAATGATTTACCAGTGTAAGTAGGCATTAAATCCTGCTTTGTCCAAGTTCCATTGGATAACCACCACCGCCTTCACCTTCTTCACCAGCACCTCCTGCTACTACTTCTCCGGCGGGGCCAAAAACTGCTTGCCAAAAAGCTTCAGAAAACCAATTGGAATTCATCAAATCTTCAGCAGTTCCTTCACCTAACTCACCAGCATCTTCTTCAGGAGATTCTGTATCGCCTCCTGGAAAAATAACTACGATGGTGGCATCACCACTAACTGCGGAGAGAATATCTTCGATATCCATTAGTGTTGTATCCATGCCATGTTAAGATTCATAAAAAGTCTGTTGGATGCCATTGCCCAACCGACCACCTGTTCTATATTACCAGCAGCTACTGGTGCAGTATTACTAACGAGACCATCAGTAGTAGAAAGAAAATAACGAGTTCCTGCAACCATTCCACTAATTCCAGTTACAAGACCAATACCAATACCAACTTCACAGTAAGCACCAATAGCTGAAATATGATTACTACTAATTACAATTCCACAAGCAGGTTTAGTATTATTTGTTGCATTAGCTTTTCTAACTTTAAGAGTTCCTGCATCAAGAATTGGAGAAACTACTTGTCCAAAAGTTAATGCCTCATACTGAATTACATACCATCTTTGCATTCCACCAACAAGAATAGTGTCATCAATAGTTACTTGATTCCATACACTAGTATCTTGTTGATCTACGCCAGCATAAGTAGAGAGTTGGCGAGCAAGATTTTGAATAGCAGTATAAATATTAAAGAACTGTGAAAATAGTTCTTTTGGTACTCCTTCTGGAAACTGAGGAAGTCCAGTTTGTATTTTTGAACCAACGGTCATCTGTTACCGTGAGTCGTCAATGTAGGCATTACTGCATTCAATTCAAAAGTACCTGTAATTAAAAAGCTGATACTTTTACCTGTGCGGGGCGCCCCAACAATTCCATTAGGGAGAGGCGCACCAAACTTCTGGTAAATAGAGTCGTCAACCAATAATTGAAGTTGTGCAGGATCTGCTAATGTTTTACCATTGTAGCTTAAAAGCATATAAACATTAGGAGGGTAAGCTTGGATTAAGTTCTCTACTTCCAAGGTTTGAAAAGTAACAGTACGCTGGCGCACTAATTGAAATTTTCCTAAGTAAAGAACGCCTACCTGTTCAGCAATTCTATAGTCCATAACCAAAAGAAGGATTGTTCCATCTTGTTGGATAAATGCTATAGATTGTTTTGGAGGTGTATCTGTTACTTGGCCAATCAAATTAGGATAAGGATATTGGAAAGCATCAACATGATTAATTTGTAGCTTTCCCCAACGTCCAAGATCGAAATCATAGACAATAGCATGAGTATATGGAGTAGCTGTTTTTCCATAACTAATGACTAGAAATCGACCACTGATATAAGAAAGTTTGACAAGAAGATTAGCAAACAAGCGTTCAGTGGTGAGTGTCAAAGTCGGGAGATCAAATGTTTCTAGGATGCGCCCAGCAAGGAAATCTGTGACCTCTGCGTCAGTGACGTGCTCAGCGACTGTGGTACTAACCTTCTGAAGTCCATTCGTCGTCCAAGCATAATGATATCCAGCTGAAGCTTCAATACTTACTTGCTCAGGACTTTGAACGCCACCAGCATTAGAGATTTCACGAAAAACAAATGGTGCTCGGCTGTTGTTAGTATAGAGAGCTACAACAGCATTCTTAGTTGTATATACAACAAAGCCCCCTGCTATGGGGACAATGGCGCGTATCGTACCTTTTACATCTTGAGGAATAGAGCTTCCAGAACCTGTAAGAATACTTGGAGTAAAATCTGTTGGATCAATCAAACTACTCCAATAAATAGTAATGCCACTCCAAGCAATAAGATAGTTTTGGCTGGCACTAATACCATCAATGTCACTGGCAGTAAGTCCAGTAATTGCTACTGGAAGAAAGGTGTTTGCACCTTCATCATATTCAAAAACATCGTAGCCTTCATAGCAAACAAAAGTACGTCCATTAACATAACCCCGAGTTACAAGATCACCAGTCCAGCCACCAAAAGGATTAGTTGAAACCCATTCACCTACATCTTGACGATAAATATAATTTTTTCCTCTGGCGGGTGAAAGGAGAAAATTATTTTCATCGAAGTCTCTCAAAGTAATTACTTGGTCAAAATCTGACGTACCAACAAGAGCTGGAACTTGTTGAGCATAACCTACAGAACGCAAGCCATCTGCGGTAGGAAGAACATTTTGGCAATAGAAAAACTTAGCGATCTCGTAATTAGCAGATTCGCTTTCACCGGAAACATTCTTTGGGAGGCGCGGGGGAGCATCAAGTCCGGGGATGATAACAGTACGCTGTAAGAAGTCAGAAACAAATGGAAACTTTGCGGCTCCCAGCGCAACAGTAAAAGTTTGAAAAGTCATTTAGTTTCGGTCTCTGAAGATTTTTCCCAGTCAGGAAGTTTACTAGTTCTATTGCAAAAACTACTTGGATCTCTAAATTCTTCTTTTCGTTGAACGTCTTGAGTAGAAAGAATACAGGCGGTTAACCGTTGTTGAACAGTTAATTCTTTCATTGCAGTAAGTAGTTTTTTAGCACTTCTAGCATTAGCTTGTGCATAACCATCAGCATTTTTAGAGTGTTCGTAGAGAATAACACCTCCATAAATTACAGTACCTAAAAGAATAACAGTAATAACTTCTGCTGCTCTCTTAGCAGGAAAAATACTAGTCAAGAATGGAAACTTGAGTGTTACTTTATCGTCATCATCTTTGTTCACGGCAGTGAATCCCAAGCAGATTTAAATGCTGCTTTAGCTTGTGCTGGAGTTTTTCCACTCATGATAGCAGCAGCAAGTACCGCAGACTTGATTAGTTTATCAAGGTTATCAACATCGGAAAGATCAATAGGTGGGGGCGGCGGATCTGCTGGGTCTGGTGTATTTCCTTCAGCTAGCCACTTTTGGTACTTTACATAATCTTGATTACGAGAATCAAGTGGAATATAAGCACCATCAGTAAGGCGTTTGATAGCTAAAAGAATACCTGTATTCAAGTCATCTAATCGTTTATACATTGAATTTCCTTTAAAGTTCTGAGGTTGCAGACCACAAAGTAATTACATATCCCCCAGAGCCTGTGGGAAGAAAATAATATCCAAAACCAGCTGTTGGATCTAATGTGCCTGGCGGGTAGTAGACAAGACCACTAGCAGTATAGTATGATGTTGAATTAAATGCAACAGTAGGTGAAGCGCGCTTGGCTACAGCATACTGTTGATAAGATCCAATTGATGCGGCTGTAACCCACTCAGTTTGATACCATAATCCACCAAGTTCATAGTATCGTTGGCAAAGTGCAAGTTCTTCAGCAAATGTTCGTTGTTCAAATTTTGTATTAACACTTCCTGCTTCTAATTGAACACCTGTAATTATTGCATAATTACCGATAGTCTCATATAGATTTGCTTGATTAGCAGTGCAAGAAGACGCATAACTAGATGTTGTTACCCAAGTATCTGGAGTATCATATAAAGAAGAGCCTCCAGCAAACATGAATCTAACATGACAACCTATGCCTGTAGTAAAATTCCAAGTACCAGCTGTAGGACTGGCATCAAATTTAACTACTTTCTTTTCCCAAACACCTGATGAATTTACTGTAAATTCTCTGATAAAGCGTCTATCCTCTGATCCAATTGAAACACAGTAAATTCCAGGAAGATTACATTTTATGTAAAAAGTAAGAACTGTTGGAACCTGAGCTAAAGGTCTCCAATTATATCCTTCTATATTTTGTGCAATAAATCCATAGTCACTAGCACCAATAGATGCATCTGGAGTAGTAACTGTTAAACTAGCAGAATAACCAAATAAAACACCAGCTGATGCTACAGTTGGTACATCTGTTTGCTGAAGAAAAATAGCATCCATTGTACCACCGTACTGAGCGTACCAGCGATCTGCAAAAAAACTACCACTTAAAAGAGATGCAAAACTAGTTCCTCGTTGCCATACATCAAAAGCACCATTAATAATAGCATTTTTGCGTGCTGCAACACTAGGACTCCAACGAAGTCCTTTATTCTGAGACGAATCTGCAACAAGAGCTTCTCCATCAGCTCCTGCTGTAAGAGTACCAGTAACAACTACTGCTCCAGTTTGTTCACCTACAAGCAATGCACCTTTGGAAGAAAGTCCACTAGTAGATACTCCACGCTGGAATCCAACCATTTCCCAGTATGGAGAAGAGTCATTAATTTTTCTCCAACGAACCAAATCTCCGTCAGCAAGAAGAATATTTGCACCACCAAGAAGCACCAAAGAAGTTGCATTGTGTACAAGAGTTACAGAACCACCAGTGATAGAAAACTTGGTTTCAATGGAGGTGCCTGCTGGAATGTTATCTGCTCCAAGAGAGGAAAGATTAATAGTTCCAGCTGCATTGGTAATAACAATGTAGTTACCTGTTGCATTGTTAATGTCAGTAGTAGCTGCCGCAGCAATATTGGCACTTTGATCTTCCCAAAGAAGTCGTCCTACTAATTGAATAATTTGAGAAGTTTGGAGATGGGTAGTTGAAAGAATAAGTTTATCAACTCCACCTACTGCAAAACTCCAAGAGTCTGCAGCAGCACGATACCAACCAGTAGTAAGATCACCAGCGAAAGTGTAAGAAGGAGCGCCTACTGCACCAACTGGAGCTGTAAGTTGGTCAGAAAGAATTGTCCAATTTTTCCACTCAGCAGCAGTTCCAGCAGCATCCATTCCTAAGAGCTGCCCCGGACTCCCTATGAGTGCGGTCATTGGCAAGTAGCCAGGAGTTACACCTACTACTGCCCATACATTAACTGGCATTAGGGCTTCTCCCTAAAAACATTAAGAGTTGTCATCTTCCTGGCTCCTCAAGAGCGGCAGCACGGAAACGATTAAATTCAGAGGGTGTACCATCAGGGGCAGCATCATAGAGGATTCGATGAAGCCTAGCAGCAGCTTCTTCATATCCAATCATTCCCATAATTCTTCTCGCAGCTTCAATAGAAATAATTCCTGGATGTTCACGAGCTATCCAAGAATCATAAGAAGCAGAAGGACTAAGAACTGGATTTTTATAGTAGCCTACAATGAATCCACCATAAGCTGCTTGAAGTTTAATGTTGAGATTAGTACCTGCTACATATGCAACATTAACTTTCTCAATCAGATACTCATCAAAAATAGCATCCGGCTTGAGAAAGTCAAGGAAGAAAGATGCAGGTGTAGAACTAACAGTATCGTAAGGACGAATGTAAGCAAAATTACGATAGTTAGGGAAATAGGTAGGAATATCAAGTTGGAAAATCGCAGCAGAAGTTAGGAAGAGTTGAAGTTCTTCCATATCTTTTGGATAGAAGTCGCTGCGATGAGCGGAAAGAGTGGCCTGCCGAACTGCTAGCGCAGTTTCAGCTACCAAGTCCGATCTATTTGTAAGGGTGTAAACTTCGTTTACAGTATCATCAAATAGAGACACAGACCACTCTCCTTTGCTTACTTCTTAGTCGCGTTTACTACCGCTGCTTTCGCAGCTTCCAGCGCAGCCAATGTTGGCTTAGGCGTTGGTTCTACTTTCATTGGGACCGTTTCTGCAGGTCCAGTAATTCTTTTATCTCCATCAAATGCTTGAGTAGCACCTGAAATAAGTTCACTTTTAAGTTGCTTTTCTTCCATTGCTTGAATTGGTTCTCTAGTTGTATAAATCATGGAAGCTGGAACATTAGCAACTTTATCCAGTTCTGTTTGCACTTCAGTATCTTCAGTGGAAAAAGCACCACCAGCAAAATGAATCTCGCGAGCATCAGGCATGATGAAGCGAGCACCAGGAGTTCTGTGAAAATAGATTTTGGCAGTCATGGTTTTGAGTTCCAAAAAAATTCCCAGGGGTGATATGCCCCTGGGAGAGTTGGGAGGAGAGATTAACCAACAGCACCAGCAGTAAAGTTGTACAGAATGACGTTAGCAGCCGGGTTTTTAACAAGGCACGTAGTTTCAGTGGTGAGAGTACCTCCAATGGCATCAATGCCGTTATCAACCTGTTGCCCACTTTGGTTGAATTCAGCATTCTCAGTCTTACGACCTTGCAGGTATGCCATGTTGAAAGTAGCCAGATCAACACCAATCCCCATCTTTGCCCAAGTTGAGGTCGCGCCGAAAGCATTAAAGAGCGGATGCTCAATAATGTTAAAAGTACCGCGCGGAGTCTTAATGGTGTCAAATTGCAGACCCCACTCAGTCTCATTACCTTGGATAAAGTAGGTGCTATTCAGACGGCAAATAGCATGGATGACGCGCCGGGCAGTTCCACCTACGAAAAACGCTCGCATATTAGGAACTTTAGGGTCAGTCATCTGATTGAACGCTGGATCAAGTGCAGCTTCCAGTTGAGTCCAAGTAGTTGTGGCACCAAGAGTCGTAATGTTTCCAGCAGCGTTCTGAGTAATAACGCTAATCAGACCATCCATAGTATGGAAGGGCTGACCATTGCGAGAACCAAGAAACTTCTGTCCAAAGAACAGAGCTTTCTCAATGTCCGCGGCATGGAAAGCAGCACAATCCTGGCGCGACTCAGCAGTATTACCAGCGCCAGCAATAGTTGCAGTAGCACTATTGGTTTTAGAAAGTGCCCAAGTATTACGGAAAATCTGCGTGTAGTTAGTAATTCTATTGGGGACAATCACCATGCTTTGTGGGCGCAGCGATGCTTCCTCAAACGCATTACCAACCATCCACAGGTTAACAGCAGCACCAATAGCAACTGCAGCTACAGTACCAACAGCGCGTTGCACGCTGACTTGAGTAGTGCTATTAACAGAAGTGACAAGAACGTTCTCATTAGTAGTATCTACACGCATAATCATGCCAGGAAGTACATTGGCAGTAGAAACTACATCAAGAACGGTGTCACCAATTGCAGCACCACCGCCTCCCATTACCATAGATGGGAAGATCATGGTTTTTGAGAAATACCCATGCTCAAACTGGTAAGCAGTTTCTTCTTTGAGTAGGGCAGTAAGACCAAATAGCGGAGCTGTACCATTAGGCATCAGCCGCGTAATCATTGCGGCAAATGACTTCTGTGCCAGATCCTGCGTAATTTGGCTAGTATTGAATACGCCAGTTACGGTAGGCATCTAAGAATCTCCTAAAAAGAACAAAAAGCAAAAACTTACGTCGTAAGACCAAGAACACCGATACTGTCGATACGCAGACGCGGAGCAAAAGTCACAGCGATGTTATCAGCGGAAGCAGTGCTGTTCACATCAACCGTGCAAGTGCCAGCGTCCGGCGCAACGCCCACGACCAGAGCAGAAGCACCAATACCAGTTCCAGTAACTGCCATTCCCGGCATAATCTTCGCCAGGTCTGCGGCAGAAATATTGGAAAGAATCTTATTACCGCTGGTAGTAGTAACTCCTGGGAGCGTAACAGTCGGCTTTGTTGCAAGCAGCGTAAGGAAGAAGATTCTAGTTACACTAGCAGCAACTGCAGTAACTGTACCTGATCCTGCTACCATTCCAGATCCCAGAGTAATAGTTGCAGCATAAGCGATGGTATTCTGGAAAATAAAGCGAAGGCAATCTCCAACTTGCGGAGCAGCTCCACTTGCTAGAAGTGCTGAAATGATAGAATCAGTGGTAGGAAGCACATCAGTATAAATTGCACCACCACCATTACTACGAATTAGCCAACCAGAAAGAAGTTCATTGGCTGTAAGAGTTGTACCAGCAGCAGTAGCATTATAAGCTGGACTGAGTTGCTCCATAAGGGGCATCCCAGGACCAGCTTTAGTTGCTAGACCGCCAGCATATACTTGCGGACGTACTTGCATAACTATACTCCTAAAATGTTAAAGGTCACTGTTCGAGAAACTTCGTCCAGTCCATTGCCTCGGAACTATCACCTTTCGCGGGCGGTGCACCAGCTTTAGTAAAACTTTCACTAAGCACACCAAAGTAGTTTTCTGCCTGCTTAGTAACTTCCGAAGGACTGAGTTGTGGATTTTTAGCTGCAATCGTCGCTTTGATTGCTTCTACTAACGGCTGTGCAGCAGGGTGTTTGAGTGCAGGATTTTCAGGTGAGGTGTAGCCAAGTTGCATATTTCTGAACTTGCTGTCCAGAGTGGCATTAAGTCTGCCATTGTTTTTGCTAATGGCTTGCTCAAGGATTCCTGAAAGTACCTGAGCAGAGGCAACAAAGCTAGATTGAGCTGCGGAGTTGATAACTTGCATAAGAGCATTCGCGTCACCACTAAGTGCTTTTTGTGCAAGTTCAGGATTTACTGCTTTGGCGAAATTCATTTTAGTTGCAGCTTCGCCAAATTTCTTAGGATCAAAGTTTAGCAGAGGATCAGCAAAAGGATCTGCGGGCGCTTTTTTCCTATCATCTTCCGTAATTGTAAACATATCCTTGAAAGTATCAAGGGGGTTTACAGGTGGATCTTCTGCTGGTTTCGGAGCAGGAAGAGGATTAGAAGGATCAGTGCCTGCGCCGGCTCCAGGATTAGCAACGTCCATTGGTTTTGCCGGAGCAGCGGGTGCAGCAGCAGGCGGAGAAGATTTGAAGATGTTAGCGATATTAAAACCAGAACTACCTGGGGTGCTCATGATGTTTGCTCCTTAGCATTTGCGAGAGTTACGGTTTCTGCCAGGTAAAGAAGTTGCTCGAAAGCTTCTTTCATTCCTGTCAGTTCAGCTTCTTGCTGCATATACTTAGCATTAGCTTCCATAAGAGTATCTTCCTTAAGATCAATTTTAAGATTTACTTTGGAAGCAAGTGCATCAGCAGCTAAAGTTTGAAATAGCATAAGATTTAACTCTGTGAAGCGTGTTGCTGCATAATACTCTTCAGGAGTAAATTCATACGCTGTTAGATGCGTTGGGCGGGGTTTGGGCATTTGGTGGGTTTTGTACCTGCTGAATTTGTTTAAGGACTTCTTGTTTCTGTTCTGGGGTGCGCCGGAAGTCCTCAAACCATTGCGCGCCTTGCACTTTACACCAGTAAGAAAATGCACCAATCATGTCAAATTCAGCCTGCATGAGTGGTGACGTTTGTAGTGTTTGCATAAATACTTGGAGAAGATCAGTATTAAGAAGTTTGTCTGTTGGCATTAAGCCGTCTGAAAGTTTGAATTGGAGCGAAACATTTCTGAGTTCTTCTGGTTTAATTTCTACTGCTTGCTGCGCTGACAAGTTATAGTATTCAGTATTACCTTGATATTGAAGAATGTTAAGTTTGATGATTTCTTTAAGCGGAACCATGAACTGATGTTCAACCATGATGGCACCAAGTTGCTGGCGCGAATTGCTGTTCCCCATTGTAGTTTGAAACTCATATCTGGTCTTATTTCCTTTTTGGAATTGACCACGATCTACACGGTTTTGACCATTAGCAATATCTGCCATAGTTGAAACAGTCTCTGCCATTTGAAGGGTAGATGCTACACCTTCATCTCGATATGGAATTTGATAAACTGCTTCTTGGATGTTCTTTCCATAAGCAGTTTGACGTACAGGAATTCTAGCAACAGAAGTTACTTTATCAATATCTTCTTTGCGAATTCTCATTGAATCGTAAATTAAACGATCATAAACTTTACGTCTTTGACTTTCAATTGCAGAGTTCCAGAGAGCTGTACTCATATTCTGGAAAGGAATAGCATTGTCTAAAAAAGACTTAGTTTGATAGTCAAGACCATCCTCATTAGGTTGAATCATGAGAATGGGAAGCAAGTTATGAGCGTTAGTTTGGCGCTCAACAAAGATTAGGATGCGCCGGTTGACTATGATAAATTTCCAGATTTGAGGCTGATTACGTTTGGGAATGGCAATACGAAAATCTTGGGGGATGATGCGACCATACAAAGTAGTTACTTCATAGATATTATTGTAGGCAATTCCACCAGCTCCCCGATGATCTGCCATCGCCCAAGAGAGCCAATTAGTAGTAGGGAAGGAAGTGCTCTGAGCATTAAGGAAGGAGAGTTCATTTACTTGTGGAATGTAGTACCATGAATCATTTCCATTAATTGTCATGGAAGGAACACCACTCTCAAATGCTTCCTTCGCATTCATAGTAAATTCAGTATTGAGATCCAAGAAAAGTTGCTTGAGTTTAATTCTACTCATGATCTCTGTATAACCTGCAAATTCTCCATCAATATGCAGACGAGAAGGAGCAATTCTCTTATCCCAAATAGTATTATAAAGGTCTAAACGCTTAAGACAATTTCCTTCATAGTAGAGATCAGTAGAAGGAGTTCCTTGTTTAAGATTCGCTGCAGGATCATTAAGAATTGATGTTATTCTGTTGCGTTTCCAACTTACTTCCATTGCTCCTAAGTTGTATTTAAGACCATCACGCAAAAGCATTGTGAGTTCTTTAATCCAACCATAGTAAAGACTGTTGTCAGCAATGATGGTTTCTAACTGGAGGGCTTGATCTACAGTTTTTGGATTAGCAGCAACACCAAAGATAGGATAACCAGTAAGAAAGACAGCAGCAAGATAGGCAAGAGCAGATTCCACCTGTGGAAGAATGATTGGAATCTGCATATTTTGCAATTTGAAAGGATCGCCCGCAGCATTAGATGTTTTTGCACGCTGATTTTCCAAAGAGTAGTCCAATTCACGTTGATACAATTTATCTCGCAGTAAAAACTGCTGACGCATATTCCAAAGTGTAGAAAGACTATCTACACAATTCTGCGTATATTTAACAACAGCTTCTTGTTGCGATTTTTCTAATTTAATTGCAGTGTTTGGGGCTACCATTTGGAAAATTCCTTAAAAAGCAAGTTGAGCTGCTATTTCTTCGTCAGTAGCAGCAAGAGGAACCATATCCATACTGGGAATTCCAGCATTATCAAGAAGTTCCATGTGAGATCCATAGAGTTCAATGGTTTTGAAACACCAAGCTAGTAAATCTAAGAGATCATCTACATTGGAGATGCGTAAAGGGTTCCAATGTACTATTTGATTTACTACTTTAGAGCGAACATCAGGATGAAGTACAATTTCACCCTTCAAAAGTTGGGGTAACATCTCTTTAATCTTTGCATTCTTACTCATATTACCTGCATTAAGCTCACAAAATTCAATACCAGCAATATCAAGTTGCTGGCAAACATGCTCAAACCAGAAAATAAGAGTAAATTGGTAAGCATTGGACTCTACAGCAATTACTTTAATGCCAGCAGTGAGTGCCATTTTTAGAGCATTGTGAATTGTCTCTAAAGGTGTCATTACTGATGCTTGGACGCGCCGCAATACTGGAACTTCGTCAAAAATAAGGAACTCACCAATAGCAGTATCGTTGGAAGATTTCTTAAGTGAGGCTGGATCAATGATAATGAAACCACCTTGAGGTTCAATAGCATCCAAATGAGTTGGATAGGGCGGAATTTTAGAAACATCAACACCAGAAATTGTTCCTGCTTCCTCATCATTAAGAACTTCTGAGTAGAAAATTTCTGGATGCCCCATTGCTATGTCATTTTCAAGCTCAGAAAGTAAATCTTCTACTGGACGTAGTTCTTCCCAAAGACTTTTACCATCAGCAAGGATACCACCACAAATGAAAGAGATCCATTTTGGATTGTATTTTAGTTTTTTAAGAATGGATCCATTAAAAGGATAGAGGTTTCCAACAAAAACAGCTAAACAATGCTCATAGTTTCTTGCTTTTAAGAGAGTTCCCATCATCCAAACAAGTTGCTTATCTGCAATTGTTGGATTTTCTGCATCTTCTCGACTTTGCATATCATCCATAATCATTAAATCTGGACGACGAAACTTTAGGTTAAGGCCGCGCAAGGAAGTACCAACTCCCACACCTGCAATAATGATGTCACGTCCGCGAAATGCAAACTTCTTAAGACTCTGAGTACCCTTTTCTAGCCCCAAGTTCCAATCACCAAAGAGCATTTTGATATTTCCAGAGTTCAAAATATCACAAACGTCAGCAATGAAGTTCATTGCAAGCTGTTCAGTGTTGCAAACTATGAGGATGAAACTCTTCTCAGTGAAGAGGATACAGTAAACACAATAGATTTTAAGGAAGAAAGTTTTAGCGAAGCCGCGCGGCAAGCCAATTGCTAACTGCAATAATCCTTTAGGTTCATGAACACTGGTAACTATTAAGTTCCAAATAGCTAAGAAGATAGGAGGAAAGAAAAATCGAAATACATCAGGAACACAAAGTCCTGCAAAGAAGTTCAGATCATTCTTGCAGGCGTTAATTGCCTGCTCTCTATCGTAACCTACTTCAGACGACTTCATGTACTGGAAGTGTATCGAGTTTGGCGAGAGAATCTAGGCGCTCTTTAGCTCTAGAAGTATCTTTTTCTAAAAGCTTCTCAGCAACTACAGAAGCAGGCATCGTAGCAATAGTTCTTCCTTCAACTTCTACTACTTGTCCTTGAGCATTAGCTACAAACTTAGAAGCTACAACTGCTGGAATGAGCAGAGGAACAATAGTCATAGAAGTAGCAGTAGCAGCTTCCTGCGGTGTGCTGCGCCGTTTGGCAGCATTTACCACCTGTAAAGCACGCAAAAGTTCCATTGGACGAGTAAAGCCCATTGGTAAAATATCTTCAAGTCTCTGAAGAAGTCCATCTTCCAAACCATCCCAGCGTTTATCACGCTCAATAGTTTCAGAAAGATTTCTAAGTTTTAATTCTTGAACTTCTTTAGAAAACTCAGCATCACTGAGAAGTTGTGAGATGTAACTTTCCGAAACGCCAACTGCGGAAGCTACAATTACTGGCTTTAGATTCATGCCAAGAAGTTCTTTAACTTTCTCTTTCACGGGGCAGCCCTCTGCAAAACTAGGAAAGATGCTCCCATTGTCTCCTGAACATTGGAAAGTACCAAGTGGGTAAGGTTCAAGGATAAAAAGTTTAGAAAATTTAGAAGATGCCTAAGTAGGACTTGCAGCTTTCAGCGCCAAAAAAGGCTTCTCCCCCCTAGCATCGCGATGGTTTTTCGTCGTGAGGAGCGAAGCGACGAACCAAGCGAGCGAAGCGAGCGTCTTGTCCGAGCGAAGCGAGGCTCGATTGTTTTTCATGATGGAGATGACACTAATGTACTGATGCCTTGAACGGAGAGATCGGTTCTGCCGCTGGAAATTGTGCAGCGCAGCAAAGTCTGCAAGCTGGAATGCCTGCAAACCCTGCCGCGCGCGCACTTTCTTTTGCCCTACTTTCCTAGCAGGACATACTTAGTTGCTTCGAGGGACCAACCACGTCGTTTAAGGTATCTCGCGGCGGTTGCAATTCCCAAACTTCTGGCAATGATACGCGCCCGCTTGATGTGGTCTGCGTTGATGCGCCCGAGTTTCCTTGTATGCTCGTCTACGATTTCTGAAGCATACCGATAAATCGGGCTGATAAGGCGCTCGCTGTTAGAGGTCATCTGCGTTTACCTTATCGCGGCTCAGGACTTCCAGCTTTTGCAGAATGCGCTTGCAAAGTTCGTTCTCTGTGTCCGCCGGGTTGACGTAACTAATCATCTTTACTGCCAGCGTTTGCGGGATGCCCGGATTGTTAGTTGCCAAGCTGCAAAAGACTTTGCGAAGTTTGGCGGCCTTCTCCTCTGCACTCTTGCTGTCTTGCGCCGTGTAGCGCGCAAGTGCATCGGCGGCAGTCTTGCTGGCATCGTACCATTCGGCAATCATGTCACCATTCAGCCGCTGCGACGTTGCAGCCTGTTGCATGGCGTTGACCACTGCCTCGAAACTTAGCAGATCGGTCGGAATGGTTGTGGCGTTTTGATTCTCAACGAACCACGCGAGGAAAATTGATTTCGCATGATCCGTGAGCAGCGCCATGATTGCATCCTTCCAGACTTGCTGCGGTTCGCAGTCGTCGCCAGCATCCACGTTATAGGCGCGAATGGTGGGGAAAGCTGGAACAATCACTGAGCGGCTTTTGTCGCTTTCCTCTACCGGATTCTTTGCCGTGCTTTTCCGATTGAATGTGATGCACTGAAAACCAGACGGTACTTTGTCCGGCGCATCAGTAAGCACGGTATAGGCATTGCTTGCGGTTTCCATCTGAACGTCCTTTCTAGGTGGTAGTGGGGGAATGTGTGGGTTAGATGCTACTTTCCCACTGGCAGAGGATTTGCTTTTATACCGCCCCAAGGGTCCCCGGCTCCATGTACCGGATCAAACCTGCGGTTGCTGCGTCCTACTCCCATTGGACCACAAAGTTTCCCGCAAGGTTCCCAAGTTTGCAAACTAAATTGTAACAGTTTGTAACAGCGAATGTGTGTGAGCACTCACACTGAATGCGAATTAGAATCATTCTCATTAGGATCTTGGGAAGTGAGCACTTACTAACTTTTTGCAGACATTGGGAACCTGGGAGTAGAAAGAATGATAAACAACATGGTAGATAGTAGAAAGAAGATGGACAAGCTAGATTTGTGTGGAAATGTTTACCTTTGTGTATCTTGTTCCTCTTGTTCCTCTTGTGTCTTTGTGCCTGCACCCTCCGCCCCTCTCCCACCGCACCCCCTAGCAGACTTTCTATCCTACCCTTTCTAAGTCTGCACACTCCCCCTCTTTGAATAATTAATTAATTATTATTTTTCTTTTCTTTTCTTAAAGAACCCCCTAAAAAGTATGTCAACGGTAGACGGTAGAAACTAACAGAGTAAAGGTTCTAAGTTTGCGAGAGGGTCAGCGGCAGAAGGGGCGCCGGGCGCGGCACAAGGACACAACGCACACAAGATGCACAACAGGAACAAGGGTAAACATTCTCACAAGAATCTATTAGGCATTCATGGAAAGTCTGCAAAAAGTTGCAGGAACTTTTGGCCCGCCCCGCCGTCTAACCCTTGTGGTATAATGTGAAGTGGCGCACATTTTCCAGCCACCAGAATTTCTAAAGAGAAGGGAAAACTCATGGCAGTTACTCTCACCTATCAGCAAATGGAACAAATCAAAACCAAACTTCAGTCTTTGATTGAAGCTCACAACGAAGGTATGATAATGGATCATGAGCTTAGGGATGGTGCAATTCTTGCAGTTGCACACATTCCAACAACTCCTATTGGCGCTATTGATAACAATACTGGTCTGCGCCGTACCAAATAACTAGTTTCTAGAAAGGAAACTTTGTGGCATTCAACATTCCTCTAATTTGCTCCCGTAGCGGGCTGAGGATTGGTAACTTCATTCCAAACACAGGACTCTATGGTAAAACGAGTGCTGAAGGAATGAGTCCTTATGTGAAGGGTTGGAAAGAAACTACCTTCATGCATCCAATCTTCAGTATCTCCCTTTCTGCTCTCTACCATCGCGCCGAATCAATGTATCTTCTGGAAAAGCGTGGCAAACAACAATATCCTGCACTTCAGAAACAGCTCATGTTTCTGGCTCTTCTTCACGCTTCAGATTGTATCATTCAAACAGTACCATGCCTTCCAAGTGAGAAAACAGCAAACAGCTATTTTCCAAACTTGCTGGAGTTAATTGCTAGGAAGAAAGATTCTACCAGACTTCAGCTTCCAAAGCTGCATATTTGGTATGGCGCCGCTGGTGAAATGGCAAAAGATCCATTCTCCCAAATTTCAGTTTGGCTCTCTGCCTGCACTGAAGTGATGGAAGAATATGAGCATACCATCAGGACGCGCCAGAAGGTTGCAAAGCAGCAAGCAGCAGCACTAGCGTTGAAGAACATCAAAAGAAACTTGTATGAGGATCTGTCCATCAGAAAACTCTGGTCTTGGGTATCTACTCAGATTCCAGAGTTTGAACAAAACCAGTGGCCAGAAATGCGTGATCTTTTCTTTGCCAGCGAAAAGAATATCAGTGTCTGGACTATTGGCGAGATGGAAGATTTGGAAAACATCCTTCTCACCTATTGTGAAACTGGCAACAGCGTATCTCACGAAGTGTTCAAGAGAATGAATCAGCTCAAGACTTGGCTGACCATTTACAATGATACTTTTGAGATTCTGATTGAAGATTTCCACCCAGAATTACGCGGCACTCCCGCCCCGGAACCTAAAAACTTCCAGAATCGCAGCTCTTACCTTATTGCCGAAGCTAAATGGAAATTGGCAAACAAGGAAAAGGGTGAAACCGTAGTTGCTGCTCCCAAGAAACGCGGCAGCAAGATTACAAGTGAGGATCTATGAAACCAAAAGATCGAATCATGAATCCTATGATTTCTCCAATATTGCTTCCACACTGGCGTAGATTGCCACAGGATGCACAGGAAGCTTTGGTGTATGGAAAATTGCGTAGATTGGTTAGAGATAATCCAAGCACTGGATTTACTTTTGATTATGCCATGATGTGCTTGGAATTAACTGAGCGCGATTTTGATTTGCTAACTAAAGCAATCAAAAAACTCCATGCAACCAATCAAATTGAATACAATAATCGTAAAACTGTTTTCTCTTGGAAAAGTTGAAACCAATGGACAAAAGATTGCTGGAACTAATCGAGTCAGCAAAGGCTAAAGTTGCTACTCCTTCAGTCCACCTAAAACTTCCTGCTGATTCTTTCGAGTGGAATCCGCAGCAAGCTGACGCTATTGAACGTGCTGTTAAGGGTGGAAGTTTCAATTTGATCGGGGCAGCAGGCACCGGCAAAACTACTACAGAAAAGGAAATTACCAGGCGTCTAATTGTAGATGCTAAAGTGCCTCCCATTGATATGAGCACAAAATATCTGGAGCATGGTCGCCCCGGCATAGTTATTACTTCCTTCACTCGCCGCGCAGTCAGGAATTCCAGAAAGGTAGTTGTTGATGAGCTGAAACCTCATTGCATCACACTTCATAAGCTGCTCGAATTTGAGCCGATGTATTATGATGTGATGGATCCAGAAACGCAGAAGATGAAAACTACCATGCGTTTCGAGCCACAACGCAACAGACTGCGGAAACTACCAAACACCTTAAAGACCATCATTATTGATGAGTCTCCAATGGTAAGCGTTGCCCTTTTCAAGATGCTGGTTGACGCCCTACCAAATCCAAATGTAGTGCAGTTTATTTTTGTTGGAGACTTGCATCAATTACCACCAGTTTATGGTCAAGCAATTCTTGGTTTCAAACTTCTTGAGCTTCCTACTGTAGAGTTAACCCACATTTACAGACAAGCGCAAGAGTCTCCAATCATTGCACTGGCTCACAAGGTTAAGAATGGTGAAGATGTACCAGTAGCAATGAAATCCACAATGGAAACTGCTCAAGGCAAAGTAACTATCCATCCGTGGAAAAAGCCAATCTCTGATTTTGATGGGCAGCATACTGCTGGACTCTTTCTAAAGCAGCTCATTGAATCTAATAACTTCAATGAGGAAGAAGATATTGTCCTCTGTCCTCAAGAGAAAGTTTCCAACAGACAGTTTGGAACCAATGAATTCAACAGGAGAATTGCTCAGTCTCTTGGGGAGAAACGCAAAGCTATTGTCTGGGAAATCATTGCAGGTTTCCAACGTCATTACTATGCAGTTGGCGACCGAGTAATGGTAGGTAGAGAAGATGGAGTCATCACAGAAATTAAGAAGAATGCTCGCTATTGGTCAACTAAAAGAGCGCGGCCACCCTCAGAGTTTCTGGATCGCTGGGGCAACTATGGTCAGAAACCAACAGCAACAGATGACGATGATGATTTTGATGCTGATGCTTTCCTTGATGCCTTCACTCTTGAAGGTGATGAAAAGGATGAAGAAAGAAAGAATGAAGCCAGTCATACAATCACTGTTCAACTTCTGGATACTGGAGCAACTGAAGTAGTTTCTACTGCTGGTGAAATCAATGCCATGCAGTTTGCTTATGCCCTCACAGTCCATAAGTCTCAAGGTTCAGAATGGGACAGAGTTTTCTTCCTCACACATCAGTCGCACGTTACGATGTGGAGCAGAGAACTTCTCTACACCGCAATCACTAGAGCAAAGAAAGAACTCTACATGATTGTGGAGCCAGATAGAAAGACTCCTGGCACACTTACTAAAGCTGCACGCAGTCCACGAATCAAAGGAGATACACTAGCGGAGAAAGCAGAATACTTCAAAGGCAAACAAGAAGAGTATGAAGAACAGATGGCAGCAGGTTCAGGGTTGCCGCAAGGCAAGGCTACTCCGGGGCAGTACAAAGGAATGATTCTTCCTAAGTCTGCACCAGCGCCGGAACCTGTGAAACTCGTAAAGCTGGAAACTCTGGTGTCTGAAGCATTCAAAGCTGAAGCCATCACCAGACTTCAACATCGCTGGATTAATGCTAAAGGAATCTGGGGAGCCAAGATTGGTGACTGTCCTACTCTAGCATTCGATCTTCAACGTGCTAAAATTATTGGTCTTGCTTGCTTAGGAGATGGAATCATCAGACTTAATCCTCTCTGGTGCATTCTTGCAGAAGAAGAACCATACATTAAAAAGGAGATGTTAGAAGATACCATAGATCATGAGATGGCACACTTCATTGCTCATCGTTTCAGTGGAGACAAAGGACATAACACAGGCTGGACAATGGCAATGAAACTATTGGGCAGAGAAGCTAATGCTACTTGCGACACGCTGCCCGGATGGTGCGGTGCTTACGCTGATTTGCTTTCTAAAACTAAGAGCAAGCTAGCAGGTGTTGCAGATTTCACTGAAGAAAAGGAGACAGTATGAATACAGAAGATGCAATCCTCAATGGTTCCATGCCCCCGGAAGCAGAAACTCCCTTTGCTTGGGAAGAAGGAGATACTGCTGACGAAGAAACTTCTGATTTTCTGGGGCAGCTAGAATTCAAAGCAATACCTACAGAACTTTCAGTGTTCCATGCTGGTCGTTGGTATGTTTTCAAACTTACCCATTCTTATCTTGAAGGAAAGGAAGATGAACAAGACTGACAATTAAAAAGTTTGCGGCGGGTTGCGCCCCGCGCCCGCTGACTGTGCTATACTTTCTTACCCGCGATGCGGGCGGAATTCCCCCCAAAACCATCAGGAGTTAAAAAGTCATGGAAGTTAAAGTGTTCAAAACCGAAGATAAAGAAGTTGATGTTCACTTCAAAAAAGAGAAGATCAAGAATGCTGCTGGAGAAGTAATTGGTGAAGGTAAGAAACTTCCCAGTATCAAACTGAATGTTCCTGTTCCTAGCATGGAAGGAATCCTTGAGATTATCCAAGCTGGCGGAAAGGAACTGGAACTTCTGCAAGATGCAATCTTCGATCAAGTCTACGGTCAACTCCGCACTCTGGTCAATGATATTCGCAGCAAGAATCCTGACACTGACGAAATCAAACCTGAGCAAATTGACCTGAAGCAACTCGCATGGTCTGTCATTGCCAATCTGCCGAAGGGCGAACGTCGTGGTCTTGGAATCTCTGATGATGATTGGGATTCTTTTGCTGCTGACTATCGTTCCATCATGCCGAAAGTTACTGGCAAGGATCTTGACAGGATTGAAAAGCACATCCAACTGTTCAAGAAAAAGTTTTATCCCTGCCGTAATGACAAGAAAGCTCTGCAAGTTCTGCATGATGCGCTCCAACTGTGGGCAGCCAATACTTCTCTGATGGAAGATAATCAGGAAGTTTATGAGTATCTGAAAGGTCGTGCAGAAACTCTGCTGGCTGAAGAAGAGAAAGTACTGGCTGAAGCTCTTTGATAACAACTATTGGTGGAAACTTGGTCAGAAGTCGCGACTTCAATCTGCCATTAGTTTTGATACCGGTACTAGCAAGACCAAGACGTGGCCACGTTTGCTAGCTACCAATTAACAGAAGTAAGCACTCTGCAATCTTTTGCTAGTTATGATTGCAGAGAATTGAAACTAGCAAGTAGAAGCTGCTTATCAGCTTAACCTGTTCCTACCTGTTTGCTTACTAGGTGTATAAAAGGAACGCTGGAAACGAGTAACCAGCCCGGAATTTTCCGGAGAGGTGCTGAGGGTCTTTCTCCTTTCTTCCCTCATGTGTGGCACTACATCCACCTGTGCTAGCACCTCTCCAGAAAGTTTCTCCCTGTCCACTAGAAAGGAAATCAAGTGGCTCCTCTTTGCAAAGACTGTACGCACTTTCGTTATCTGGATACTACTTGCACTTGTCCAGAAGTATTATCCAATAATTGTTTTGCTGATCTTGTTCTTGGTACTCCTGTTAAGCGTGTACCTTGCTCAGCTGCTCGTCAGTTTCCTTGCAATACTGAAGGACGTTTCTTTCTGAAGAAAGAGCGATAAA
>Ga0209536_100001141_pt1 | contig 43895 bp, 36 predicted proteins | sample DeeMarSeWOR28_12_FD_187461 | JGI IMG/M metagenome (GOLD analysis project Ga0209536, IMG submission 187461) | Marine sediment microbial communities from White Oak River estuary, North Carolina - WOR-2-8_12 (SPAdes) (version 2) | ecosystem: Environmental > Aquatic > Marine > Intertidal zone >...
GACTTGTGGTGGCGCGAATATAATATTGCCCTCGATCCAGGTACATACCTTTACAATGCTCCCCCACCCTGGACGAATGCCCTGGCAAAATCAATGCTCCATAACACGCTCACCATCAACGACCAGGACCAGATGACATTTGCGGGACGGTTCCTGTGGCTTGATTGGGCTCAAGCAGATGTGCTTGAACAAAACGCTGACAAAAATGGGAAGCAGGTCGTGATCGCTGCCCAGCATGATGGGTATCATCGATTTGGCATCTCCCACCAGCGCTCCGTCGCCTGTGAGGCATCAACCTTCTGGGTGATAGAAGATGACCTGGTGGCGGTCCAGAATCGAACGAGTAAGCCAGTCGCTGCGGATGTCACTGATTCACGAGAATTCAGAGAAGGAGGACCTCCCGTGGCACGCCTTCACTGGCTCATGCCAGATTGGTCCTGGGAGCTTGAAGAAAAGACGGGGGACTTGGGAATAAATTTCCGTCTTCGTTCTCCCCTCGGTTGGATTCGGCTCCAGATTGGCATTCAGCCTGCAACACCCATCTCAGATAACCAACCAGCACCCCGCATCCAGCTTATCCGGGCTGGTGAATTACTTCATGGGACCGGGTCAACATCACCGGTTCTTGGTTGGGTATCACCAACATATGGTTATAAGATTCCTGCCCTGTCGCTGGCAGTTGAGACCGAAGCAAAACTCCCTATGAGGTTTACTTCTTTATGGGAGTTTCCTCAGGAATCGTAGCTGATTTCCCGCGAGCTTCTTACTTCTGAACGATGCATATTCTCCTCATTCACCAGGCATTTGCCTCATTGAACGAACCGGGCGGAACACGTCATCACGAGATTGCTCAATATCTTGTTGAACGAGGGCACAGGGTGACTATCATTGCCAGTCCTGTTAGTTACCTGACAGGAAAGAGTGATTCAGGGAGAGATAGCCTCCCAGACCAACCAGGGATTCAGATTATTCGCACCTATACTTACCCTGCCCTCCACCGCAGCTTCTTCCACCGTATATTCAGCTTCTTGAGCTTCATGATTTCATCCTTTGTTGCTGGAATGAAGGTCGGGGAAGTTGACCTGGTCTGGGGAACTTCACCCCCGATATTCCAAAGCCTCACTGCCTGGGCACTCGCGGGGATCAAGCGAGCACCTTTTTTGTTTGAGATACGCGATCTCTGGCCAGCTTTTGCAATCGCGGTCGGCGTTTTACACCAGCCAGTGCTTATCGCAGCCTCTGAATGGCTGGAGAAGTTTCTATACCGCCAGGCCGATCTGGTTGTGGTAAATTCACCGGGCTTCATCGAACATACCCGCAACCGGGGGGCTCGGAAAGTCGAACTCGTACCCAATGGTTCGGATGTGGGCATGTTTGACCCGCAAGATTTTGATCAGGTCATCTTGCAAGAGTTTCAGCATCCTGAAAAATTTGTTGTTCTTTACGCTGGAGCGCATGGCATGTCAAACGATCTTGGCGTGGTGCTGGAGGCTGCTGAATTGCTGCAGGACAGGGAAAATATTCTCGTCATCCTTTTAGGAGATGGCAAGGATAAACCCAGCCTCCAAGAACAGGCAGAAAGAATGCAATTAACGAATGTCCATTTTTTACCACCTATATCGAAAATCGAAATGCCAGCTGCATTGGCTGCATCTGATGCCTGCATAGCAATTCTAAAACCCATCCCCCTGTATGGTACGGTCTATCCAAACAAGGTTTTTGATTACATGGCAGCAGGGAAACCGGTCTTACTGGCGATGCAGGGGGTAATTCAGGAAGTTATAGAATCTGCAGAAGCTGGATTGGTGATACCTCCTGGAAATCCAGCTGCCCTGGCAAATGGAATCTTATATTTGGCTGATAATCAAGATATTGGTATCCAGATGGGTAAAAAAGGCCGAGATTACGTGATAAAACACTTTGACCGACCCCAACAAGCAGAAAAATTCGCCACCCTTCTGGAATCGCTGTAAACGCTCCTTGAGGTATAATCCAATCCGTGTCAAAACAAGTTACCCCTGAAGATTTATCTGCTGAAGAGCTACGCCGTTTATTGGTGGAAAAAAGGCGTGCTTCCCGCCAGGATCGGATAGAAAGATATCGCAGAACTGGCAGGGTGGTTCTTGTTGCGCCAGATACCGACGGGTCGTCCCTTGAGAATATGCGCACTGGTGGTTTCGAAGAAACTGAGGATGGTGTTCAGCCACCCCCTGGGAGTACCCGCAGAAAGAAAATATTGGATGGTTTCTTGCTCTTCATCGAGCTGCTGGCGGTAGTTGGTCTACTGCTGCTGCTGTTTAATGGTGTTAACATGATGCGGGATCTCAACAATGAAGTCGCCGTCGCACTTGAACAGCCTACTCTCACCCCAACTCCGCTGATTGTTGCCGTGGTTCTGCCTTCTGGGCATACACCACCCACTTCACCGGAAGGTGCTCGGCCAAACGAAGCAGAAATCCCGCAGCATCTCCAACCCCTCGTTCAATCATTAGCAAATATCCCGCTCCCCACCCCGGGACCTGAACATGCCAACCGCATTCAAATTCCCGCTATTGGAGTCGATGCGCCGATTGTTCAGGGAGATGGATGGGAACAGCTCAAGAAAGGTGTCGGACAGCATATCGGGACTGCGAATCCTGGTGATAAGGGAAATGTTGTCCTCTCCGCCCACAACGACATCTTTGGAGAGATTTTTCGAGATCTGGATCGCCTGAAACCCGGTGATGAGATTACAGTTTACACGAACCAGCGGGCGTACACATATATCGTCAGTGAAAGTCAAATCCTGGAACCCACCCAGGTCGAGGTGATGGAGAATACTTCCCAGCCGACATTAACTCTAATTTCGTGTTATCCTTACCTGGTCGACGATCAGCGCATCGCGGTCACATCGCGCTTACAATCCAACAATTAATTTTCAGAAAGCGTGCATTCAGAAATGAGCAATAATAAGAAACGCAGGACACAAGCCGTTAATAAATCGAACCAAACCAATACCGAGGGTGTTAATACGAGTGAAAGAAGCAGACCATACGATTTCAACCCGGATTACACTTACGTTCAGAAAGATTTGCGCGAAATTGGTATCCTCGCAGGAATCTTTATCACCATCCTGGTAGTCCTATCATTCTTCATATAAACAATCCCGCAATCAAGTGGATCACAATCAACCCATATTGGAATCATAGTTAATCGCCGGGGAATATTTCAGAAAAGAATCCGAGAGGTTTATTCGGGATGAATGATACGTCTTCATCTCCTCCATCACCAATTTGGAATTCTGGCACAAAGCTGGTTGTCGGCCTGACCTTTGTGGGGATCTTGCTCGCTTTATTGATCTATTTCCGATCGATTATCGGCCCTCTGTTATTAGCAATAATTCTAGCATACGTACTCCACCCAGTAGCGGGTTTCTTACACAAAAAAACCCGTCTCAATTGGCGCTGGTCCGTCAATGTTGTATTTCTTGTATTTGTGCTCATTCTCTTATCTATTCTGACAATTTCCGGTTTTGCTATTGTCCAGCAGATGCAGAGCCTGGTTAATGTAATCAACACCTTCACCGATCGTTTACCCGAGATCGTGGAGGATATCGCTTCCAGAGATTACATGATTGGTCCGTATCAATTTGGATTACGAGAGACCGACCTACAGTCACTCACCAATCAATTATTGGACATGCTGCAGCCTGCATTGGGTCGTTTTGGCTCAATTATCAGTTCATTTGCTGCCAGCGCACTGGTCACACTAGCTTGGATAATGTTTGTCCTCGTGATCGCCTATTTCCTATTAGCGAGAACCGGGGAGGTTACAGACGAGATGATCGACATCGATATCCCAGGATATAACGATGATATCCACCATATGAACCTCGAGTTTCGACGCATCTGGAATGTATTTCTGCGTGGCCAGTTGATTATTTTTGTGATGGCGATCGTTCTTTATTTAATCTTATTGACAACTTTGGGTGTGCGGTATGCCTTGGGGATAGCTATCATGGCGGGAGTGGCAAGGTTTATCCCTTATGTAGGTCCTTTCATCGTCTGGATTATCACTGCGCTGGTAGCTCTACTCCAGGGATCGAATTACTTCGGTCTTGAACCATGGGCGTACGCCCTTCTGGTTGTCGGTTTATGCTTGATCCTGGATGCAGTCTTAGACAATATCATCGTTCCAAAATTCCATGGGGATACATTGGGATTGCACCCGGCTGCAGTTCTCGTGGCTGCGGTTATTGCCGCCCAGTTGATCGGATTTGTTGGCTTGGTGCTCGCTGCTCCGGTCTTGGCTTCGATGGTGCTGATAAGCCGGTATTTTCTTCGCAAAATATTGGACCAGGACCCATGGCCGTCATCAGAATTGGAATCCCAGAATGCAAACATACCTTGGAATGAGTTCATTAGCCGGCTTTTTAAGGGCAGGCAAAAAAATAGACCGGTTGAATAACCTCTGATTCATGATCTACAATATTTAGTTCTCTACCAGGACGTTATTAATTCCCAAAACAAAATAAATATCATTGTGGTCATACCTGACAAAATAATAAAATGCCCAAGATTATCCTGGGCATGATGACTTGACCTCAATTAATAGAATAATTACGTCTTATTGACCGTAAATACTTTGGCGGATCTCAACTACCTGCCGCCGGAGCCGATCGTCTCGTTCGAGTAAATCAGCAATTTTCTCACAACCATACATGATTGTCGTGTGATCTCGCCCACCCAAAGTTTCCCCGATTGAGGGAAGAGATATATGCGACTCCTCCCGTAATAAATACATCGCAACTTGACGGGGTAATGCAACCTCCCGGGAGCGTTCGCGACTCAGCATGCGGTGCGAATCAATCCCAAAAGCCTCTGCCACAGTTTGAACCACTTCATTTGGTTCAACTTTCGACCTGCGCGGCAGCAAATCCACGAGCGCAGTCTCGACAAGATTGGGGGTGAGTGGCATTCCACTCAAATCTACAAATGCAACAACACGCGTTAATGCGCCTTCAAGTTCACGAATGTTCGACTGTACTTTACGAGCGATGACTTCGATGATCTCCCCGGGAACATTGCGACCAGCCCGTTCAGCTTTCGATCGTAGGATCGCCATCCGGGTTTCAAAATCAGGGGGCTGAATATCAGCGGATAATCCCCATTCGAAACGTGAACGCAGGCGCTCCTCCAGGGTTATCAATGCTTTTGGAGGTCGATCGGATGAAATAATGATCTGCTTATTTTGGCCATGCAGGGTGTTGAAAGTATGAAAAAATTCCTCTTGGGTAGATTCTTTACCAGCGATGAATTGTATGTCATCGATCAAAAGTACGTCAATGCGGCGGTATTTCTCCCTGAAAGCCTGTGTCTTGTGGCTTCGGATGGCGTTGATAAGATCGTTGGTAAATTCTTCGGAAGACACGTACAGAATTTGTTGGCCTTGTTCAGCGCAGAAATTTCCGATTGCATGCAGCAAATGGGTTTTTCCCAATCCGACACCCCCGTAGAGAAAAAGTGGGTTGTATGCCTGGGCAGGACTTTCGGCCACTGCCAGGGATGCTGCATTTGCGAGGCGATTGCTTGCCCCTACAACAAAGTTCTCAAATGTATACCTGGCATTCAGGGTTTGGTTGACCAGTGGCGCAGGTTCCACTTCATCACTACCTACACCTACATCATCAGTACGTTCAGTTACTTGATCTTGCCATACGATGAAGCGCACTTCAATAGTACGATTCATCATCCCAGTCAGGATACGTGCAACTGTACTTGATAAACGATTTTCCAACCAATCCCGCGCATAGGCATTTTTGACGCTGATCACGAAGGATCCATCTTCATACGAGAAATATTCTGCGCCTCGCACCCATGTATCAAACGCGGCTTTTGGCATCTCCAATTGAAGCTGTCCTTGCGCTGCTTGCCAGGCTTGTTCAGCTTTCATAAAGAACAACCTCCCGCTTTTAGATTTTTAACACCCGCACAAACTAGCAACTTTGTACCTTACCAAACACTGCTCTCCTCAGTGAATGGTTTCATTATTTGCCAGTTGTATTATCAAGAAAACCTACCACCAGCTGCGAGTTCACCCCCAGGTTTGGTCCGCGACTTGGGTGGCAGTGCGTCCCTTGCGTTCTCCATTCTAGCAGATGGTGATACTTAAGATCAAGAGAAAAAGCCCCTAAAATCTTAAAAAAAACAGATAATTTAAGAATTGAAATGTTAAAAATATGAACGGGCTTATGCAGGAAATTCTGCAATTAAAAATTACATGAGTTCTCCCATCGGTGGGGCATTTTGGATCATCACCCCAATATATGGCATTAAACCCTCACCTCCCAAATGAAATAAATCACATTCTTGGGTAATCTTAAAACTTTGATTCGAACAATAAATACATCTTTCCTGCCTTCAAATAAAAAATCCGGTCTTATTCTCGACATATTAATTTGTCCAAGTAGCATTCACCAATAATTATTAATCACTTGCAGCTGCAAACCATCCATAATCCATGGTGTCTGATACCAATCCAACAATATGTTAACAGTATTCTTGCAATCATCCAGTATCATCAAAGGAAAAATTGGATCATTTGAGGAGTGAATAGATGTCTAAGATTATTGGTATAGATTTAGGCACCACTAACAGCGTGGTTGCAATTATGGAAGGTGGTGATCCCACTGTGATTACGACAACCGAGGGTGCGCGTTTATTACCTTCTGTAGTCGGATTTAATAAGAATAACGAGCGCCTGGTTGGGCAAACAGCCAAGCGGCAGGCAGTCGTTAACCCTGAAAATACAATTTCTTCCATTAAACGCTTCATGGGGCGTCGATATGATGAAGTCGATACCGAAAGAAAAATGGTGCCCTTTGAGGTAATTGAAGGACCTGCTGGTGATGCACGCGTAAAAATACCCGTTACGAACAAAGAATACAGCCCCCAGGAAATTTCAGCCATGGTGCTTGCCAAGCTTAAATCAGATGCAGAGTCATACCTGGGTGAACCGATCAGCAAAGCAGTGATCACAGTACCTGCATATTTCAATGATAGCCAGCGCCAGTCTACCAAGGATGCAGGGAAAATCGCTGGGTTAGAAGTACTGCGTATTATCAATGAACCTACTGCGGCTGCGCTCGCATACGGCCTGGACAAGAAGGAAAATGAGACCATCCTGGTGTTCGATCTGGGTGGAGGTACATTCGATGTCTCGATCCTGGAAGTCGGGGATGGAGTCATTGAAGTCAAATCCACGAATGGTGATACGCACCTGGGTGGTGATGACTGGGACGAGAGAATAGTCAATTGGGTCGCTGATGAGTTCAAAAAAGAGCAGGGCATCGATTTGAGGTCTGACCGTCAGGCATTGCAAAGACTGCGTGAAGCTGCCGAGAAGGCAAAGGTTGAGCTATCCAGCGTGATGGAGACGGAAATTAATTTACCCTACATCTCAGCAGATGCTTCAGGACCAAAACACTTGCAGATGAAATTATCCCGTTCTAAGTTTGAACAACTCACGGATGATTTAATTCAAAGGTTAAAAGCTCCATTCAATGCTGCACTCAAGGATGCCAACCTGGCGAATACCGATATCGATGAGATAGTGCTTGTCGGTGGTGCAACCAGAATGCCTATGGTGCAGGATCTTGTGCGGACTTTGACAGATAAGGAACCCCACAAGGGAGTCAACCCGGATGAAGTTGTTGCTATTGGTGCAGCAATTCAAGCTGGAGTATTGGCAGGAGATGTGAAAGATGTGCTGCTGCTGGATGTGACTCCCCTCTCTCTTGGATTGGAAACCCTGGGCGGCGTTATGACCACGCTGATCGAGCGCAATACAACCATCCCAGTCCGCAAATCTGAGTCATTTTCTACTGCAGAGGATAACCAGACCGCTGTTGATATCCACGTACTGCAAGGAGAGCGCCCGATGGTGAATGACAATATGACCCTGGGCCACTTTCGCCTGGAGGGTATTCCCCCTGCACCACGCGGAATTCCTCAAGTAGAAGTAACTTTTGATATTGATTCAAATGGAATTCTGAAAGTCTCAGCCAAGGACAAAGCAACAGGTAAAGAACAAAATGTAACCATTACCGCTTCCACGAACTTGAACCAATCCGAAATTGATAAGATGGTAAAAGACGCACGGGAACATGAAAGCGATGATCGCCAGCGACGCGAGCTGATCGAAGCACGAAACAATGCAGACAGCATCGCTTATCAAACTGAGAAAACCCTCCGTGATCTCGGGGAGAAAATCTCCTCCGACGAAAAGGCAAAGATTGAAGTACTGATCAACAATTTGCGGGAAACCATTAACACGGATGATACATCTGCAATCCGCAAACAGACAGAGGAACTTCAAAATGCATTTCACGCAATTAGTCAGCAAATGTACGCCCAGCAGCAAGCATCTCCCGGCAGTAATGGGCACGAACCCCATGAACAACAAGAACCTGAAGAAGGTGAAGAAGTTGTAGAGGGTGAATTCAGAGAAATCTAACTAGCCCAACTACATAATAAACCCGGCGATCATCAACTCATATGATGGTTGCCGGTTTTTTTTGGATATAATTAACCTTCATGGCAAACCAATCTTCACCCCCAGTTAGAAATTTCCTCCCCGCAGCCCTGATCCTGGCGTTTATCGGATGGGGTGGGCTATACGCTTTGCTGAATTTTACTTTCCCCACAGTTGGACCACGCTGGTTGTTCTTTTTCCTCGGGGTATTAGCAATAACTGGCACAGCGCTCCCAATCGTGGCTTTCCTCAATCAACGTTTTCCAACAGATCCTCCAGTCTCCCCTGGAGTCATTGTCCGTGAAGCTCTCTGGTTTGGTATTTACTTCCCAACGCTGGCCTGGCTGCAGCTCGGGCGTGTGCTTACTCCTGCACTGGTTCTGCTGCTTGGTGCTGGATTCTTAGCAGTAGAGATCCTTCTACGCATGCGTGAACGGAGTCAATGGAATCCGTGAGTTTTGAACCCCAGCGATGAATGATTTAAGGCAACTCCCATCCGTAGATCAGATTCTGAAGGAAGAAGTGATGACGGATTATCTTGTGACATATGGACGTCCGTTGTCTGTTGAGGCTGTCCGTAGTGTCCTGGACACAATTCGCTCAACATTCAAAACCGGGGATAGAATCCCATCACAAGAAGACTTATTTGAACTTGTTGGTAAGCAATTAATATCCTGGACGACACCCACTCTCAGGCAGGTGATCAATGCCACAGGAGTGATCCTGCACACGAACCTTGGTCGTGCTCCACTCAGCAATGCAAGCCTTCAGGCAATGCATGATATCTCGTCAGCCTATAGCAACCTGGAATATGACATCAGCAAGGGAAAAAGGGGATCAAGATCCATCCATGCAGAGAATTTTCTGAAACAGCTGACCGGGGCGGAGGCGGCTTTGGTCGTAAATAATAATGCCGCGGCTTTATTATTGATCCTTTCAGCTCTTTCTAACCGCAGAAAAGTGGTAATTGCTCGTTCGCAGCTGGTCGAAATCGGGGGTGGATTTCGAATTCCTGATGTTATGAAACAATCAGGTGCAAAACTTTTCGAAATTGGCACCACGAATCGTGTTCACCTGTATGATTACCAGCAAGCAATCAATGAAGAGCCAGTAAGGCTCATCATGCGAGCACACCGCTCAAACTTTGAAATAGTCGGTTTTACAAGCGAACCTTCGCTCACTGAAATCGTCGAAGTGGCACACGCAGCCGGAATTCCAGTCGTGGATGATCTAGGTTCTGGAACCTTGCTGGATACCGCTGAATTTGGATTAGCTCACGAGCCTATGATCCAGGAATCATTAGCTTCGGGTGCTGACCTGGTGTGTTTTTCCGGTGACAAGCTGCTCGGTGGTCCCCAGGCTGGTATCATTGTCGGCAAATCAGACCTGGTAAACAAGATCAAGAAACACCCGCTTGCAAGAGCAATTCGTGCTGACAAACTATGCCTATCCGGGTTATCAGCAACCTTGTCGCATTACCTGAAATCAGAAGCCATGTCCGAGATTCCTGTTTGGGAGATGATCAGTAAATCGCTGGAAGAGATTCAGAAACGTGCAAATTCTTGGATCAATAATATTGGTCATGGTCATGTCATCCATGGAAATTCAACAGTCGGCGGAGGCAGCCTGCCTGGAGAGACAATGCCCACCTGGCTGGTCGCATTGAATCTCGAGAACCCAAACAAGATGATCACCGAATTAAGAAATTCCACCACCCCTATCATTGCAAGAGTTGAATATGAGCAGGTGGTGCTCGATCCACGGACAGTTTTATTCCACCAGGAAGAAATATTGCTCGCGCAATTGAAACAAATACTGAACCACTACAAAATAAAGGAGCAGTGATGAAAGCAGACCTCGATCGATTGATGGAAGAGCAGGGATTGGATGCCCTTTTAATCACAGGACCCGCACAGCACAACCCTCCCATGGTTTATTTCACTGGACCCATCCACATGACTGGAGGAGATTTAATTAAAAAACGTGGATCTGATCCAATCCTGTTCTACTACCCGATGGAAAGAGACGAGGCTGCCAAAACCGGCTTTATGACAAAGAATTTAGCAGAATACCGGTTTAATGAGCTATTAAAAACCACCGGGGGAGATATGCTGAATGCCACCATATTGCTCTATGAAAAAATGCTTCTTGATTACCAGATCACCAGCGGCCGGATTGCAATCTACGGAAAGATGGACGCTGGCAGTTCATATGCAGTATTCTCCGGTTTGAATACAAAATTACCGGATTTAGAAATACTCGGCCAGGTGGGAGATTCCCTGATCTTAACAGCGATGGCAACAAAGGATCCGGATGAGGTTGATCGTATCCGGTCGATGGGCAATATTACAATTTCCGTCGTCAGCAATGTTGCAGACTTTCTTTCTTCACACAAACAGAAGAACAGCGTGCTGATAAAATCGAATGGCGACCCGCTTAAAGTCGGAGATGTGAAAAACAATATAAATTTATGGCTTGCAGAAGCAGGGGTGGAAAATCCTGAGGGAACCATTTTTGCGCTTGGCCGAGATGCCGGTGTCCCTCATAGCAGCGGCAACCCAAACGACATTCTTGAACTGGGAAAAACAATCATATTTGACATATTCCCAGCGGAAGCAGGTGGGGGTTATTTTTTTGATTTTACTCGCACATGGTGTTTAGGTTATGCTCCAGACCAGGTAATGAAACTGTACGAAGATGTATCCAAGGTTTACAATCAAATCATGAGTGAAATCCAGGTGAATGCCCTTTGCAGCCAATATCAAGATCGAACCTGTGAGTTATTTGAAGCGATGGGTCACCCAACGATTAAATCGAATCCCCAAACCCAGGAAGGTTATGTGCATAGCCTGGGACACGGCGTCGGATTGAATATTCATGAGTATCCAAGAATCAGTTCAAATTTTAAAGAGGACCGTTTATCACCTGGTTCGGTTGTGACCATCGAACCTGGCTTGTATTATCCAGAAAAAGGGATGGGTGTTAGGTTAGAGGATACCGTTTGGGTGCGTCCAGATGGAGAAATGGAAATTTTAGCTCCTTACCCTTATGACCTGGTAATTCCAGTGAGCAAGTAGTTTTATACTACCTTCTTGCCTTTGAAGGGAACAAATAATTATGGTTAACAACCCGAAATACGTTGAACCCGCAGAGGATGGAACCATCCGCTTATTAGGAATTGAGACCTCCTGCGATGAAACCGCTGCCGCTATTGTCGAGGACGGTAAGAACATATTATCCAATGTAGTTGCTTCCCAAATTGATATCCATGCCCAATATGGTGGAGTTTTCCCCGAAGTTGCTTCCCGCCAGCACGTTATCGCAATTTATCCAATCCTTGAACAAGCTCTTCAACAAGCACACATAACTTTGGACGATGTGGATGGCATTGCCGTTACCCAGGGACCGGGATTGTCTGGTTCATTAGTAGTTGGTCTTAACACCGCTAAAGGGATAGCGCTGGCTAACCGATTACCGCTCATCGGTGTCAATCACTTGGAAGCCCATATCTATTCTGCTTGGCTGGATTCTGACGACAAGGCAATTGATCGTGAGCCAGAATTTCCATTGATCGCACTGATCGTGTCTGGCGGACACACCGAGTTGATTTTGATGACCGGACACCTGACCTACCAGCGATTAGGAAGCACCCTGGATGACGCCGCTGGTGAAGCATTTGATAAAGTCGCTAGGCTGCTGGGATTGGAATATCCTGGCGGGCCTTCGATTCAGCAAGCTGCTGAAATTGGGAATGATCGCGCATTCAATTTTCCCCGTTCTTGGTTAGATGATAGCTGGGATTTCTCATTCAGTGGCTTGAAAACTGCTGTTCTCCGGGAAGTACGGCGCTTAGAAAAAACCGATCTTCCTCTCCCGGTGAACGATATTGCAGCAAGCTTCCAAGCGGCTGTTGTTGACGTACTTATAACAAAAACACTTAAAGCTGCAGAAGAATATCAGGCGAAAGATCTGCTTGTAGCTGGAGGCGTTTCGGCCAATAAATCTCTGCGCCAGAGATTCCTAGATTCATCAGAGATTCCTGTCCACATCCCTCCCTTATTTTTATGTACGGATAATGCTGCGATGATAGCTGGGGCAGGTTATTTCCGATATTGTGCCGGACAGAGGGATCAACTGGATATTGATGCATTTCCCAATTGGCCTGTTTCAGAACTGGCTTGATTTCCCTGTGTTAAAACCAAACCGCCCTTCGGGGGTTGGCTCGTTTCCCTAGGGCGGCTTCGAGTGAGGAGAATGCACGAGTATTTTCCCACATTCACCTGAATTTTCGATGAAAAGAACTTAAATAATTGGTGAGAAAGATTCGTTATTTATTCGCCGATAACCGTTTCAATGTCAGATAAACTTATCGGTCCTGTACGAAGGATTACCGGATCGTTTGTCGTACAATCAACCACGGTCGATGGTACACTCCCGGGACTCTTGCCACCATCGATTAACAGGTGAATACGCCCATCCAGCTGTTCCAGAACTTCATCAGCCGTTGTAGTGTTTTCTTGTCCGGAGAGGTTTGCTGAGGTCACGCCCAAGGGACCAGTGACCCTCAACAAACTGAGCGCGAACTCGTGATCAGGCACGCGAACACCAATCGTCGGATTCGGGGAAAGGATATCAGGCAGATTCGGATGGCGGGGAACAATTAGTGTTAAAGGTCCTGGCCAAAACCTTTTTGCCAGGAGCAATGCAGTTTTATTCGGATCTACAGAAGTCGCTTGTAATTCTCCCGCTGAACTGATTAATATTGCTATCGCCCGGGTAGATTCACGACCTTTAACAGTATACAAACTCTCAATATACTCTGGCTTACTTGGTAATGCAGCGAGGCCATACACAGTGTCTGTGGGAAATGCTACCAAACCACCATTTTGGAGGACATCCAAGGCATGTTGAAGAGCTATCGGGTGATCTGATTGTATGACTTCTGTTTTCATGGTCATCAAATCTGAGCAAGGCGAGCTGCAGAAAAATTCCCAACCAATTATATATGATTAATAATTGTTATAACCCGATTTCTAAAATGCAACAAAGGTAATTATTTTCCAGGGATAAATTTCGGCTTACAGGTTCAATTCCCAGATCAACCGTAAACCATCCAGGGTTAACCATGGTGCTACGATTTCAATCGAACCAGTTTCTGCGGCAATTATCCTCGCTAACCCGCCGGTGGCAATCACACGCATGTCATCGCCAAGCTCGTCACGAAATCTCTCAACCATACCCTCTACTAGTGCCACGTATCCGAATAATAAACCCGATTGCATCGCGTGTACTGTATTTCGACCGATAGCATGGGGAGGTCGCTGCAAATCAACCCGAGGCAGTTTTGCAGTGCGAATGAATAGAGCATCAGCTGCAATGCCGATACCTGGAGAAATCGCTCCCCCCAGGTAATCTCCCTCAGCAGATATCGCATCGAAGGTTGTCGCAGTACCGAAATCCACCACACATGCTGGACCCCCGTAAAATTTCTGAACTGCTGCTGCGTCTGCAATCCGGTCAGCTCCAACTGCCTTTGGATCCTGGTATAAAATTCTAACCCCAGTTTTCACCCCGGCATCAACCACCAATGGCTGATGATTCAAGTATTTCATACAGGCTTCAATAAATTTGCTGGTCAGTGGAGGCACGACCGATGCCATACAGATCCCAGTGATATCTCCAACGGTGTGTCCTTCGTGTGCTAGCCATCCCCTGAACTGTAGCCCGTATTCATCAGGCATCCTATCATGGTTTGTAGCTAATCGCCAGCGAGATCCTAGATTCTCGCCATCATAGAGTCCCATAGTGATATTTGTGTTACCGATATCAATTGTAAGCAGCATATTTAATTTCCTAGTTTCAGATTATCGATCAGACGAGTGTTTCCAAATCGAACTGCCAACGATAGCAATGCTTCATTTATGGGTCCTGAAAGTTCTTGAAGAGTTTCTACATCCGCACAGGATACATATTCGACAGTTGCAAGCGGTTCAGATTGGATCATAGTGAGCATCAGCTCTCGCAGTTGGTTTGCATCAGATTCCCCTTCGTTGAAGGCAACTTCAGCTGCCTTCAACGCCCGGTAGAGAACGGGCGCAGATTTCCTTTCGTCCGGATTCAAGTACACATTCCGACTAGACATTGCCAGACCATCATCTTCGCGCTTGGTGGGACAAACAATAATCTCGAGTGGAAGGTTCAGATCCAACACCAATCGCTTGATTACCAGCGTTTGTTGAGCATCTTTCTGGCCAAAATATGCCTTGTCTGGTTCCACCGCAGTAAATAGCTTTGTAACAATGGTGGCTACTCCTTTGAAATGTCCAGGGCGCTTTTCCCCCTCAAGGACACTGCTAAGTTCATCAACCATAACCCAGGTTTGGAATCCTGGCGGGTACATTTCAACGCTTTGAGGGATCCAGACCAGGTCAACCCCATGTTTTTCCAGGAGTTCAAGATCCATTGGGATATCCCGCGGATAAGATCCAAAATCTTCCTGTGGACCAAATTGTGTTGGATTTACATAGATACTGACCACCACGCTCCGGCATTGTTCAGCTGCTTTGTCAACAAGAGATAAATGTCCAGGATGCAAGTAGCCCATCGTTGGTACTAACCCAACCGGGGGTGGCAAATCTTTCCTGATCTTGCGCAGATCTGAGATACTTTCAACAGTGATCATAAATCAATTTATCTCCCTCTAAGGGGGAACAGAAAAAATCTAGTTCTCAGTCATTGCTTTAACCAGTTTCCACAACAACCGATTATTTTCAATTGCCGCACCAATCTCTTCACCAATTTTGACTATGGCACCATTAATCGCATCAATCTCGGTTAATCCACCCCGTTGGACGTCAATATACATGGAGGAATAATTTGCAGCCGTTTTGTAGGCTACAGATTGAACCATGAGCACTGGATCCTCATACGGTAACTTAACTCCATTCCGAACGGCAACATTAGCTGACTCATTGGCGACCATGTTCATTATTTCAACTGAATTGGGATTCTCAAGCAGCACACCATTTTTTACCTCAAGTATTGCAGTCAATGGATTAATTGAAGCATTGATCACCAATTTTCCCCACACAAGAGAGTCTGTATCTTCGACAACTTCTACTTCTAATCCTGCCTGTCTCAAGATCATGACTGGAAACTTGATCCTTGCATGATCTCCAATACTGATTACACCTGCCCCCCCCAAGCGCACAATACCAGGAGCAATTGACGTGGCGCCCATGGTGGTAACACCGGAGACGACACGTTCGCTGCCTAGTTTACTCGCCAGGATTTCATAATTTCCCAGGCCGTTCTGAAGGGTTAACACCACCCCATCAGCCCGTAAACACCTGTCCAACAATATTGCGGCTTTCGAGGTTTGATAAGACTTGACTAAAACAATTGCGAATTGACTACCCTTGCATTTTTCTGGGTCATCAAATGCTTCTACGCGAAAGATGGATTCATTTCCATTCTGGTCGATGAAATGAACACCATTTTCATTCAGGGCATTGACATTTTCCTTCCAGGATCCCAGCATTTTTACCTTGATGCCATTTGCTGAAAGCAGCGCAGCAAACAAGCTGGCCATTGCCCCAGTTCCTATGAGGAGAACAGCTGAACCATGCATGAGGTTTGCAATCTTGACCGGTAATCGCGAGGAAATAACCGAGTCTTATTTCTCGATCTCGTCGATCAGGATATCCCATTCCTCATCAGGCATGTCTATCGAATGCTCTGTTGTGGGGAATTCGCGATTATTTACTTCGGATATGAATCCGGCAATTGCCTCACCAACAATAGTTGATAGATCTGCGTATTTCTTTACGAACCTGGGAGTAAACCGATCAAAATAACCCAAGAGATCATGGGTGACCAGTACCTGTCCATCACAACTTGCTCCAGCCCCTATCCCAATTGTAGGTATTTCGAGGCGTTTAGAAATAAACCCGGCCAAGCGTTCTGGCACGGATTCCAGGACGAGGGAAAAACAACCGGCATCTTGAAGCACAATCGCGTCCTCGTAAAGCCGCTTTGCAGCAGATGCAGTTTTTCCTTGAGCAAGAAACCCTCCCAATTGATGCACACTCTGTGGAGTTAATCCTATATGGCCCATAACCGGGATTCCTGAACCGACGATTGCCTTAATGGTCTCAGTACGTTCCCTGCCTCCTTCAAGCTTAACCGCATCCATTGATCCTTCCTGGAGAAATCTCCCCGCATTCCTCACTGCTTCCTGGACAGACACCTGGTAGGACATGAATGGCATGTCACCAATCAAGAGCGCAAACTGGGAGCCGCGGGCTACAGCCTTGCAATGGTGGAGCATTTCTTCCATGGTAACTGGTAAAGTATTTTCATATCCCAGCACAACCATACCTAGTGAATCTCCAACAAGTATTGAATCAATGCCCAACTTGTCCATGATCATTGAAGTTGGATAATCGTAAGCTGTGAGCATACTGATCGGTTCACCGCGTTGCTTCTTGAGCAGTAAACTTCGAGTGGTTATTTTATTGCGGGTTCTAATCAGGGAATCAGTAGATATATTAGGAATTGTTGACACGGTACCCTCCTTTGGGTATTGGTAGGGGTCGTGGATTTGGAAGCGACAAAAATAAAATTTTCCAAATCTTCTGGTACTACACGGTCCAATTATTATAAGTCCTGGTCATTATTGATCCAGGCTTGCTGACTTATTATCCCCAATTTTTCCGAAATTTGCAAGGATTCAAACTTCATACCCCATACGATCTAGAGCCGGTTTGAGCATAAGGGTGAATTTCTTTAGTTCATCTTCTGAAAGAACCCTACGGAAACGCTCAGGTTCACCCTGAGAATAGTGAGTACCTTTCTTTTTGCGATCACCCATCTCAGGTCTGTACTCATCAACGACCCTTTGTATAGATATGGTATCAAGATCAAGATCTAGAAACTGTGTTGTCGCATGGATCGCCTGGCTGTAATCAGCCAACAAATCCTCATAACGTATTACCAAAACATCATTGGTCATTGACCAGGCTTCCCAGATTTTCAAATAGGAATTAATAAAATCTGCTGCATCATCAAGGGTCTCAAGGTGAGAAAAAGCATTGGGTCTCCCAACATTTATACCTTTCTGACCATACTCGTATGCGGATAACAACGCAGCCCTCGGATCACGATAGATATAAATCACACGAATACGTTTCATCTTGATCAGATAACGAACAAAAGGAGTCGGTCCGGCATGTGTCTTGATCGCAAACTTGTTACCAAACAGGGTTGGGACAAGAACAGGCACCACCCTGACGGAACTCAGCGTGCTGATATTGCAATTTATTTCCGTTAACAAGGCTTCCAGGTGGTACCTTTTGCGTATCTCCCGTGCGCTTTGACCTCCGCTGCTAACCACCAGGTCATGGATCAGGTTGAAATACCAACCTGATCCAGCTCGCGGCATCCCGGCAGAGATAATCAACGGTTGGCTCAAGACTCATTTCCCTTTGAAGACTGCTTCAGCAATCGTTCCTTCTCCTGTTCAGAGAGGAAAGCAACCTGCAATGCATTACGTTGAGCTTGGTGAATTTGATCAATGGATAATCCCGCAGCCGGTGCAGCAACTTCATATTCGTATTTGATATCGATCCTGCTTATCTTCGGATCATCCGTGTTAATCGTGCCAAATAATCCAAACTCCAAGAATTGACGCAGTGGGTGGCTGGAATATTCAGGAACCGTGCTGGTTTGAATATTGCTAGTCAAGTTGGCTTCAATTCCAATCCCCTTATCAGCCATCAATTCCATCAGCAATGGGTCTTCCACTGCAGAAACCGCATGACCAATCCTGTCTGCACCAAGATCTTGAATCGCCTGGCGCACACTGGCTGGTCCTGAGGACTCACCTGCGTGAATTGTCACTCTCCATCCTGCATCCCTGGCAATATTTAAATGATCGACAAAAAGTTCTCCGGGGAATGCCGCTTCGTCCCCTGCTAAATCAATTGCAGCAATCTGGTCCTTCCATTCGAGTAATGCAGCTAATTCACGCCTGGCGATCTCTGTTCCATAGGTACGACTGATAATTCCGATCAGATTTACCCGCATACCGATATCTCTTCGAGCTGCTACGATGCCTTCGATTACCGACTCGACTACTCTTACCGGATCGAGGTCATTTGCCTCTGCAATAAAATATGGGCTGAATCGTAATTCAAGGTAATCTAACCCCTCTGCTTTTGCATCCTCGACACTTTCAAAAGCAACCCGTTGGCAAGCTGCATAATCCGCAAGCACACGCACGGCTAACTCGATTTTCCCGATAAAAGCCATCACACCAGGTTGGGGTTCAATCACCTGAATATGTGGACGTAAATTCGGGATATCATCAGCAGGTAGTTGAATATTATGCTGTTTCGCCAGATCTAAGATCGTATCTATGCGTATTGATCCCTCGATATGGCGATGAAGATCGATCAACGGGAAATTCGGATCTACAGGCTGCATATCAATTCCTTTGAATGTAATTTTAGTATTATAATTCTTGATATTCAGTCCTTACAACGAAATAGATAGGAGCAAATCATGAATAGTCGAGCAACTAATTTTCTACTCGGAACAATTTTAGGCGGACTAATTGGCGCTACGATCGCAATCCTCCTGGCACCCTATTCCGGAGAAGAGCTGCGTGGAGAGATCACAGTCCGTGCGGACCGACTTCGCTCGGAAGTCAGCCAGGCTGCCGCAGATCGCCGGGCTGAACTGGAACGCCAATTAGCAGCACTGAAAGCTCCACCACCACCTCAACAATAATAAATTCACGTTAAATACAATAACCGGATGGTGTGAAATACACCATCCGGTTATTGATTCAGCCTTATCTGGAAATTACTGGATCTGGATTTGGTATCCAGCTTTCTGGCGGGTGAACCGTGATGTGCCACTAATAGCTAAAACAATATGCTCGAGGTTCTTATCAGCATCAACAACAATTTCTGCGGATTGATCTCCATCGAGAGGAATTGAAACGACATCGATAGTATCCCCAAATGTGATCATAGATACACGATAGGTTTGTGGGATTAAGTTATTCATTCGCACCCATCCCTCCGCTATCCAACCATCATCCCCGTCTTCAAAATCAGTAAAATACCCGATCTCGGGAATTGCGACATCATCGATTACGAATCCTTCTCCATGTACGGCAGCATCTGTCACGTATTCAAAGCGAATAATTACATTCTTTCCGCTGAAATCTGATAGGTCAATGCTTTCCTTTACCCAGCCATCACTTCTTCCGTTATATCCCCAACCATAGCTGTTTCCAGAGGGGTCATCAGTGGTACCTGATGGTGTATCAAGAATTTGCCAGGTTTTACCATCTTCGGAGACTTCAACATAAAGGTAATCGTAATCCTCCTCGATATCGTACCAGGTGTAGAAGGAGAGGGTTAATGGTCCTTCATATTCTGTGAAATCAAAGTTCCTGGTGAGCATCATATCGGCTTCGTCCCCCTTGTTTGACCAGTAATAATACTCACCTGAATAAGCATCAATTGGGATAACCTTTACCAATGAAGATCCCTCCAACCGCAATTTATAATTTCCCCTGCAATTAATTTGTAGGTAGTCAACACCAAATTGATGAACATCCCTGTTTAAAACCTCTGTTGGGCATTCTTTGATCATTTCGGTTGTAGCTGCTTGCGGGGCTTCCATAAAATTATGGTAGGTAAACCTTCCATCTGCCACATCTTCATCTCTGAGGTATGAAGCGATGACCCAATCCGCAAATACATCTTCTGCAGTGATTAGTTCCCCGGTCAGTGTATCTCGAAAATTGTTCTTCTCTAGTACCGCGTCTATACCTGCTAACCCATTTTCGCTTTCCATGACAATATCATTGGTGATTTGTTTACCAAAACGGTCAATAAAATATGTAAAGAACAAAAATGACGCACCGTAATGAGGAGAAGTAGGAAGATCATTATTTGGCCAATCATTGAGCTGCAAATCTGGGTTAACGATGTAGCTGTATTCCGAGCCAACTTCGTACCCATTGAGAAATACCGCCAGTTCCGAAAAACCTTCATTGACCCAAGAAGATTCATTACGATCGTGGTACCAGTGAATCATATGTTGGAATTCATGAGCTAAAACTGCGTAAGCGAACTCGCTACCAAGATCGACATTGTCAGCATTAAGAACAAAAATTTCATGCGCATTAGAATACTCATGAGCAAGGGGATGGTGTTCATCTGCAGAGGAAAAATACCCCGCAAGACTTCCCCCCAAATCCTGGGCATAAATGACATAGATATGAGGATCACCATCAACACCCGGTGTCCATTCGCTGCCAAAGTACTGTCTATTTTTACGGTAGATTTCAGTCTCAAAAGTATCTACTAGAGCTTTGAGCTCTTCAAAATCGAATTGAACTCCATCCTGGATCCAGAAATATGCATGGTCAGTAGCATATTGCAGTGTGGTGCTGATTTGCTTATTTTCGTTGGTGTCGACATTCGAAACCCAATAAACCTGCTGACTCCCGATTTGATAATCCCTTTCAATTGAATCCACCGTATTTGGAATATCACCTTTGCCTTCTAATCGTTGAGCGAGTTCTCCTAAATCACTGGTTGGTAGCTCTATCTCCTTCAACGATTTTAGAGTCTCCTCAGCCCTTGATTTGATGTCTGGTGTTGAGCTTTCAGGAATCTTGATTATTTCGACCGGCTCAGAAGTTGGTTCTGCTGGTTCAGATGCAATAACTTGCTGAATAACTTTTGTCCGGTCTAACCACAGGCCAACTCCATACATGCCTGAAACCAAAACGCAGCCACAGATAAATATCGTAATCGCAACCAATAAAACAATCATCCAGCTGCGTTTCATCTAGGTCTCCACCAAGTTAGGTTCAGGTTCAATTATCTCAACCACTTCTGGGGTTTCATTATCCCTAACCAATCTTAAACCAGCAGTTATCAACCCGAACAAGACCCACATGTTCGGAATCGCAAATGAATCAAATGAAAACGCACCGATCATGAACGCTAGAAATCCAAGCAGACCAGCAACGCCAAAATATTTTATTTCCTTTTTTGGTGTTAAGTATAGATAAATTGCACATCCCAGTATGGCGATTACAAAAGCCAGAAATGTTGCGATACCAACTATCCCGGTCTCAGCGAGCAAACGGAAGTATAGGTTCTTGCTGGTAATTAATTGGCTTTCACCAGCTCCTGGAGTAACAAGTCGCAGAACCTCCGGTATGATCGCGAGTGGTTGATCAGGTAGAAATTCATCGAAAAAGAATGCATAATTGCCAAGACCAACTCCGAAAACCGGGAATTGATCGAATATCCGCAAAGCTGTTTCACCATAGATGAGTCGTGCGCCAAATCCAAGGTAATCAAAATATCCACTGATGGTCGGATCCTTAAAATCAGTCCAGTAGAGCCAGATTCTGGAGAAAAATTCGTTATTCCTCCCGAAAATGTATGTAATGACGATGACTCCAATAACGACAAAGGCGGCTTCCAGGATTCGAGTAAATACCAATTTTGATGTTGTATTTATCCGGGAGCCAAACCATCTGCCGCTCGTTCGAAAAACGATAAATCCGAAAAATGCCACTCCAACGAGGACGATTAGGCCAGCCCTTGAAAACGTTAATGGAATAATTACAAAACTCCAAACCAACAAGATCAATTCTATAGTCACCCAGCGCCACCTCCATCGAAAAACTGAATAACCCCGGAGAACCGCAGCAAGAAGCCATGGCACTAAAAGCAGGCTGAGTTGCATTGCAAACCAGTTTGGCTCATAGGTTGGGCCTGAAATGCGTGTGGGAAAAAGCTTGCGAATCGAAATAAATCTCTGGATTTCCATCAAAAATTGGAAATAAGTATTTGAAAATCGAAAGATATATATTGCTTGAAAAGAACCCCACAACAATGCTAAACCAAATCCAGCATACATCCACTTCAACGTTCCTTGCAGTTCCTCAAACGAACGAGGGATGAGAGATATGGTCAGATAGATTGCGCTCCCTAAACCCAGGGTAATAAAGGCACGAAAAATCCTCTCGGTTGGTGATATTCCCAATGCACCTGAAATATCCAGCCTATATGAGAGAATTGAACTAATCAATGCAACGAATAAAAATGGGAGCAGATTTAACACGGTTCGCGGTATACGACCAGCAATCATCCTGGGTATCGTTCCAATAAATAACAGAATGATTAGCGGATAGATAATTAATGGACGAACAATAGCACTGCCACCGATTGCTGGAGGAAAAAACGGAAAGCTCAATACTGGCAGGCATAAGAAGAACAAAATCCAACTTACCTTTGTCATGAAGTCAAGTAACGATTTAGCGGAGACTTTATTCATTTTTTATACAACCAAATTGGTCGTGCAATCCAAATCAATCCCCATATCAATAAACCGGTAATACCCCCCAACACAATTACAGTTGTTGTGTTACGTGTCGCCTCAACCCTTGGCTGTTTATCTGGCATCCTCTGAACATCACTGGCGTGAGAAAGACCATGACTTTTTTCTGTTTCTAACGCAATCAATTCCAGAGTTGCATCGAGTTCATTACTGAGCTCGGCAAGCCGTCTATTTAAAGTGTGGATCTCTTGCCCAAGAGAAATCCCTAATTGGTCAAACCACGGATAATATACAGATAAAGGATCTTCTTCACCTGGGAATGAATCCATCAAGTTGTGCCAGGCAATATTGTTACCAGATGCCTGTGCTGCCAGATTGTATAAATCCCAACGATCTAAATTGTTCAAAGGTTCGCTCGAATCAAATGTTCCCATCAAAGTGCGAAATTCCATGATTTCATCTTGCACTGACTTCAGGAGTGAAATTCTTGACTGGATTTGAACTTTGTTTTGATTAAGTGCGTACGACCTGGCATTCAAGTCAAAAAGGTTCAAAGCATGATCCCGGGCTTTTTGGTATTCCTCAATATATACCTCTGACCAGATTTCTACCGCAGCTTCACTCCTTGCAGAATTACGATTCTCTGCAATAAATCGCCACATGCCGGTGTTACGCCACAATACATCTAACATCTCGGAAAGATCCTCTACGCTTACCTCCATCCAATATTCATCCTGGGATTGCAGCTGGGTTAAGGTTGGCTCAAGAATCGTTCCAGATTTTGCGAAGATATCCATTTGAGAGAGCATCCAATTCTTGCAATCATCTGGATTGCGGCAGGCTTGCAGGTCATTGTATGAGATTAAGAAATCCACCTCAGCTTTGTACGTGGGTGGAAAAGCGAAGGATAAAACGAAACCAACCAGGCTGCCAATAAGAAATGCCAAAACTGGGTAAGGCCAATAGTGAGAAGCCTTATAGATTTCCTCCTTCAGAGATATATTTGGTTCCATGAATTATCTCTCTATGAATATCACCCGGATTCAATTCTTGTACGATTGAGAATCATTAGTTGTCCAGCTTTTTGAAAAGTCAAGATAAACAACAAGCAGGATCCCGATTAATACAACGCCAGCAAAGATCAAATTTGCGTATATCGGAGCAAGCGGTAATGATATGAATGCCAGACTACTTAACAAAAATGCCATGATTTGCATGGTAAGCACTGCCCGATTCGGATCCATACCTAGGGCAACAAGCCGATGATAAGTGTGGTCATTGGCACCTTTAAATATCGATGTCCCCCTCCTAAGTCTGGAAAATACGATCAGAACAGTATCAAAGATTGGGATTGCCATCAACAGGATAGGTATAAACCAGGATACATAGGGTTCAAAACCAACAGGATTATAGGCAATAGCAATCGATGCCAATAAGAATCCCATCAATTGTGATCCAGAATCACCCATAAAATACTTTGCTGGTCGAGAATTAAAATAAAATGCACCAATGGAAGCCCCAAAAATAATCAAGCTAAGATAGCTCAGCGAGAGCTGGGTAGCATCGTATGTAACTAGCACATAAAATGCTGCCGCCAGTCCCCCCAGGCCTAATACTAACCCGTCCATGCTATCGACAAAATTATAGGCATTTGTGATCCCTACCAACCAGAGTATCGTAATCAGGTAGTTCAACCACTGATGGCTGAATAATAATACCTGGAGACCCGAATAAATTAAGATTACTGAAGCAAGTAACTGCCCAAGAAATTTCCAGATTGGTGAAATTCCCTTAATATCATCCCATAACCCGAATATAAAAACTACTGCTGCTGGTAGAAGAATTGGTTGAATCTCTGGTAGTCTTAGCACGCCATTTACCAATCCAATTACTAGGAGAGTTGAAACCAGGACCTGACCTCCTGCAATAGGTGTGGGTGATATATGTTGTTTGTGGGGTTCCCGACCAGGAACGTCCACGATCGATAAACGTCGATTCAACCAAATAAAAAATGGCGAGATAATCAGGGTGAACATGATTGCTGTAAAGGCAATTCCCAGGGTAATGAATGACATTATCTTAACGGTGAGGAGATAACTTTAGTTGGATTGCGCCAATTGATAAACTTCCATCGTTCGTTGATTTACCAGCTTTTGGGTGAAATGCTTTTCAACATGCTCCCGACCAGCTTTGCCCATTCTACCACGCAGCCCTGGATCCATAATCAATCTTTCCAATGCGTCTGCGAGTGGCTCAGGTTGCCTTGGCGGAACCAAAAAACCAGTCATGCCATCAAGTACCACGGATTGGCAACCGGGGATATCACTCGCCACGATTGGTCTACCGCTAGCAGCTGCTTCCAGCAATCCCGTGGGAACCCCTTCATGGAAAGAAGGGAGAACCACAATATGGCAGTTGGCATATACCTGTTGCATATCTGTCTGCCATCCCAACCAGTCTAATAAGTTTTCAGCTTCCCATTCGTGAATCTGTTCCTTTGGTATCGAGGTTGGATTCCCCTGATCTATATCACCAACCAATTCAACCTTGAATGAAATACCCTTTTCTGACAAAATCCGGACTGCGTCTACCAGTACTCCTATACCTTTATCCCATAGCATCCGGGACGCCAATAAAACCACCACTGGTTCACCATGTTCAGGCACATAGGGAAACTCCGCCGGATTAACCCCAACACTTTCAATCAGGTGACTTTGTGTAGATTTCGCGATACCAGATGCGAGGAAGAAATCCCGGTCGCTGGTATTTTCAAAAATGATTTGCGTGTTTTCTCTCTTCAATACTTGGCGATAGATTGGTTTTAGGATCTTTTGGATCACCCTTGGACGCATCCCAGGTCCGGAAAATGCATACCCCCGACCTGTAATTGAAGCAACAACAGATGGAACGTGAGTTCGCTCAGCAGCTAGACCGCCGTAGATCACCGGTTTGATCGTGTGGTGATGAACCAGGTCAAGCTCAAGACCTCGATATAGATCGATTAGGGCGAGAACTGCAGGTATTTCCTTCCAGGGAGCAATACTTTGACGTCCAACTTGCCATTCGAACCATTGAAAACCTTGTTGGAGAATCTTGTCGGCATAATTTCCCGCAGGAGAAATCAGGGATACTTCATAGTCATTCTCCCTGAGTTCCCTGGCCAATGATAGTCTGAAATTATATAAATACCAGTCGGTATTAGAAACCAGTGCACATTTGATCATTTTAGGTTCTGATGCTTGATATTAACTCAGAATAAAAATTGATCAGTTTTCCTTCCATGATCTTCCAGCTATATTTCTGGTCATATGCTTTTCGAGCATTCACCCCAAGTTGTTTCCGAAGATCTAAATTATTTTCCAGATCTACGAAAGCGCTCTCCAATGATTGAGGATCACCATAAGTGACAACCAACCCGCATTCTTCTTCTTTGATGATGCGGTCCATATTGGTATTCTCCGCCACGACAATTGGTTTGCCAAGCATCATTGCTTCGAAGACTTTGTTTGGACTGGAGTAACGGTGATTGGGAATAGCCGGATCATATGTTGCTACCAATACATCTGCTGTCCCGCTGAGATCAAGGGCTTCCTCGTATGAAATCCTGCCAAACCAGCGAACATTGGTCATCCCCTTGAGTAATTCCAAGATAAATGTTTCATCTCCACCGAATCCACCCATATCCAGCCTCCACTGGGGGTGACGATCAAATACCGAAATAAGCTCAATAAGGCCACGTTCCTTCTGTATTAAGCCAACATATACAACGCGGAAATGGCTATCCTCTTGGGACCTGTCCTTATTCCTAGCATTATCCGCACTTCGTGACTTTGCCGGAGTGAAGTCTTCAGGACTGTTGTAAACCACGATACTACGCTTTGGATGGGTTTTCTCGATTTGTTGCCATCGAGAATCATCAACAAGAATTATCCCATCAACAGAATTGATCACGCGATAATCAATTATTCGAATAATCTCCTTGATCCATTCTGGAGTTGCACGCAGGTGATCAGCATAAAAATCAAAAATATCGTAGATAACCATTTTTCTAAATAAGGAGCGGCAAATCAGGGCAGGAATCACGGTATCGAAATCACAAGCATGGACCAAATCATAATTGTGTCGATTAACTACCAGCCATTTAAGTAATCCCCACTGCCATCGCAGCAGAGCTGGCAAGTTCATAATCCCAGCAGCATACTTGGCCTTAATCTGAAGACGATTGCATTGAATTCCTTGATGATCATCTGTAGTTGGAAGGACACCTGTCCGATCCCATCCAACCAGCTGGACTTCATATCCAGCTCTTACTAACGATCGGGCTTCCTTTTCCACCCGGGGATCAGGAGATATTGGATTTGAACGGCAGATCAATATACGATTAGACATTAAAAAACAAGAACAATCCTTGAATTGTTCTTTCGAAAGTATCCACAAGAAATTTCATGAAACTCCTGGAAGCTTTCTCGTTGAAAATTTATTGATTTATGCGGTGGATCCTAACGTTCTTTTAGTTATCTTCTTTTTTTGTTCCTACCAGATGATTCTCAGATAGCAGGAAAATTGAGTACTACGGAATACTTAATCGCTTGTGGATGATCTGGCATTTTGGAAGCTGTAAATCTCTTCTGACTCAAGTTTTCTTTTGAAAAGATAGACCGAATTGAGATCCAATTGTGTGTCATAAATTGAGCTCTTCGAATCAGGTCGACGAAATGTGAAGCTTCCATCTGCTTCTTTAACCCGCTCTCCAGGCCAGGTTAAGGGGCGCATCCCAACAGATAGAGCCAATGGGAGTGGTTGATCGTCATTACACTTCTCGGAATATTCCTGTTCACCTACCAAATCTCCATCCAAATAAAATTGGAGCCGGCCCTTTGGATAACCTTCCCAAGTCATCGCAAGATGTACCCATTGGTCAATAGAGTCTTCGTTCATGATATACCTAGTGGATACTTCAGGGAATTTCTTGGTTCCCCCGATCATTGCTTTTTGGTTCCCACCAGCCCTGGCGGTGAATTCATAATATGTTTTTGATGATTCTGGGTCGATAAGGATTTGCGTATACAGGACATACCGGCTGTCATCGGTATGAAAGAGCACAGCTGAACCAATCCGGTTATTGCTACTGATTTTCAACCAAGCTGCGACAGTGCCCTCTTCAGGGGAAAAAATATTTCCGGTAGAGTAGACTTGTAATCGTGGATCAAGTTCAACAAACTTCTCATCAGTAGTTGAAGAATCAATAAGGTGTGGCACTTGTTCTGGGCTTTCCATGCGGATGTATTTCCTAATTACCTCCTCAGGATCACCAATGGTTTGAATTTCTCCATGGTCTAACCACATCACCCGATCACAAAATGACTGTACAGTGGCAAGATCGTGGGAAACAATGACGATAGTAGTACCGCTTTGTCGAAAAGTCTGCATTAGATTCAGGCACTTCTGCTGAAATTGCACATCTCCAACAGATAGGACTTCATCAACGATTAGAATATCTGGTCTGCTGCAGGTTGCTACAGAAAACCCTAATCGAGCCACCATACCTGTTGAATAAGTTCGTAAAGGCGCATCAATAAATTCTGGAATTTCCGCAAATTCGACTACCGATTCAAACAATTCGTTGATCTCGCGTCGATTAAATCCCAGCAGTGCCATATTCAGGGCTATATTTTCTCGTCCAGTTAATTCTGGATGAAATCCGCCTCCCAGTTCCAGTAAAGGAGCAGTGTGTCCATTCATGACTATCCGACCACGAGTGGGCTGCAGCACCCTGGCCATTACTTTTAGCATCGTACTTTTACCTGCCCCATTGCGGCCAATGATCCCAAATACATCACCCCTGTTTACTTCGAAAGAAACTCCCCTCAGCGCCCAGAATTCTTCAAAATGGACTCGGCGCTGTAACAGACGGATGGAATACTCCTTTATTCCTGAGAATCCCTCATGTGGTACCCGGTAACGGACAGCCACATCATCAAGCTTTATTGCTGGATTATTGTTAGTCATTTCTGGGAATTTTTAGGATGCTAAATTCTATAGGCGTATTCATTCGACCTGGAAGTAAAGATGTATGCGCCAACCGCCAACATGCCGAATGCAAGAACGCTAGATACGATCCAGAAAACCGGTTCGGGGATAGTGCCGTTGTAAAGTGGATCGCGAAAAATGGTTAAGAAATAATACAGCGGATTGAAGCGGATCAACCAATGGAATTGTTCAGGAATCACATCAACCGGGTAAATGATAGGTGTAGCATAGAACCATATCATTAACAATACATTGTAGACTGGCTCCATATCCCCGAAAAAGACCGCAGCCGTGGATAGAGTTAACCCGAATCCAAGGGAAAAAATTGCCAGGAGCAAAATTGAAAAAGGCATCACGAATATAGCTGGAGTTATTTGTACTTTGAGGATGAGCGCAATAAGGAAAACTGGAATTAATGAAATGAGTAAATTAATTAATCCCGTACCGATAGCTGAAACGGCAAATACCGACTTGGGCACATAAATTCGTCCCAACAAATTCCCACTCCACAACATATCACTCATTGCTCCCGTGGTTGCATTGGAGTAAAAATTCCACACCACTAGTCCACACAGCACATAAACCGGATAATTCTCTACAGAAAAGCGGAATACTTGCGAGAAAATGATTGTCAGAACGATCATCGTCAGCAGCGGATTGAGCAGTGTCCAGAATACCCCAAGGACGGAACGCTTATATCGGGTTTTGATCGATCTGGAAACGAACTGGCGGACCAGTTCACGGTATTTAATTAATGCCAGGCTTTCTTCCACAACAGGTGCTGGTCGCCTGGAGGAATCGAAGAATTCATCTGACTGGACACTTTGTGTTTTCAAGCTATTCATATTGTTCGGATTAGATAACCAGGAAGAATAGAAGCACCTTTATTACATTCATTAATCCACAGGATTATACATCCAAAAGGGTCTTGACAATACGCTCAGCAGCATGTCCATCCCCATAAGGATTGACCGCTCTTGCCATTTCACTATAAACCGTCGGGTCATCAAGAAGAAGACTGGTTTCTTGGATGATCTTTTCACTATTTGTGCCAACAACCTTGACTGTGCCTGCTTCCACCCCCTCAGGTCGTTCAGTGACTTCTCTCATTACCAGAACTGGGATCCCCAGATCTGGGGCTTCTTCCTGCAAGCCTCCAGAATCAGTGAGCACAATGTAGGCACGTTTCATGAGATGAACTAAGGGTTGATAATCGAGAGGTGGTAGCAAAGTGATATTCGGTAAACCTTCCAGGTTGCGATAGACTGGTTCTTGCACATTTGGGTTTAGATGCACAGTATATACTATGCGCACTGTTTCTCCATACTTCTCGGCTAAGCCAAGCAATGCCTTGCAAATATTTTCAAGCGGCTGACCAAAATTTTCACGCCTGTGTGCCGTAACCAAGATCAAGCGTGGTTCAGATTCCTCTCGTTCTTTAGGCATGCCAATTTGAATGAAAATCTCAGATGCTTCTTTAGGAACGGGCGTACTGGCAACATAGTGAAGAGCATCAATAACCGGGTTCCCAGTCACCTGGATAATGTTTTCTGCTATGCCTTCCCTGAGTAGATTCTGACGGGACCACTCGGTCGGGGCGAAATGAAAATCAGCAACTGCACTGGCGATCTTTCGATTTATCTCTTCTGGAAATGGCTGCCACTTATCCCCAGATCGTAAACCAGCCTCAATATGCCCTACCTTAATCCGATGATAATAACCGAGGATTGAGGCGGTCATCACCGTTGTCGTGTCGCCCTGTACCAATATCCAATCTGGCTTGATATCCATCAGGACTGCATCCAAATTACTAAATATTGCTGAACTGATTTCAGCCAGACTCTGGTCAGGAACCATTAGGTTTAGGTCGATATCAGGAGTAATTTGAAAGATCTTCAATACCTGGTCCAGCATTTCCCGGTGCTGCGCGGTGATGCACACTCTGGAATCAATATATTCAGAGCGTTGTAGCTCGATCACCACAGGCGCCATCTTGATCGCTTCAGGACGGGTGCCAAAGATAGATAATACGCGTTTAGATTTCATAATAATTAAAGTCAAAATGATTGATTTTCAATTCCTGGTTTACTCCTGTCCCTTAACGCCATCAATTGCATCCAATATTTGATGTGCCCTTTCTGCCCAGGAATTTTCCTTTGCAACACCTGTGATCAGGTTTATATATTCAGCATCAGATTTTAACTGCAACGCTTCATCAATTTTGTTGGAAAACTCTTGATGATTTCCAGCAATCAATACCCCAGGATACTGTATGCTCTCGTTCAATGGCGTGGATATCACCGGTTTGGCAGCAGCCATATACTCAAAAAGCTTAATCGGAGATACCGCGTGTGTCACATCATTTACCAAGAATGGGATCATCGTGATATCAAAATATTGCAAATAGATTGGGACTTCGTCGTGAACCTTGACACCCAGGCGATGAATATTTTGTATTTCTGTGAGCTTGCTGGGGGTTGAACCATCGAGATCTGGACCAATCAGGATAAAAACAACATCAGGTCTTAAACGTGCTACTCCTTCAAGTAAATCGAAATCCAACCACTCGGCAAGCGCACCAACATAACCAACCGTTGGCGAACCTTGAAAGAGCATTGGAGCAATATCTCCAGGTGGCTCGGAGTCGCCATGGATTGACTCTGTGAAGCGATCGTAATCCACACCATTTGGACAAAGAAGCGCGTCAGGTCGGTGTGGCTTTACCTGGTCATACAATGCTCGCGAGGTTGCCAGAACTATCTCTGCAGAGTTGAGCAGTAATTGATGCTGTCTCTCAATTTTCCTCCTGTTTCCAGAAAATACATCCAGGTGATCTACTAAATCATAGATGATACGCGCACCTGGAATCTGGATTGCGAAAGGATAATTCCAGGTCATTGTAACAACGAATGGCTTTTTTACAATCTCGAAAGTTTCGAGTGGCACATGACACAAAAATAAATTCTCGGATAATCGTTCAAATCCTACGAGCTCATGCGTAGTTTCCGGTTCACAATACAAAACCAGGTTTCCACAATCAGCTAAAGATTTTGCCAGGTTTTGAGGCCTTTGAAATAACGAATCACGCCATGATAACCCGGGGGGGAAGATGATGATCTCACGAGTCGGGAAATTCTCAATGATTGCAGCCAGATCATGCTGGTATTCTGGAATCTCGTTTCTTGTTTCCCATCTCCAGTATCTTGCCCGCAGGTGATTTTCTATTTTATGCAGCATAACGTTGTTTTTCTGCGAGTTCCAGTATTTGGTCCACCCTCGCCTGCCAGTTGTTCTTCTTGATGAATTGCGCGATCTCCTGTTTCGGTGGATTGTAATCTCGCAGCTCTTCAATCAGTTGAATAAATCCAGCCTCATTTTCAGCCAGGAATACACTCGGGATGTTTTTAAGAGGGTCAATCATTGGTGCAACTACCGGTTTATACATGGCAATATATTCAAAAACTTTTAGCGGGCTAGTCATCTGGGTAATGGAATTGATTTTCCATGGGACGATTGCAATATCCGAATAATACAGGTAAGCTGGTAAATCCCTTTGAGGTTTCAGGCCTAGAAAATGCACGTTACTAGGCATACTATTTCCAAGATTTGCCTTATCCCCAATTACGATCAGATTAGCATCCGGATATTGAACAGATATTTGATTAAGTAATCCCCAATCAAACCATTCTCCCCACAATGCACCAATATAGATTATGATCCACTCGCCATCCGGAAAATCAACAGGCTTGGGATACTTATGCTCGGGATTGAAAATATAACTGTTAACCGCGTTAGGAACCAAATAGACTGGCTTGTCTGTTCGTGAAGCGAGCTGCGTTGCTAATCCTGGGACCGTAGCAAAATGCAAATCGCTTTGGTCGATTATCCGCTGTTCAATCCCAGGTTGATACCACTCCCCCCCCAGCGAGGTTTCCCACGCATCCAGCAGATCGTATATCACAGTACCGCCAAGGGATTGTATCCGCTCTATGATTGGTACAAATTCTCCCAATGGAAGCTCAACCATTCCAATCACACGTTTTCCGACCAAGGCTGGTTTATAACCTCTCAGAATAGCCGACCAATTAAATTTACGAATTTGGTTTGTAACAAGGTTGGGGTGCCTGTACTCCAGCCTCAATTCTTTACTTTCATATTTTGGGAACTTGTTGATAAAGAAAACATAATATCCACGACGGAGATATTCTAAGGTCAATTGGGTCCATCTTGCACCCCCTCCAGTATCATCAATTGGTACTCCAGCAAGGATAAAAATTGATCCAATTGCGTTTTTCATACGAAACTTATCAACTCGAGATCGGTGGGACAATCCCGTCATAAATCCTAATATTTCAGCAATATAAACCAATATGAGAGTAACTTCATGCTGAAATCCTGACCCTCGCGCCTGCACTTTCAAGAGAATAGCAATAATTCCAGCCAGCAGTAATATTCCACTTGCAACCTTCAGAGTGACAGTATCCCCAATCAGTAGGAACAAGGTTAGTAGGAGAAATATCAGAAAAACACCCATTAATGCTGATATCTTGATTAGGGCCCAGCGATAAGAAGCTGCATTTGTTCCTGCTTCACCATCACCAATAGACCAACGATAGGATTTTCGAAGCGTTGCCATGAAGGATTGAGGAGCAATCCACTGGACCGAAGCTTCCGGAACGAACGCCCAGCGAGTCGTTGATCGTTTCAATTCAAGGGCAAAATAGGTATCCTCAGCAGTCATTGTTAGCCATTCCGGATATCCACCAACCTTCTTCCAAACTTCTTTCCTAAATGCAATTGAGACAGCAGATGGTAGGTGGGAATCAGGTTTGATATCTTCAAGCTTCCAGCCCAGCATCCATTTCGCGGGCCTTTTTTTTGAATCAATCGCCGCATAAGTCCCGTAAGAAACTTGAATTTCTGCATCATCCTCAAAAGGAGATATCAGATGTTCCAGCCAATTTTCTGGTAGAAAACATCCAAAATCCGAGACCGCGATGATTGGAAATCTGGCTTTTGATATAGCTAAGTTTCTCCCCTTAGCGATATTACTTCCCGGATTTATTAAGATCGAGAATGGGATTGAGCTCTCCTTAGCGAATTGCTCCAACAACTCAACCGTACGATCCCTCGAACCCGTATCCACGAGGATGATTTCATCTGGTAAGCGAGTTTGGTTGAATATGCCACTCATCAGTGTGTTTACCATCGCTTCTTCATTAAATGCAGTCGCCACAAAACTCACTTTGGATGCACGGCGATTTTCAACCGCATTCAAGGATCGCCTTGGCGAATAGCCGGTATATAAATCCTCGCGGTTCGTATATACGATTACTTCAGTGTTATCCTCGACTGAATATCTCCCACCAAATAAATCTGGTGAAAGTATTAAATTTCGCACCCAAGTGATTGGATTAAATTTTCTAGTCAACGATCGTAAGCGATTAATAAACTTTATGTCATATCCCCCGACATGATATTTTCTGTGCAGGAATTAAAATTCAACGCGTGATGAATACAAGATCATCTCTGATCTCTTGCGGAGTTTGTCGAGTATAAACTGAGTTTAGCACACCTTCAACGTATCCCGGATACTCTACTCCAGGTGGTGAATAAACTCGCCACTCACATTGACTCCTTAAATTGAAATAGAGCACCCCGGAAACACCGGGGTAACCAGCTAAGTAATCATGTGCTTCATTTAGCCATGAATTCTTGGCAGTGCTGCCACCAGCAGTACCTGTTTGAGATATAAATATCTTCTTTCCCGGAGCAAGGATTCTCATTCTGTCAAGAAATTTACCCTCAGAGAGATAATTTGCCTTGGGATTATTAAACACTTGTTCTGGAGTTTGCCAAGCATTTGGTAGACAACCACCAAAGTTATAAGCGCTGATCGCTACAACATCAACAAATTCTTTACCTGGATAGTAATCTTCGAAAGGATAGTCATAGCGATAATGGCTCCAACCATTTGGGGCAAACACCCAGCGTACAGAGCTATGAGGAACACCAACCTGGTCGAATATCTGGTGAATTCGCCGATATGCGATGATATAGTTTCCAGGATCTCCACCCCACTTCGTCCAACAACCTCCTTGCTGACAGCTGTTCATCTCCTGTAATGGAGCCAGGAAAGCAAATCTCTTTTCCCCATTTGGGCCATCAGCATAGGTTTTATATGCCAATGCCCAACTATTGATTTCCCGATCCCTTCTACCCGCTGCAATCTCATAGGCAGTTGCATTGATCTCAAGATTTACAAATGGAACATAGCCATTATCCCAAACCTGGTCAAGGGTGCCAGCAACATGAAAATAATAGTTTCCATCAACATATGTATTCATGAAGGTGCCAATAATGGATAATTTGTTCCCGGACCAATTATTCGTGGGATTAATTATCCCATCATACGAGTCTTGTTCAATCAGCGGTAAGCCTTGAAAATACATACCAATTAATTTTTCTGGAGGCTTTATAGCCAATGGAATATAAATCTTTATGGCTGAATTTGCCGCTTCGGCAGTTTGACTATTCCCAGGAAATATTCCAAGGAAAACAACAATGATGATAATCAACAGTAAGATATTAATAGCACGATGTTTCATAATAGATTGAGCGTCCAATTTTTCTCGCATAATTACCAATGATACCCATAGACAAATTGATTGTTGATAGGAAAAATTTCCTATTAGCATGCCAAGAGACTTATCAATTTGGTCAGTCTTTCGAGAAAAATTCTTCTCGTAATACTTTACGCCATCGCTTTTGCCAAGATTCGAGTGTGAAAGCACCAGCGACTTTCTTTGCGTTTTTCCCTAATTGTGTTCTAAGTGATTGATCCTCACATAAAAGACCTAAGGCGTCATGCAATCCTGTAACTGAAGGCTCAATCAACAGGCCATTATATCCATGGATAACAAGGTCAGATAACCCGCCAATGTTTGTAGCAATCACAGCATTGCCGGCTGCCATGGCTTCAAGACAAGATAGGGATGTGCCTTCGCTGTATATCGTTGGTATAAGGGTTATATCTGCTTGCTCATAAGCGATGTGCATGTCCTGCATATCGAGTGTTTTCCATAAAACACGTTGGGGGTACTTTCCAACCAGATGGGTCATCGCTTCTTTTTCATCCGGGTCTGCCTGACCTACAAAATGGAATTCAATATGAGGGAATTTATCCAAAAATTCTGGGATTATTTCCTTCACCAGCCAAAAACCTCGTGCAGGGTATAACCTTCTTGGATACAGGACCACAAGCCTCGCATTCCCAGATTTCTCAGCTTTTCGAAACAGTCCCGTATCGACAAAGTTTGGAATATACACACACTTGTCCGCCAAGGAGGGTTGCATGGTACGAAGCCAATTGATCGTATTGGTGTCAACAGATATAACTCGTGCGAGATTTGCAAAGGAGGCTAACAATTGTTCAATAGACTGCATGCGCTCTTCGGGGAAATCGTACTCCTTGTGGTCCCAAAAGACTCCATGACTGATGCCCAAGGAGCGCTCATTATAGAACGGTGCTGCCAGGTTAAATGCTAAATAGATTACGAGGCTGTCTGGCTTGATCACCTTATGAAATAATACATTGAGTTTTTGGTCATCTCCCTTGCTGTCTAATCCATAGAAGGTGATATCCCCGTATTTTCTCTCCCATTCGCTACTCGCAGATTGGAAAACTACAGGCTCATGATTGAATTCACGGATAATCCTTGTTAACTCGAGAAGGTATCGCTCCGCACCACCAATGAAGGTAGAACCGCCTTGGAGGTCGAAAAATTGGGGAGCAAGTATCGCGACATGCTTTTCAGGGAGACTTAACAAGAGCTCACTCTGCGTACGATTCTCACCCTCAATTTGAGCTCGATTGGTGCCCCCCGACTGTCTCTGTGGAGTGTACACCGCTGAACGATGGGTAATAGTCCTTCCGGAAATTTTCCCCAAGATCTCCTTCCGCTGGCTATTTTCTGGGATCAGCCATCTCCTTATCTTCCAGACAAGCTGAACCAGCTTCCAGGCGTTGCTTCTGTGAATTTCATCCAGGGTCCAACTCAATCGTTCAATTTCCTTGTCTTTCCACTCAATTGTTCGCTCTTGTTCTACCACTCGGTTGGTTATTATTTCAAATGAATCGTCTGTTTCGTCGAGCTTTCCTTCAGCCAACAATTCTCCTTGCAGCCTGTAAACTGCTTCACTTAATTGAATCGCTTGTTCGGGCAATAACTCTTGACGCTGGAGATGGGGCTTCCACGTTGTATGCCACTTCGTCTCAAATTTCCTGCGGTTTTCCCTGAAAAGTAATAAATACTCGTAGCGATCAAGCTGCAAGAAGCTCGCACCTCCCCAATGATGGATGTAAACATCTTCTGCACAGACTACTTTATGCCCAGAAACCCTGATCCTTTCTGCATAGTCATCATCCTCAAACATACCGAGGCCAAAACGCTCATCCAGTGGACCGATTTCATGGAAGAGATCAGAACGAATAACTGCGCAAAAGAAAGCCAGAACCCTTATCTCGAATGTTTCACCAGAATGGGCTTGAGTGTATTCTCGTGCAAATAACTCGAGATCATCAATCTCTTTATAAGTTACGGGTATCATGGCTTCATTACTTGCAGAATTCGTTACTGGACCAATCATGCCAATTGATCGATCCTGTAAATGTTCAATCAAGCGCGTTAGCCATCCATTTGTGACGACCGTATCATTGTTGAGAAATACCAAGTATTCACCACCAGCTAGTCCGACACCCTGATTATTTCCACGTGCAAAGCCAATATTCTGCTTGTTTAACTGAGTCTTGATATTGGATCGTTGGGATTTTATCTCTTCAAGAAATTCGAGTGTACCATCTGTCGATGCATTATCCACAATTACGATTTCGTAATTGTGATAGCTTGTTTTTTCAAAAATACTCTCCAGGCATTGGGAAGTATATTCCAGATTGTTGTGGGTCAGTATTATGATGCTTGCTTTACCTGGATATTGATTACTTGCCATTAGTCTCTAGGTTAATCTAATTATTTCTATCCGGAAGAATACTCGCAAAGAACTTCCTGAATGCCTGGCTTACTTGCCAACTCCTGCTCTGCGTAAGTAAATTGAGTTGGGTTTGTATATCATTAATTTCAATTCGCAACTGCTTTGTTTGGTCTCCTGATTGGATCATAATCGTGCTCATCAATTGCAGAATTCTTGGAATATCTTCCCTCTTGGAGTATGAACTGATGATATTTTCATAAGCCTGTTGCCAAATATGGAAGTGATCACTGAGGAGCCAGTCATTCGTCAAAGTTTCTTGTGCCCTCAGAGTCATCTCCACACGTTTATCCTCATTGGCGATCAAAAAATCCAGGTGAGATTCCCATTGGTTAATCGAATCAGCCACCATCCCGGAGACATCCGGTATGACCACATTCCGATAGGGTACAATATCACTGGACACACCGCTGATTCCCATGCTTGTGAATTCAAGTAGTTTAATTGAACTCTTTGCACGATTGAATAATGAATCTTGCAGGGGTAAGATGTATATGTCCAATACTTGCTTTGAAAATAATTCTGCGAATCCTTGATAATCCCCTGGACTAAGGGGGCTCCACTCAACTAGAGGATGTTCTAATAACCTCCGGGTTGGCTCCAGTCCCCAAGTCTTGAATTTCACCTCCCCGTGGTGTCTGTCCAGAATATTGACCAAGGCTGGCTCGATCATCTCTAAATCTGGTCGATGCGAGTCACCCCCCATATACCCAATGATTGTTGAATCTCTTGATGAAGTTTCGGGTTGATTGATCCTCCAGAACTTTGGATTCAGGTAATTAGGGAGGACGAAGATATTTGGATTTAACCAGATTAAGTAATCTTTGATACCTGGGGTGGCAACTGTCAGTGCATCTGCTGCCAGGGCTGCAAACATCATCGGTATTAATGCTTCCGTGTAATGGTGGGATAATCTGTCGGGATGGTCTTCTGGAAGCTCCCAAAGCAAGTCATCAATTTCGAAAACTACTGGAATCCTGAAGCGGTGAGCATCGCTGTGTATGCGAATATATTGGTCAACAAACCGTGGAAAATCTCTTTGGATGATCACCAGGTCGCTACCCACGAGCGAATCTTGATCATAATCCTGATCAGGCATTCTCCATATCACATCGATCCCGGCTTCCGATAAAGGGGCAACCAACCTGAGAGATGCAATCGCATGTTCCGGATTTGCGACAGAGAAAACTGAGACTTTCTTGATTTTCGGTTGAGTCAAGACTGGATCACCCACCTTGATTCATCGCAAGTTCTAGGGCTACCTGCCATGGAGGCAGGGTTAAAGCAAAAGTCTGGGTAAACTTTTCGCAGTTCAGTGCTGAGAAAAGTGGTCTTCTGGCCGGTGTGGGGTAATCACTGGTTTTCGCGGCGAGGATACGCCGCGATATTTGCTGCTCATGGAGAGGATCATTATCAAGAATTTTCCGTGCCCAACTTAATCTGCTGGTATATCCATCTCCAGCAAGATGGTACAAACCTCGCCTCTCGTTGATCCATCCAACAGGATCATTTCCAGCCTGGGCCAAAACCAGGCTTGTTGCTTCAGCCAGCATGCGACACCACGTTGGGTTGCTGACTTGATCATCAACTATTTTCAATTCTGTTTGTGATCGAGCCCAATCGAGAACTTTTGTTACGAAGCTGGCTCGCCGCAAACTGTAAACCCAACTGGTCCTGAATATCAGGTATGCAGGGTCCGCATTCATGATTCGGTTCTCCCCGCTGAGCTTACTGGCACCATAAACTCCCAACGGGTTGGGTTGGTCGTCTTCGTTATAGGGTCTGCCCAATTCACCGTCAAATACATAATCAGTAGAATAATGTATTATCGCTGAGTGAGTCTCCTTAGCTAAACCAGCAAAATATCCGGGGGCAATGCTGTTTATAGCTTCAGCAATTTCGGGTTCAATTTCGGCTTGGTCAACTGCTGTATATGCTGTTGCATTAATTATCACATCCGGTTTAAAGCTGCGAATCATGTCCACCAATTTCTCAGGCTCGAGCAAGTTTATCTCCGGATAATCAACGGCACGGATTTCTCCCAAGGGGGCTAGTGCGCGGTGCAATTCCCATCCCAACTGTCCAAATTTACCCAGCAATAATACTTTTGTCATTATTAATAACAGGGTGAAAATCGTGATTAATTAGAATCAAACGGAAATTCTTCATCAACCAGGCGTAAAAGGTAGTCTCCATACTGGTTATTGATTTTTTCTGCCTGGTCGATCAAGGTTTGCCTATCAATGTATCCTAGACGGTATGCGATTTCCTCAGGACAGGAGATCATCATTCCTTGACGCTCTTCCAATGTTTGCACAAATTGCGCTGCTTGAAGCAGAGATTCGTGAGTGCCTGCATCTAACCAGGCTACACCCCTTCCCAGAACTTCAACGTTAAGTTCCCCATGCTCGAGGTAGAGGCTGTTCAAATCGGTAATTTCCAATTCTCCACGCCCTGAAGGTACCAGTGATTCCGCGTACTTGACCACCCTCCGATCGAAAAAATATATCCCGGGCACTGCATAATGAGAGCGCGGTTTGATCGGTTTCTCTTCGATACTTAATGCCTTTCCATCCTGATCAAATTCCACAACGCCATATCGCTCAGGATCACGGACCGGGTAAGCAAAGATCAGCGCACCAGTTTCTAGTTTAGACGCTCGTCTCAAACTTTCTGGCATGCCGTGTCCAAAAAAGATATTGTCCCCAAGAATTAGACACACTTCATCACCATTGATAAACTCCTTTCCTAATAGGAAAGCGTCTGCCAACCCCCTAGGTTCTTCCTGCTCTTTATAAGAAAATTTCAAACCCCATTGGTTTCCTTCTCCAAGCAGATCCTTGAATGCTGGTAGTGCTTCTGGCGTGCTGATCACTAAAATTTCTCGGATTCCCGCCAGCATTAGCATGGAGAGTGGATAATAAACCATGGGTTTATCATAAACTGGAAGAAGCTGTTTGCTGGTACTGATTGTCAGCGGGTAAAGGCGGGTACCTTTTCCACCAGCAAGAATTATGCCCTTCATTTACTCCCTCCTCTAGCCTGGTAATTAGTTTTGATCCAATCCTGATAATCTCCCTGGGCACTGATAGCTGCCACCCAATCTTGATTTTCCAGGTACCATTCAACGGTTTTCAATAACCCACTGGATAATGAATGACTGGGTTTCCAATCCAGTTCCCGGTTGATTTTCGATATATCCATGGCGTAACGCCTGTCGTGTCCAGGCCGGTCAGTTACGTATTCAATTAAGGATTCATGCGGAAGATGATTTGAACCTGGCAGGCATTCATCGAGAATCTCACACAAAGTTTTCACTACTTCTATATTTGTCGGTTGGAGATCGCCTCCAACAATGTATGTCTCTCCCGGTGACCCCCTCCTGATCACATCTCTGATCGCCTGGCAATGATCTTCAATGTAAAGCCAATCACGGATTTGATTCCCATCTCCATAAATTGGTAAGGGTAGACCATTGATAGCATTGGAAATCATCAGAGGTATCAACTTCTCTGGAAATTGGTAAGGTCCATAATTGTTGGAGCAGTTTGTGATGCTGTATGGGAGACCATATGTATGACCGTATGACCGTACCAAGTGATCACTTGCAGCTTTCGATGCAGCATAAGGAGAATTTGGGGCATAGGGCGTTGTCTCTGAAAAAGGAGGATCATCAGGTTCCAACGAACCAAACACCTCGTCAGTTGAGATATGGTGAAACCGTAGATCATCGAGTGCACGGCCCATCTTGTCCAGCCAGATTGTACGTGCGGATTCCAATAAAACAAACGTCCCGACAACATTCGTATCGACAAATTCAGCCGGACCATGAATCGATCGATCAACATGGGTTTCAGCAGCAAAGTGGATGATAGTATCAATTTCATTTTCTCGCAGCAACATCTCCACCAGGTTGCGATCCGTGATGGAACCATGCACGAATTGGTAACGGTCCGGAGCAGGTAAATTCTTTAAATTCTCTAGGGAACCTGCGTAAGTTAACGCATCTAAATTGATGACAGATACTTCCGGTTCATTTTCCAACACGTGACGTATAAAGTTCGATCCAATGAAACCGGCACCCCCGGTGATCAATACATTCTGCATCTACACCTCATCGAAGTTCAATTATCAATATTCCGGGTTTAATTGAAAGTTTCTGCATCTCGTAAACGAGATCCTGCAGCATCCTTGGCTGAAATATTTAATAATCCCCCATTTATCAAAGGCCACCCAATTCCGATATCTGGATCATTCCAGAGTAAGGTGCGATCCCACTCTGGAGCATAATAATCGGTGACCTTGTAAATCACGTCAGCCCAATCACTCAATACGTAAAAACCATGGGCAAATCCCGGTGGAATCCACAATTGGCGCATGTTCTTCGCAGAGAGAACCTCACCTACCCAGTCCCCAAACGTGGGGGAAGATCGTCTTAAATCAACCGCGACATCAAATATCTCCCCTGAAACTACCTGCACCAATTTCCCTTGAGTTCGCTGAACTTGATAATGCATCCCCCGCAATGTCCCTTGAACTGACCCTGAATGATTGTCCTGTACAAATCTATTTTGGATACCAGCGCTCTTGAATAAAGCTTCCCGGTAGGTTTCCAGGAAGAATCCACGTTCATCTTTATGGATAGCAGGTTCAACGATGAGGATATCTGTGATTTGAGTCTGTTTAAATTCCATAAACTTGGGAGTCCGTTTGGATTATATCAATTGAATTAATAATCTCAAGCCATGTTGCTGACAAATTTGAAAAGTGCACAGAAAAACTTCTGGGATAAAAGGTTGGAGCAGGAACATTAAACATATTTCCGGATCCACAAGCGTAAATTGATTGGAAGCCATCCGTAAACTAATGGTCGCAATTTTGCTTTTACAACCAACCAGGATAGCTTCCTACCTCCCTCACGCTGGTGCACTTTAACCATCTCAGGCCAGCAGCGATCATCCGATTCTATCGACTTGGCATCTCCGTGGAGCCGGAAATTTGCCCACAACTTTGGATGATAGATGAGAGGAGTACGTTTGGAGATACGCACCCAGAGATCGTAATCCATCGCAAAATAAAACGATGGATCTAGAGGTCCAACTTCCCGCCATATATCTCCACGGAAGAAGGTCGCTTGTTGAGGGATATGGACATACCCACGCATCAAGCGCTGATAATCAGTTTGGCGAGCCGGGAATTTACCGATCACATCCCCATGTTCATCAATCAGGTTGGCATCCCCGTAAACAGCTCCTGCCTCTGGATGCGCTGCAAGATACGCAACGGCTTCCGATACTGCCCCCGCCCGATAAGTATCATCTGAATTCAACCAGGCGAGGATATCACCTCGTGCTCGCGCAAAACCTTTATTGATTGCATCTGTCTGGCCATGATCAGGTTCTGATATCCACCAGGCTAGTTGATCGTTATATTTTTGAATAATCTCCAAACTGCCATCTGTTGATCCCCCATCCACAATAATATATTCCAGGTTTTGATAATCCTGCTCGAGAACTGAACGAATTGTCTCTTCAAGAAATTCAACCTGGTTGAATGAAGGGGTAACGATGGAAACCAGAGGGGCTTTATCTACACGCAAGATACGTTCCAATTAAAGGTCACTGCCAATCTGCATCAGAATAATAAGTATCTGCAACTTCCCTGGTCAGGTCAAAAATCCTTTCGATATCTACTTCTGATAACTGCTTCTGCCAGGATTTAACCACGGCTTGACTGTCAATATGGATGGAATGAACGGAACCTTGGGATGTCCCTTTAGGATTTTTTGAACTGCTGGCGATCCTAATTTTATCTTCAATGGTTGGTGTGTATTCAAAATCTAATTCTTCAAAAAGTCGTTTAAATCGCTCCTGGGGAGCGTTAGCAAAATCCTCATGCTTGAGAAGGATCATCCCGGGGATTTGATC
>Ga0209536_100001144_pt1 | contig 43854 bp, 30 predicted proteins | sample DeeMarSeWOR28_12_FD_187461 | JGI IMG/M metagenome (GOLD analysis project Ga0209536, IMG submission 187461) | Marine sediment microbial communities from White Oak River estuary, North Carolina - WOR-2-8_12 (SPAdes) (version 2) | ecosystem: Environmental > Aquatic > Marine > Intertidal zone >...
TAAAGAGGCGACCATTCTTTCTGCTAACGGTCCGCTCGAATTTTCAAAGGCTTTGGCCATCGCCGGCCAGACTTTCTTATTCAACATCATATTTGCCTGAACCGAAAAATTTTCACCGCTTATATGTCCGGCGTCAGCAATACATTTTTTTCCTGTATAGGTTGCGACATTTCCTTTTCTATCAATTATTGCCAACTGCCTGAAATCCCGGCCATTGTCACTTTCGATCATTATGTCCAGCACCTCTGAAGCCGATTTTCCCTGCTTTAGGAGTTCAAGACCTCTTGGACCGAAAGAAACATTTACGAGTGACTGGGTAGCAATTGCACCGACACCCGCCTCGGCCCAGGACACGACAGAACCAACTGAAAACCAATGGGATTGTACAGCAACACCGATATCACCGGTTAATGAATCTCTTGCAACTATAGAATAGGTATGTGTAAAAATATCAGCAGTATTATCTTTTGCGTCTGCAATAATAGTAAAAGAAAATAATAAAAGCAGAGAAAAACTTAGATACTTCTTCATAACCCTCTCCCAATCGATCTTTATTTTTAATCATGCTCCAGTACTTTTTTACCATCATATCTTAAATATTCAAGATTGTATAACAAAAAAAATCATCAATATAATTGATATTATCACAATTTATTTTTTACGGAGTATTTACGATGAGTTCACAGAGTAAATCTCTGAGACCTCTGTGGTTTTATTCTATTTATCATTTTTTCATACAACTATTGACATTACCACTATTTCAAATTATCCCGGGCGTTAAACTTTGCCGCGATCATATCCTGATGATCCAGATCCAGAAGGTAGGTCAATTTACGCATCAGATATTCTTCGTGTTGATCAACTTTCCCGTCTTTATATATGATAGACCAGAGTATTTCAGCAACCTGAATTTTTTCGTCACGCGAATAATTCTGATTTATCAGGTTGGTAAATTGCCACAGATCGGTACTTTCTGTTCTTTCCAGTTCAGAAAGTCTGATTAACTCCTTCGCGTCGTTTTCTGTTATACTATAACTGGATTTTAAGACCGAAATGATATGATCTCTTTCATCACCGCTGAACTCACTATCTGCATGGGCCATTTCTAAAAGGAGGGCACAGGTAGCAATTGAAACAGCATCCTCTGAGGATGTCTGCGATTTCTGCTCTGATGTATCTATCTTTTCACTGAAAAAGTCCTTTATGCTTTTAATCATGATGTTCCCTATAAGTATAGATTCTTGCTACAAAGACACAGAGAGCACAGAGTTAATAAATTGTTTTTCTCTGTGTGATTCCGTGGTTAAAATTCGTTTTTACACAATCTCTTAAGCTGTGGGCTTAGTGGGTTAATATAAGAGTGAAAAATCATAATGTAAAGTTCATAACGGTCGAATAAATGCAGAAAAAGGTAGATTTCTCAAATTAACGAAATTAAGAGTAAATTGTAAAACATGTAAATTGGAGTTGCTTTGAAAGAAGATTAACAGTATTATAATCCTGTGCCATAAAAAAGCAACTATCGACTTGATATATGAGGAGATCTTATGGAACAAATCAATGTTCTCGTTGTCGATGATGAACAGGATGTTTTACAGACATTGGAGTCAATGTTAACCGAGTTAAATTTCAATCCTATAATCGCCAATAATGGTGATAAAGCAATGGAGATTATTGAAAACAACAAAATTGATGTTGTTTTATCTGATATTTATATGCCGGAGACAGATGGGTTTGAACTTCTGAATAATGTAAGAGCATTTGATAAAGAAATTGTGTTTCTGATGATTACCGGAAAACCGACAATTGAGACTGCCGTTCAGTCCATTCGGGAAGGTGCATATGATTATATCACCAAGCCCTTTGATATGGAAGATTTACGGATTAAGATTAACCGTTGTATTGAGAAGAAAAAATTGAGTCATAATCTGAAATGGTCCCGAGGGGTGATCTGGGCATTGATCATTTCGATCCCGATCTGGTTGCTGCTGGGAATCATCTTCGCATCTATACTCAGTGATTAGATCAGGTGCAACAGGGATACTGATGTAGAGACGTGATTAATAGCGTCTTTACTGTTGAAGATTGTAAACTGAAGATTGAAGATTGAAAAATTCATAAAAGAGGATTGAAATTTAGATCAAGATCAGTCGGTATCTCATTTAATCTTTCAATTGAGTCACTCGTTTCGGATTTTAATTGTCCATATTTTTCGATCAAATTATTTGCCTCTGCGTAATTGCCATGAGCCTCAATCGTTAATACAATTCTTGTTAATTCTTTTATCACCTTGAAAAACCTATTAGTATCGACTGCATAAGTGTTAGTTCTGGCATCATAATCAATCACCTTGTTCATTCTCAGAAAATTCAATTGAATTAAATTCGCCAGACCGTGAGCTTCCTCAACACCAAAACGAATTGAACGAAAAAGACCGGCAACATAGGTGACATATTGTTCAGCAATTTCATCCGTTGAATAAGAAAATACTTCTGCAAAATAAGGAGCAGAAAAAATACCAAGGATATCCGCTTTACATTCCTCAATAATAGAATACTTTTCCTTTAGTGATTTGCGGACTGTTTCTGCCTTGTTGATCACATAGTTAGGGCCAATGGTATGCGAAATTTCATGAAGCAAAACCTGTGAGATAAATCGTTCTTTTGAAACAAAAGGTCTTTGTTTCTTATTGATCAGAATATCTGCTAGAGGAATCAGAATTTGGTCGAACTTTGCTTCCATAATATTTTTATATAATTGCTTTTTTGCGCCCTTTTCGCTGATTACTCTCTCATCATTTGGAAGAGATGCGGCAATGGTTTTCACCCCTGCCTGATAATCACCACCAAAAAAGGCGATGTTTACAATTTCGAGAATTGTATCTGTATCTTTGATACTTTTAGCCGGATCTATCTTTATTGGAAGATTTTTTTCCAGATTTTCAATATGATTCTGATAAATAGCCAGTTCTTCAGATGCACTGAAATCTTTGATCATAACAGCCGCCTCATAGGCAGTTTTATAATTAAAAAGTCGATCTTCATAATTCTCGATGGGTCCGATAACCATGTCAATCCAATTGTCCTTTAATTCCATCCAGGCAATATCACTTTCATAATATTGGTCTGATGTAAGGGCTTTTGATCGCAGCTCGAAATACTTTTTCAAGGATCGATTATTCGTTAAATCAGCAGCATTTTCGAGGTTTTTCGCTATTTGCCTTACCTCTGTCTGATAGATCTGATGATAGGGTTCAGTTTTTAAAAGATCTTCATCTCTTGATATAACGGTATAGAGATCTTCGAGTTTGTCTCTTGTATCAGAATTTTCACGGACATAGTTTGTAAACTCATCTCGTGATAAATCCTCCGGGTAAAATCCTGCACCCAATGGTTTTATTTGAGGGCCATCACCTACAAATCTTTTGAAGTCATTCAGGCGGTCATAAGGGCCATAATTTATTTCAATATAATCTTGAAGCGGACCGGGTTGATTTTTGTATTGGTCCCTGATTTGCAGGGCGTCATGAGAACTTTGCCGCCAGAAGATATGATCCGCAACTTTACCGGCTTCAATTAAATTTTCAATTATTTTTTTCTGATTCTCTGAGAGTGATCTGAGATCTGTTGTGATATCAACTCTTTTATACACTTTCAGTCGTTGTTTGATTTTATTTATATTCATTTTTCTCAAACTAATTATTGATATTCCCGAATGATAGTCTTTTAACCGCAAAGGACGCAAAGAACGTATTTAATGTATTAGATTTGAGGTTTGCGGTTTGAATTTGCTTAAAATGCATAAATTTAATAACCTTCATTTGCAGGGATAATTATATTGATTGTTTGTAGAATACAATCTATCCATACCTAAAATCTAAAAACCATTATATTTTCTATGCGCCCTTTGCGGTTAGTAAAAATTAATGAGGTAGAGAATGATAATCCAAAAAAAACTATCAATGTCAACCAAAGGTTTTAATGACATTCATGACATAACCCCGCATATCCGGGAATATCTTGCAGATTCCGGACTAAAAGACGGACATGTGATTGTATTTGTACCTGGTTCAACCGGAGGATTAACCACTATTGAATATGAACCGGGATTGTTGCAGGATTTTCCGGAGATGCTGGAGAAGATAGCGCCGATGGGTGTCAGTTATAAACATGACCAGACCTGGCATGATGGTAATGGTTACGCACATCTCAGAGCATCGCTCATCGGTCCTTCGATCACGATTCCGTTTGAAGGGGGGCGGTTGGTATTAGGAACATGGCAGCAGGTTATTTTTCTCGACTTTGATAATCGCCCCCGCCAACGACAGCTTCACGTCCAAATCGTTGGCGAAAACTAGTATAAATTTATTTCTGGCAGCGGTGTAACGACAACACGATTTTTAACCGCAAAGAGGCAAAGAACTATTGAAACCGCATAAGATTTACTTTGCGCTCTTTGCAGTTAGAAAAGCGCTGCGTCGTTGCGAGAGGTTAAATCAGACCCAACCCCGGAGTTTGCAGGCTTCGGCGACGCGGGCAACACCGACAACCATCGCTGCCAGGCGGGGATGGACATTTCTTTCTTTTATTGCTTTATCGACCGTGTGGTAAGCTCTGGTTAACTGAACATCCTGACGCTGATATACGGTTTCTTCATCCCAAAAGTATCTATAGTGATCCTGCACCATTTCAAAATAAGAGACCGTAACACCTCCGGCACTGGCCAAAATATCCGGAATGACGTGAATACCTTTATTATATAAAATAAGATCTGCTTCAGGTGTTGTTGGACCATTAGCCAGTTCACAGATGATACGTGCTTTAATTTTATCTGCATTTTCATGTGATATGGCATTTTCCAGTGCCGCCGGATACAAAATGTCAACATCCAGTTCAAGTACAACATCGCGATCTATAGGATCCGCTCCCGGAAAATCCATAACCGATCCGCTCTGGAGTTTATGCTGAACTAATTCTTTTGGATTGAGACCATTTGGATTATAAATCCCCCCTCTGGAGTCGCAAACGGCAATCAGCTTACCTCCTCCAAGAAGTTCCTGATGGAGGAGGGCAGCACGTTGTCCTGCGTTGCCAAAACCCTGTATGGCATATTTTCCTTTGGGATCGACACCCAAGGATTTGCACGCCTCCCTGACAGTAATAACCCCTCCCCGGGCTGTGGCATCTCTTCTGCCTTCGGTTCCACCAATAGGCATTGGTTTATCTGTAAATACGCCGGGCATATGTCGGCGAATAATTGTCTCATACTCGTCCATCATCCAGGCCATCGTTTGTGGATTTGTATACATATCAGGAGCCGGTACATCCTTATCAATTCCCAAATAATCAGCTGCCGCCCTGATGTATGCACGTGAAACATTTTCTAACTCCCGTTCTGACATCTTTTTAGGATTACAGACCACACCCCCCTTACCACCTCCTAAAGGAATATCAACAACCGCTGTTTTCCAGGTCATCCAGGAGGCGAGGGCTCTGATCGTGTCAACAGTTTCATGCGGATGAAAACGGATCCCGCCTTTTGCAGGCCCGCGCGCAAAATTATACTGTATACGATAAGCATGGAAAATTTCGATTTGGCTATTATCCATTTTTACCGGGATTGTAAACTTGAACTCGCGTTGCGGCCATTTCAGTAAGTTTATTGTCGAGTCATCAAGATTGAGAAGCTTTGCTGCCTCGACAACCTGTTTTTGGGCAACCTTAAAGGAATTATAAGATTCAATCATTGTGATTCCCCAGACTTAGTTTGATCCGATTCTTCTGATTTACTGACATCAAGAATGATCCGATACCAGCAATTTTTACACATTAATGCCCGGTCAACATTAAGTAATACCTGTTCCCAGGATGAAAGTTTGACACCACAGTGAGGACAATGTGTTACCAACTGTTTTTTGAAAAAAGATTCTTCATTATTTTTTTTTGAATTATCCATCTTTTGAGTTTGGTTTAAGGATGATACCTTTATTTTGCTGACCATTCATTTTGATTATAAGTGGATTCTGTAACCTGACATGCCGTGTGTATTTTCTTTCTTCGACAATTGGTTGTTCCAGCAACCAGTCCCAGTCTACAAAACCTTCTTCTTTAAATGAATTTACGGTAAAATAGCTAACCATAAATGATGTCAAATTTTGAAAAAAATGAGATCCCTGTGAAGGAGAAACCATAAAATCTTTGAAACTTGATTCAACAATTGCTCTGGCACCGGAAATTTGATCCCAGTTTACAGGGATACCTAACCATGGATCCAATGTACCCCAACGGCCAACTCCGATAAGTAGGTATGGTATTTTTTCAGATAGCAATTTTGAATTGAATAAACTAACTTCACGGGCAACTTCTTTACTTTTTGACCGATCATATGTGTGATAATCAACAAATACGATATCTTTGATATCCGTAATGACCCCATGACCAAGTACCCAGGGGCTTTCACAGAGGAGCAGATTTTTATCAGTCACTTCAATTTTTAACTCTTCTATTTCCCGTTTTAATACCAGTGGACGCATTTGTAGTAAGCCAAATTCTTTTGATTCTTTGGGTTTGACAGACATTCTGACTGCAAATTCAATTTCGATCGGTGTTCCCATACCCCAGCTACCCATTTCCAATAAAAGTTCCAATATCTGCGGAAGAGGAAATATTTTATGCTTAAGTATTGGGGCAAAGGTGATAAGACGAGGCCCATTCCTGGAAAGTCCATCATAAATCACATGATTTTCATGGGAATAGGTTGAACCTACAAAAAACAGGCTACCATCTTTCTCAGCAATATCCAGTGGATATTGTTTTATTAATACATCGTGAGTCTCAACACCATTCTGTGTACTGTTTATAAGGTCAAGTGCGTAAAATTGTTTTTGGTTATTTCTCATTGATTCTTTAACGGAAAAAAACTGCGGTAAATGTGTGGGATGAAGTGGTGAAAATTTTACCGTATTACCTCCATCCACAACAGTTTTGCCCAGTCCGAGAGCAACGGAAGCAGTTCCATCAGATGATTTTTGAGGCGGAATCGGATAAAAATTATAAGATTTGGCTACACCGGAAAAATCGGGATAGAATCTTTCTTCATGCTCAGAACCAATCATTTTTTGAATGATGACCGCCATTTTTTCTTCTTCAAGACGGTAAGAGGTCACTTTTATATATGTTTTTGTGCTCTGATAAAAAGTAGACGCATATACCCGTTTTATGGCATCAAGCACTTCACTTAAACGGAGCAGGGGATTATCATGGCGATTGGGTAAAAAATAAGTCTCATATACACCGGCAAAAGGGTGGTATTGGGAATCCTCAAGTAAGCTTGAAGAGCGGACAGCGAGGGGCTCCTTAATCAAATCCAGAAAAGCGGCCAGATCAGCAAGAATCTCTTCCGGAAATGTTTTTGCTTGCAGAAATCTCTTTGTTATCTCTACATCGTCCGTAGAATTGAGGGCAAAATCACGTAAATTATTCTCATCGAGAAACGCATCGAAAACATCTGTCCCCAGTACGACCGCCGGAGGTATGTAAATTCGAATATCTTCAAATTGATCCTGAACCTGATAATTATTGATCAGCGTGCTGACAAAACTCAATCCCCGCGCTTTTCCGCCAAGCGAACCGCCACCAATCCGGGCAAATCCATTCTGTGGATCAAAGGAATCTTTTTTAAAATCAGTGATAATTCCTTTTTGACGGAGCCTTCTATAATTTCTTAGACTTGAGATTAAATCCTGTCGTAAATCTTCAATTGTATTAAAGTCCGTGACTTTGCGCGGTCTTAACTGATGGGCCAGCCAAAATTCGGTTCTCGCTTTTAGCCAGTTTGAAAAATGGTTTCTCTCCGCATGATATTTTATACTCTCTTCGGGAACCAGCGCTAACTGCTGTTCAAGAGATTGAAGATTGAAAGCGCGGCCTACCTCAACATGATTATTCGAACGAAAGATGAAATCACCGAATCCAAAATTCTCAACTGTAAATTTCCGGACTTCCTGAAGCAACGTCGGAGAATCTTTCAAAGCAAAGGCAACTCCCATTTCTTCCGCTTCAGTTCTCATTTCCGGATTATTTGATTGAAGAAGTATCGAAATGTCGCCGTGTTTTTTAGTAACATTTTTGGCAAATCTGATCCCGGCTCTTGGATCCTGCTTACCATTTCTCATGAAATCAATATCTGATATTACACCAAGAATGTATTGCTCATAACGCGTAAATAAGTCCCAGGCCTCTTCATAAGTTGAACATAGAAGAATTTTAGGTCGGGCACGCATTCGCAGGAACTTGTGAGAGAGGTTGATCCCTTCGGAAATCAGACGTTGAGATTGTTTGAGAATTTCGGTGTAGAGTATCGGTAAGAAGGAAGAATAAAACCGCACATTATCCTCAATCAGTATGATAGACTGAACACCCACCAGTCGGGAGTCGTGGTCGATATTCATTCTGTCTTCAAGGTATTTAATGATGGCGATTATAATCCTGAAATTGCCTGTCCAAATAAAGATTTTATCAAAAACTGAGATATCCGTGTGTGAGATCAATTCACTCAGTTCGCGGTTATCATAGGCGAGCAAAATAACAGGCAAATTCAGATCTGATTCCCTCACCAATTCCGCCAGTCTGGCCGCATGCATGTCTTCGATATGCTGGGTTGTAATAATCAGGTCAAATCGTTTTTCTTCTCTGGCAATGTTTATCGCTTCCTGCCCTCCTGATACGCGGGTGATCTCCGGGGAGTGACTGAGATTAAGGCCCTGATATTCGTGTCGGATCAATTCATAGAGGCGTCCGTCTTCTTCAAAGACATAAAGATCGTAGAGACTGGAGACAAGAAGTATATTTCGAATACGGTAACGCATCAGGTTTTGAAATCCCTGAAAACGTGTTCCATAACCATGTTCTACCCAGAGGGGTTCAACTAAATTGCGTGAATAATCTATAGGTTTTTCCATAGCAGACATCATGAAATAAAGATGTATAAAGATAAATCTATGGGATTATTATTACAAGTTTAATTAACTGTATTTCTAGTGGCGGAATTAATAAGTATTTAACACGAAGGACACGAAGAGTCCGCCGGCAGGCGGATCCGCCCACTGGCGGGCATGAAGAATAATTACAGACTAAAAAACCATTCAGAAATTTGCCTTCAGGCAAATTTCTGAATGGTTGAAAAACAATTTTACACAACACCTTGATCGAGCATTGCATCGGCAACTTTCAGGAAACCTCCGATATTGGCGCCATTGACATAATTGCCGGGCGTACCAAATCTTTCAGCTGTTTCCATACAGGTTTTATGGATACTCTTCATGATATGGTTCAGGCGGTTATCCACTTCTTCACGGGTCCAGGGCAAGCGCATACTATTTTGGACCATCTCCAAACCGGAAACGGCAACACCTCCGGCATTAGCTGCTTTTCCCGGTCCATATAGGATACCCTTATCCAGAAAGATATTAACTCCGTCAGGGGTAGTGGGCATGTTTGCCCCTTCGCTGACTACATAGACGCCTTTTTCAAGAAGGTTTTGTGCATCTTTGGCATTAATTTCATTCTCAGTTGCACTGGGGAAAGCACAGTGGGCTTTATGATCCCAAAGGGGATTGTAATCCAATTGAGGATCAACCTCAGTATAAACAGCACTTGGATATTTTTCGGCATATTCCTTGATTCTGCCACGACGAACATTTTTTAATTCAAAAACAAAGTCCAGTTTTTCTCTCGTAATTCCCTCTTCATCATAGATATATCCACCTGAATCAGAAAGGGTCACTGCTTTTCCCCCCAGATCAAGAATTTTTTCTATGGTATACTGGGCAACGTTACCACTCCCTGAAACAAGACAGATCTTTCCATCCAGTGATTCATTTTTTGTGGTGAGCATCTCAGCAGCGAAATAAACAGCACCATAACCGGTCGCTTCCGGACGAATTAATGAACCACCCCAATTTAATCCTTTTCCTGTAAGAACACCGGTAAATTCATTACGAATACGTTTGTATTGTCCGAAAAGGAATCCGATTTCACGCCCACCCACCCCAATGTCTCCTGCCGGTACATCCGTATTGGGACCGATATGACGATATAACTCCGTCATAAAACTCTGACAAAATCTCATCACTTCATTGTCACTTTTCCCTTTAGGGTCAAAATCAGATCCACCTTTTCCACCACCCATCGGTAGTGTGGTTAAACTGTTTTTAAAAACCTGTTCAAAAGCGAGGAATTTCAGTATGCCAAGATTCACAGATGGATGGAACCGTAAACCACCTTTGTAAGGCCCGATGGCACTGTTCATTTCAATACGAAAACCGCGGTTAAACTGAACATCACCCTGATCGTCAATCCATGGTATTCTGAACATAATCACACGTTCCGGCTCAATAATTCTTTCCAGAACCTTTGCTGCTCGATATTCGGGGTGTTTTTCCAGGACAAGTTCCAGGGATTCTGCAACTTCTTCGACTGCCTGATGAAATTCCGGTTGGGCAGGATTTTTAGCTTTTACTTCCGCCATCAATGAATTTACAAATGCACTCATGTTTACCTCCTGTATTCTGAAGCATGTATGTGATCCATATGATACCACTCAGATTGTATCATTACTTTTATAAAAGATGGTCATAACACTGTTGATATGAAGAAGATAGGTAGATGGGTGCAAAGCAAAAATAGCAGAAATTATGAAAGTTCTGTAATAGAAATTATTACAGATTTACATCAGAATCTTTTAGGAGAATGCGGTACCAGCATTTTTTGCAGATAAGAGCCCCATCGACCCTCAACAACACCTGCTCCCAGGGGCTCAGTTTACGATTACAATGTGGGCAATATTCAAGGGGGATCTTTTGGGTTCTGTTAGCACCCAAGTCATTCCCCCGATCTTCATCAATCATATGTTTTTTGATTGCCTTACAAGGATTTACCTAATTTACTTTCCCATTTCCATTGAGTATGTTTTCAACTTCATGTTTATCTAAATCCATTATATGAGGAATTCCACTGATTTCAGTTGCCTCTTTTGTCAGGCTGGCAATATCATCACGGGACATATAATCCAGAGTGAATTTTCTGCTTCCACACATTAATTGACGCAAACCCTGACCTAGCCGTTCATAATAGGTATAAAGGCCTATGGCACCGGTCGGTAACGCCTCAAAAGCCTCATTACCCAGTTGTTGTCTCAACTCATGGGCTGTAACAAAAATTTCATCAATTGAGTTACCAAATCGTTCAACGTAAACGGGAAGCATTTGACTTTGAATCGCGTTCCCGAGCGTTTTACCAACCATTGCAGCGGCAATTGGACTACGCGCCATCCCGATGAGTTTGACATAAGGTGCTCCCAGAGCAAGTCCCTTAAATATTTGATCCTCAAATGTAAATCCTCCAGCTAAGGCCAGGGCCGGTATATACTCCTTACGGTCATCTAAGGTTTTCGTATACTGATAGAGCAGGGAATGAAGTTCGACAGGGGGCATACCCCATTCATTCATCATTCGCCAGGGACTCATGCCAGTTCCTCCTCCGGCGCCATCAACAGTAAGCAGGTCGATTTTATATTTTGATGAAAACTTGATTGCCCGGGCCAGATCAGCGGGACGATAGGCACCAGTTTTAAGAAAAATATACTTCGCTCCTGATTTTCTCAGTTGTTCAACCCGCTCAGCAAATGATTCTTCTGTCACCATCCCCACCCTTGAATGGCGTTCAAATTCCTTAAATCCTCCTTTTTCGAAGGCCTTGATGACATTCGGATCGGTTGGATTGGGAAGCACCACATAACCCCTCTCATAGAGCATTTGCGCTTTTTTTAAGTCCCTGATTTTAACCTCACCGCCGATATTTTTAGCTCCCTGTCCCCATTTTAATTCCACAATTTCTACACCTAATTCACGAATGGCATATTCCTGAACACCGAGGCGTGTATCCTCAACATTTGCCTGCACAATAATTGCCCCATATCCATCAATCTGATGATCCTGGAAGAGTTTGATACGTCTTTTCAAGTCGACTGTATCAACAATTTTACCGTTTTGAATCACGGATTCCATATCCATCCCTGATACATTTTCACCAATAGTGAGACCGGTCCCGGCGAGGGCAGAGCCTATTGCCAGTCCTTCCCAGTTATTTTTGGCAATATCTGTCGATCCGATTCCTGGTATGATCCATGGATAGCGAAATTTTATTCCTTTATCATGGCCGAATTTTACTTCCAGGTTAACTGCAGGAAATACTGCCTTGTCACTATCCGCTTTAATTCCATGAGCACCGACAGCGGTGCCCATAATATTAAAATGTGAATAATCGACAGGATAGGTCTTTTCGGATGCTGTTGTAATAACGCCAAAGGGTTGAGGATAGATGACTTCATGACCGCGATAAGCAGATTTTCCGATTTCACACATGCCGATACACCCGTCGACACATGTGACACACATGCCGGAAGAGGGGGTTATGGATTCTTCTGTGCGGTTTTTGGTAAGAGTCGCTGCTGACGAATTAATTCTTGATAAACTTGATAACATAGTATATTCCTCCGCTGTTTGCGTTTACTTTTTTTCTTGTTCACAGGCTACACAGGGTTCCATATAGCACATCATATCATGAAATTCACTTTTCTCAATGCAAGGTGGACTGAGATTGGCGCAACCACCGCAGATCGCCTTTTCCGGTTCTGAATATGTACACCTCAACTGACAGGCCGGGCAAATGTGAATACATCCTCCACAAAGCCGACATTCGTCTGATTTGATATTGAAAGGTGTTCCGATCCTTCGGTCAACACCCCGCCCCTGGAAACCGATTGCTTTTGCCATCATCTGTTCTTCGCACATGCGCACACATAATCCACATAAGATACAATCCTCATACTCCTGCCGGAATCTTTGCTGGCGAACATTATGCGCAGAGGCGATATCCTGAATAATCTTGGATTGCGGACAAGATGCAAGGAGAAGTTCAATGATCATTTTGCGCGCCTTTATGACCTTTTCCGATGCGGTTCGCACATTCAAATTTTCTTCTACCGGATGTGTACAGGAGGTTACCAGCCGCGTATTGTTTTTTTCTCCAATTTCAACAACACATAGTCGACATGCGCCAAAGGCAGACAGACCATCCATGTGACATAAGGTAGGAATGGGGAATCCAAAAAAACGTGCTGCTTCCAGAATGGTCGTTCCCTCTTCCACTTTCACGGGTAGTCTGTTTAATACAAAATTAACCATGATGCTGTTCCTCCAATGCTTCTATTTCTTCTACACTTTTTATCTCCACTTCCTCTATGGACGGTTTTGTGAACTCTAAATCACATCGCAGGCAGCGACTAGCTTCTTTTTTTGCTTCTTCCAGTGAAAGAGAAACTTCCACTTCGGCAAAATTTCTACGCCGCCATTCTGACGGTGCCCTGGGGGTGTCAATTCGTTTTGCATTATCAAGTTCATCGTATTTCATCTCAACAGGCTCCACAAAAATAGTCGGTTTGTATGGTTGGGGTTCCTGTACCAGAGGTTGACCTTCCAGGTAGCGTTCAATCATAATCGCTGCTTTTTTACCGGCGGCGATCGCTTCAATAACTGTATTCGGACCTGTAACGACGTCACCGGCAGCAAAAACACCAGGTCTGGATGTAGCAAGTGATAATTTATCAACCATAATTGTGTTCCAATCAGTCGTCTCGATATCAGCCGATTGCGCTGCGCTCATACAATCTTTGCCTGAATCTTCGGAGATGGCAACGATGAGGGTATCCAGCTGGACACTGAAATCGGAGCCTTCAATCGGCACCGGTTTTTTTCGTCCACTTCGATCCAGGTCACCCAACTCGTTTCTGATAAATTCTAAAGCGGCAAGTTTGCCATTATCGGTGATAATTCGTTTTGGAGAGACAAGTGTTTCAATTTTAATTCCCTCCTGAACGGCTGCTTCAATTTCCTCTTCAAAAGCGGGCATTTCGTTCTGGGTTCTCCGGTAATAAATGGTGACACTTTTGACCTCTTTCTGGCGAATGGCCGTACGGGCGGCATCGATTGCTGAATTTCCGCCACCAATCACACCGACATGTCCGCTGGCCAGATTCTGATGTTTCAGATTAAAGGCTTTCAGGTATTCAATCGACGGATAAACTCCTTTAACATCCTCATTTTCAAGTTGTAACGGCCTGCTCTTATGTGAACCCATCGCTAATAAAATCGCTTTATATCCCTTCGTGAACAGATCTTCAATGGAGAAATCTTTTCCCAGGGTTTGATTTAATTGAAGCGTAATATTTTCATCGAGAAGTGCATCAATCTCAGCTTTGATCACTTCACGTGGTAAACGATAAGAAGGAATGGCACAGAAAAGCATCCCCCCTGCTTCAGATTCAGAATCGAAGACTGTGGTGGAATATCCCTTCAGAGAGAGATAATGAGCGGTTGTTAATCCTGCCGGACCGGCACCGACAACAGCAATCCTTGCTTTTTTCCCTTTTTTGTTTTCTCTAAGCGGCTTATAAACCGAAGGATCCATACGGTCAGTGATAAATCGTTTCAATGAACGAATTGAAATAGGACTCCCTCCACTCGTACCGGCGCGGCATTTATCCTCACAAGGATGATCACACACCCTGGCGCATACGGAGGGGAATGGATTGGCCTCACGTATAACGGTATAGGCAGATTCATACTCTCCACGGGCAATATGGGCGACATATCGCCATGCTTCCGTGCCGACAGGACAGGCTGCCTGACAGGGTACGGTAACTAAATCGGTACAGACAAATGCATCACATTTTTTTTCGATAATATGCCGTTCATATTCATTACGAAAATAACGCAGGGTACTTAAAACCGGATTTGCTGCCGATTGTCCCAAACCACACATCGACGTCTCTTTGACTGTTTCAGCCAATTCTTCCAGGAGGATCAGATGTTCAACAGTTCCTCGTCCTGAAGAGATATCGTCCAGGATCTCATACATGCGTTGCGTACCTTTTCTGCAGGTAAAACATTTACCGCACGATTCTTCCTTTAAGAAACTCATGAAGTATTTGGCAACGTCAACCATGCAGGTATTTTCATCCATAACAATCATTCCACCCGACCCCATGATCGATCCGGCATTACTCAAACTTTCATAGTCGATGGACAGGTCAAATAGTCTGGCGGGAATGCAACCACCGGAAGGTCCCCCGGTTTGCACAGCTTTTATCTTCGCTTTACCAGGTGAACCGCCACCGATATCATAAACAACCCTGCTTATTTTTATTCCAAGGGGAACCTCTACAAGACCTGTATTTCTGATCTTTCCTACCAGTGAAAATATCTTTGTCCCGGAATTACCCGGTACGCCTACTTTCTTATATTCTTTTGCACCCTGATTAATAATGACAGAAATATTGGCCAGGGTCTCCACATTATTGATACACGTGGGTGCGCCGTAAATACCCTTCTCAATTGGATAGGGAGGACGTTGCCTGGGTTCACCACTGAATCCTTCGATGGATTTGATCAGGGCAGTTTCTTCTCCGCAAACGAAGGCTCCCGCCCCACGCACGATTTCAATATGAAAGTCATAGCCGCTTTGCAGAATATTTTTACCGAGCAAGCCGAATTCCTCTGCCTGACGGATGGCGATAAGGGTATGTTTGATGGCTAACGGATACTCACTTCGAACATAGATAAATCCTTTGCTGGCACCGATGGCAATACCGGCGATAATCATTCCTTCTATAATGGAATGAGGATTTCCCTCCAACAAACTGCGGTCCATATATGCACCCGGATCACCCTCATCGGCATTACATACAATGAATTTACGACCACCCTTGCTCTGAGCGGCTCGCGCTAGTTCCCATTTTTTTCCTGTTGGAAAGCCAGCGCCACCCCGTCCCCGTAATCCGGAATTGATTATTTCCTTAATGATCCAATCGGAATTTTGTTTGAGGAGAACTTTCTCTAATGCGGCATAGCCCCCTTGTTCCACATAATCCAGTATGCGAATCGGATCAAGCCTTTGATTATTTCCTAAAATCGTCCGGGTTTGCAGTTTAAAAAAAGGAATTTCGTCCTGTGAATGATAACGCTCTTTGCTATAAGAATCCTTATAGATGAGTTCTTCATCGATGAAATCACCGATCGCTGACTCAATTACTCGCGGTACGTCTTCAATTCGTAATTTGGGATAGAGTCTCTGGCCTGGCTCCACTAATATAAAGGGATCCATCTCGCAGAATCCCTGGCAACCGGTTATCTTCAGGGATATTTTTTCCCGGAGATTGCGTTCGATGATGTATCGCTTCACTATCCTCATAATATCATTCGAACCACTGGCCTGGCCACCGGTACCGGCACACATGATCAGGGTGGGCTTCTTGTGTAAGACTTTTTTCTCGCTGATGACCCGTTGGCGAAAGTGAGTGAGTTCAGCAATAGTTGAAAGCGGATTCATAAATAATCTCCTTAATCAATGGCTGTTTCTCCCAAATCAAGTAAATGTCCCTTGCATCCTCTTCGGGTACATATTTGAACAATACCACCGCCCCGGACAATCATCGGAACCATCGGTGCGCTGCAATCGGGGCATTTTGTCCCTCCGAGAAGTTGGGAATGACAATGTGGGCAGAAAATTTGTACGACAGTATCCAGCGGAATCTCAAATTCTGAACTGACATGATAGCTTCCATAAATACTTGAAAGGGCGAGCCAGCCATGCTTTTGGCCAAATGAAACCGTGACTCTTATCACTGGATGACCATCAATTACTTGTCTACTATCCATCAGACTGTGGTTACAGCGGGCACAACTGACCTCAACCGGAAAGACTCTCTGATCCGTTTCAAGATCAATCATATCTAATCCCCGTTGGGTTTTATCCAGTATGTCAGGTATAGACGAGGTTTTAACGTGGGAGAAGTAATGTCCGTCAACAACAACAACCGGACCCAACGCGCAGGCGCCAAGGCAATTAACGGTTTCCAGACTAAACTCTCTGTCTTTTGTTGTTTGTCCCGCTTTTATTCCCAGTTCATTTTCAAATCTTCTTACAATCGTTTGTGATCCTCGGACATGGCATGCTGTACCAAGACAGGTTGATATAAGGTGTTTTCCCCTCGGGGTTAAACTAAAAGACTTGTAAAAGGTGGCGACACCATAGATATCAACGAGTGAACGTCCTGTTTTTTGGGAAACAATTCGCAGTGCATCTTCAGGCAAATAACTGTATTTGGCCTGAATGTTCTCTAATATTGATATGATTCCCCCAAATTCCTTACCATTCTCTTCCAATATTTCGACAATCTTTTTATTTTTCATTTTTATCGTCCTTCTCCTGTAAAGAATGATTTCTTTCTAAATATAATCGTCACAATGCCATACACCCCCTGCGGGTTTGTAAATCGTACAGACATAACGCTTTTCACAAGTTCGGCACAATCCATTTAGTTGGACCAAATGTGATTTCTGATAAAAAGAGTTATGATTGCTTTCGTATCTCTCGCAATAAACAATCGGTTGTTGATAAGCCAAATGGCGGGTACATGTTTGAAGATGGAGACATGTCGGACAGAGTGCTGTAACAGTCAACGTAATATCTCATTTTTAGTGGCTAGCAGACAGCGGCACAATAACTATGTACATGCAACGATTGTACCAATTTGAGAAAAAAATAACATAAGTTAGCGATGGTAATAAAAAAATTTCTAACATACTGATAATATGTATTTTACGATAGGAAGAACTTTTTAGAGAATGGAAAGATGGGCGAATTATACTCTGTAAGAAATGGGGAAAAATTCCCCGCTGGAGAAATAAGCCCCGAAGAGATCTTTAATGATTATCTTACCCTTTAAGTTTTTTTCGCAGGGTTTTTCGATCAATCCCAAGAATTTCTGCTGCTTTTGTTTTATTGTTTTTCACATTTGCCAGAACTTTTTGAATGTAGACTTTTTCTAACTCTGCTAATGTTCCTGTAAATTGTTCACTTCCCAATTGTGTAAACCTTAACAGTTCTGGCATATCAGAAACATTGATAATATTGTCGTCACTCATAATGACAATTCTTTGGATAACATTTTCCAATTCCCGCACATTGCCCGGCCAGTAATAATTTCTTAAAATTGCCAACGCCTTATCTGAAAATGTCGGCAACGGCTTATCCGCTTCATCAGCAAATTTGTTGGCAAAGTGATTCACCAATAGAAGAATATCATCCCCTCTATCCCGAAGAGGGGGAAGTGGTATATTGATTACATTAACCCGAAAAAACAGGTCTTCACGAAAAGTATTTTTTTTCACCAGGCTGCTGAGATCTTTATTAGTTGCTGCAATGATTCGAACATCGAGTTTAATCGGGCGTGTATTCCCGACCATGCAGATCACTTTATCCTCCAGAACCCGTAATAGTTTTACCTGCATTGCCAGACTGGTTTCACTGATTTCATCCAGAAATATAGTTCCTCCGTCAGCAGTTTGAAAAAAACCCGCTCGGGTCTCCACCGCTCCGGTAAATGCCCCTTTTACATATCCAAATAGCTCACTTTCAAGCAGAGTTTCTGGTATTCCCCCACAATTGACTGGAATAAATGGTGAGGAAACCCGTGAACTACTGTAATGTATAGCTCTTGCAATCAGTTCTTTTCCAGTTCCGCTTTCACCTGTTATCAGTACATTTGCATTTGATAATGCTACTTTTTCTACTGCACCATACACCTTTTGCATTGCCAAGGAATCACCAAGTATGCCATAAGATAAAAACGGATTTTTGATTGGCTTGCTGATGGCAGCTTTCCGTATACTTAACTTTTTTAGGGTTCTTTCAACTGCTGAGAAAAGTTCTTCATCGGTAAATGGTTTTGTTAAATATTCTTCAGCTCCTGTTTTTACAGCCTGAACAGCACCTTCAATGGTTGCATAGCCGGTTATCATCATCACTTCAGTCTCTTTAATATTCTCTCTGATATAATTCACCAATTCTAAACCGTTCATTTTCGGCATTTTCAGATCGGTTATCACCAAATCAATCGGATGCGATTTTAAGAAGGTTATTGCCTCTGATACGCTCATCGCCGTAAAAACAGAATACCCTTTTGACGTCAGGTTTCTATCGATCATTTCTAGTGTATCTGCCGAATCGTCAACGACCAAAATTTTTGATTTATTCGTTGAGAGCGATTTCATCCCTGGATGTCCTCATTTGAATTTAATGTGAAATGGGAAACTGAATCTCAAAATGTGAACCTTTATTGACAGTACTGTTGACTTTAATCTTCCCTTTATGGCTTGTAACAATTCCATGAACGACGGCAAGGCCCAAACCTGTCCCTTCATTTATTTCCTTGGTTGTAAAAAACGGAATAAAGATTTTATTTAATACTTTTTCCGCCATCCCTATGCCTGAATCGTCTACGATAAGGGAGACATGTTGATCGTTAAATGTTGTCATGATCGATAATACACCTCCACCGGGCATGGCCTGGATGGCGTTAACGACCAGGTTCACCAGGACCTGATTTAATTGTGATTGATCCCCAGTAATAAGTGGTAATTCACTTGCTGTCCTTCGTTGCAGCTTGATTCCTGCCTTTGCACATCGTGCTTCAAAGAAGTATAACCCCTCTTCCACAAGTTGATTCAGATCAACACGCGTTTTATTCGGTGGCACCTGACGGGCAAACAGCATCAGTTTTTTTATGATTTCCCTGGCATTTAAGGACGCTTTAACAATTTTTTCTATGTCCTGTGTCGCCTGGTGTGGCATCTCGAAATTTTTTTTCATCAGTTGGGCAAAACCGAGAATGTTGCCCAATGGTTCATTTAATTCATGAGCGACGCCCGCTGCTAATTGGCCAATTGTCGCCAGCCGATCAGCATGTCTCAATTGTTCCTGTAATTCACTGCGGCTCCTGTCAGATTCTATTTTCTCTACAATCAAAGCAATCTGATTTGCAATCATTTCAATCAGATTTCCTTCTTCTTCAAGAAAGGGTCCGTCGAACATGTCCGGTTTATCTTCACTATAAGAAACTTCGATTTTACCTCTTGTATGACCATTGATTGTTATAGGTGCATTTTGAATAGATGTGTCAGTCTTGAATCCCGGCGTGGCATATATCCTGTTATCCAGAGATATCCGCCCTTTGGTTATTTCAGGATACTGCCAGGCAGGTGGGATAAGATCAAGTATTTTTTCCAGGATTTCGGAGATAGAATTGCTATTTTGATGAGCGAGCTGAGCAATATGATAGAGACAACTCAATTCTTTAACACGTTCTCGTAATGCCGTTTGAACACTTTGATTGATGATTGCAATTCCAAGAATTTGTGAGAGACCTTCAAACTGCTGAATATTTGAGAGGTTAAAAAAGGATTGCTGCTTACTCATTAACTGCAACAGACCAACAGGTTCATCCCCAAATAACAAGGGTATCAATGAAAGAGATTCTATGGTTTGAGTGTTCTTAGCAGACTCATTCTCAGGATTCTCAATTTTCAATCTATGAGAAGTGACACTGTTGTACCAAATACTACCTTGAGCGGTAATATTTTTAAATGATTTTGGCATGGATTGTTGTAAAACTTTTTTTACAACTTTATGAAGTGGTGCCGGGGGCAAAACCGGCACAAGAATGCCGTTAACTGATTTTGTCTTATATGAGGTGATATGTTGTTTTGACAGGGGATCGTATTCATAGTGTTTGTAGACAGTGCTGTCTTTGAACCACAACTCGATATGACTACATCCGGAGAGGTCAATCAATAGAGAGACCACTTTTTGAAGAAAATCATATTGTGTCAAACCACGATTTGCTAAATTCAGAATATTTTTTGAAACGACATTCAGGGCCTGAGAATTCAATCTGTTTAATCTTCTTTTCATTTCTACAATTCTATCAATTTATTTTGTATCGCATATTGAGTGATCTCAACATTTGTTTTTAAGGCCAATTTTTCAAGTATACGATTACGATAGGAATACACGGTATGAACACTGATGGAAAGATCATGGGCAATAGACTCTGCTGACTGTCCGCTGGCTATGGCACACATGATTTGATACTCCCTGTCTGACAGATTCTCGTGAGGCAATGACTTTTGACCCTTGTCAAAAGAGACGGCCATTTTTTCTGCCAGTTCCTGACTAATATATTTACCACCATCCTTAATTAAACGAATCGCCTTGACCAGCTCTTCAGGCGCACTCACTTTTTTTAGAAATCCTGCTGCACCGGCTCGAATTGCTCTCAACCCATATTGATCCTCACTATACATACTTAAGATTAATACCGGTAAATCAGTAAATTCAATTTTTATTTCTTTAAGAGCTTCCAAACCGCTTTTACCCGGCATATTGATATCCAGGATGATCAAATCAAATGATTTATTTCGAAGTAAATCCATTAATTCGCCGGAATTTGATGCTTCACCGGTGACGAGGATATCCTTTTCTTCTGCAACGATTTGTTTTAAACCTTCACGGACAATGGCATGATCGTCAGCGATTAGGATATTAATCATAGCATATTCTTCATTTTTATATAGATAGTACGAATTTACCACGGAGGTACACGGAATACCACAGAATAGTATATATATTATTCTTTTAAAGGAATTTCGACTTTAACATTCGTCCCTTTACCCGGAACACCATTAATTGTTACAATCCCTCCTAACACCAGCGCTCTTTCTTTCATTCCCAGTATTCCCATTGAACTGGAATTATCAATTTGGCTTTTTCTGATTCCCAGACCATTATCTGTCACTTCCAGTATGAATCGTCCGTTTTCTTTTCTGAGAATTACGGACACCTTTTTGGCATTTGCATGACGGGCAACATTTGTTAATGCCTCCTGAAAAATCCTGAATATTGCCGATGATTTATCTTTATCCAATGAAATATCTTTATGGAGGATGGTCACATTGCAATTAATACCTGTATGCTCTTCAAATTGTTGGGATTGCCATTCGAGTGCTGCCACCAGTCCAAGTTCGTCCAGGATCTCCGGTCTGAGTTTGCTGGTAATTTTTTGAACGGTTTCGACCATTTTGTCGAGCATTTCCGATATGAATACACTTCTTTCTTTTAGTTTATTTTGGTTTTTTTGAAGTTTATTGGCTAATAAGGATACCTGTATCTTTAAGACTGTCAGTGCCTGACCTAACTCATCATGAATTTCTCTGGCAATCAATGAACGTTCTTCTTCCCGGATGTTTTGTAACTGGGATGCAAGTTTTCTCAGTTGAGAGCCAGTATTTTTTAACTTGGTTTCAGCACTTTTTCTCTTGGTGATATCCCTGGCAAGCGAGAGAACGGTCGGCCTGTCATTAAATTCAAACAGGTGTGCATTTATTTCAACCGGAATTAAACGATTATCCCTGCGAATCTGCTTCACCTCAAAGATCACATGGTTTTTTTCCTGAAGTTCCTCAATCGCTTCATCCAATGTTCCAATGTAACGATCCGGAATCGTTTTATAGAGATTCAGCCTTTCCAGTTCATCCCGTGTATAACCCAATCTTAGACAGGCGACGTCATTCACCTCAATAAAATGATCAAATTTGTTATCATCTGTCAGGTGATTGACAAAAACGGCATCATTAACATTATTAAAAAGCATCCGATATCGTTTTTCATTTTTTTGTAGCTCAAATTCTGATTCTTTTCTTTGGGTGATATCATTTATAATACTTAAAACAATTTTTCCCTGGTTATCAAGATGAATAAAAGAATTTGAAAATTCAAACCATACTTTCTTACCGTTCCAGAGGATTCGCTGTGCTTCAAAGTGGGTTTTTAATGCATCGTTTTTTAAATCTTCATCATAAATTTTAAGGGCGGTTTCATGCTCACTTTTATCGTAAATAACGGGAAATAATTTACCTTCCAGTTTTTCTCTGGGCATATCCACAATTCGACAGAATGCTTCATTTACGGCTAATATTTCCCCCTGTTCATTGGTCACCCTCATACCATCAACCGATATTTCCCAGAACTGGGCAAATAACACTTCAGCCGGTGATTCTAGCTTCCTGTTTTCAAATAATTTGTTCATGGTACTCGATTCTCGATCCTGGATCCTGGATGCTGGATTCTCGATACTCGACACTCGAAGGGCATGGCCTGCCATGCCCCTACTGTTTGATATATTACTCCTTAATTATGGAAGATTTGGACCCGCATTCTGCATCCCCGATTAAAACGCCTCCTTCCCGTCGGCTAATCGGGATCAAATCATCCAATATTCGACCCGCATCTCGTATCCCATATCCCATATCCCATATCCCATATCCCATATCCCATATCCCATATCCCATATCCCATATCCCATATCCCATATCCCATATCCCATATCCCATATAATAATATACAAATCACAAATTTATCACTTTTCATCAAAAATATAAAATCTAATTTCCCGATAAATAGAGATTTTCGTTACGTGCCGACCGCATCGAGCACCGACTATCGGTCGCTTGTTACGGATTTTATATTAATTCTAATAATTGATTGTGATATGCAGCATTTCGAGAATAATTTAAAATATTTATATATATGAGGATCCTGATCATGCTCGCAGAGAATTTAGAGGGCGATGATCAATGATTTTGAAGGTTTGTGTAGATAGAACACAAGGGGATTATGATGAGAAACGTAATAATACTTTTAATCGTTTTGATTACTTCTATGACAAGTATCTGCTGTGAAAAAGGACAGACAGAAAGCGATTTTGTACCGGTGACCGTATTTGATCCTGATCGAGATGCAGAAAGAGATATAAAATTGGCGGTGAAGGAGGCGAATAGAACCGGAAGATTTATCCTGTTAGAAGTTGGTGGAGATTGGTGTACCTGGTGTAGAAAGTTTGACGATTTTTTTGAAGAACATGCCGAGATCACTGATTATCTGCATAAAAATTTTATTCTTGTAAAAATAAATTTCAGCCCGGATAACCGCAATAAAGACATTCTGGAAACCTATCCTGCGATTATTCGCTACCCTCATTTGTTTATTTTAAATACATCAGGAAATCTAATCCATTCGCAAAGTACAGCAGAATTTGAAGAAGGGAAAATTTATCACCGGGATAAAGTCCTCAATTTTTTACAAAAATGGAAATTGAATACAAATTGAAACATATCTGATTAATCCAGAAGTTATAAGGTACCCGATACCGGAGATGTCAACTGGATTTGACAGGCAAAATTTAGCTGAATTCTTACGTTCTCTTTACAAAATACTAATATTTATTTTTTACCATTGCTAAACCGCATTACACCCCACCTGTTTCAACCGTTTCACTGTAAGTCGGCCCTTCCACCTACCTAAAAAGGAAGGGCCTTTTTATATCTAATCATATTTAAACATATCCTTCACAAAATCTTAACAAACTATATTTAACTTTATTCTACCTCAAATAAACACACCTATTCAACCGTTTCAATTTTAGAAAAAGCCCTGCTTTCTTCCACCTCAAGGGCTTTTTTTGAGGGAATGGCGTTTATTTTAATCACGATAAAGGTGATATCATCATTCTGAGGGCGGTTTCCACGCCATTTTTCGCCGAAATTTACCAGCTGGTTGATGATTCCTTTTGCGTCTTTATCGATCGCCTTTAAAAAGATTTCTTTTACACGTGGAAAATCCAGTGTATCTTTTTGCGGACTGAATAATTCAGCAAATCCATCAGTCATCATCAACATCACGTCACCGGGTGATACCTCAAATTTTTGTTGTTCATAACTATATGTCTCGATTCCTCCCAATGGCAATCCTTTTATCACCTGTTCTTCAATAATTTGATCCTTAGCACGAAAAATAAAGATGGGTGGCATTCCGGCAGCAGAGAATATCACCTGATTCTTTTTCATTTTGAGAAGCATCAGGGCCATGTAGAGGTGTCCCAGATTCATTTGTTTAATTAATTTGGTGGTATGTTTAAAAAAATCAGGAATAAAAAATGTATGTCCCATAGAGTTGAAAATGTTTTTTATCAAGGCAACCATGATACCTGCTTTTGTTCCGTGCCCGGTTGCATCCCCAATGACGACTGTAAGCGCATCCTCTCCTTCGACCTTGAAATCATAGTAATCACCACCTACTTCGGTAGCCGTTTTCATATAGACCGCAATATCCAGATGGGGTAATTGCGGGATCTCCTCGGGTAGCATGGAAAGTTGGAGTTTTCTTGCCTCCTCTAACTCCTGCGTTTTACGCAGATTATCGGATTCGAGTACACGGCGTTTAATTTCCAGTTCTTTCGCCTCACGCTCCTGCAGGAGAAGCGTTTCCTGTGCTTTTGAAAAATCGCGGGCGAGGTTGATCGAGGCAGCGACGCTGACAAATAATATACCATAAACATAGATAATGGTTTGATTACCGATCGGTTCTATTACAGCTGAATTAATTAGAAACTGGTAGGTAACGAGAATAACCAATATAAAGAATGCTATACCAATTACCCACTCCCATTTACCGTTTTTAGTTAAATTAACAATATTCACCCTAACTAATTCGATTGCAGATAGTATCAGATAAATATAAAATAGTATTCTAATTGTCTGACCCTCACTAATAAAACTCCAGACTATTATCAACATAGCAGAAACGGTAAATATGAGAAAAATTTTGGGTATGCGTGAAAAAGCCCTTTGGTAGGAGGTTAATAATCCAAATAGTACTGTAAGGATAACCGATATAAATGACATCTGCATCCACATTAAGTAAGTCATTACAGGTTTGACAAAAAACGGTTGAAAATCAGAAAATGACAAAAAAGCAAAACAGATCATAAATATTCCGAAGTACAGATTTTCTTTCATATCTCTATAGAATAAAAATAAAAGCAAATGAAGAGATGCCAGAGTTAAAGGCAATATCGTAAATATCATCTGATAGACAGTCATATCGCGAGCCTGTCCGGTGATTCCCTCAATACTCTCATTAAGATCTCGCAGATATATATTAAATCCAATTTCAGGATTTAAACCAGAGAAATAATGCGAAGCATAATTGGAAAAGCGCACAGCCAGTAACTGATCCTGTATATTATCAAACAAAATATATCGAGGAATACGGATTATTTGAGCCGATTCCTTATCTAAAGATGCTGCAACTTCTCCATAACTATAAAGGTGCTTTCCATTTAGATAGAGATCTAAAGCGCCGGCCTGCCTGACAAAAAGAGCGAAGGGTTTGCGCCATAATGAGCTATCAACCTGCAGTTGAAAGCGAAACCATCCGATTCCTTCCCAGGTGATTTTTTTCAGATCCTCCTGACTAAGACTTGAGTTAATTTCCGGCCAATTTTGGTCATCAAAATCAGGACTTGCCCAACGGGGATTATCTCCAGGCTGATATTTCCATTTTTCATAAAACTCAAAATATCCGGCTTTTTTTTCAAACCGATCAGCTGAAAGAACCACCTTATCAGAATATAGATCTCGCCAGTGGTTTATTTTGATCGTGATTACAGTATCGTTTTTTGCGACAAGTTTAAAATTAGGATATTCGATTCCTGTATCATCAACTGCCTCTGTGCGCCAGTCCCCGCGAGTAAATTTGTATTCAAGCTCGGTGTTTTCTGGAAATTCAAATACCCGGCTCCATGTACCGTTTTTTTCAAATTCTAAAGGTCTTAATGCAGGATTCCAGTTACCTAATTCAGATTGATTTCCCGTGATATAAATTTGTGAACCTTCCGGTACAGAGGGGGATTCGACTCGAAATGTTACAGAAATTTGAGAAAAAACCGGGGTAAGAATTACAAATACGATTAAAATGACGAAATAAATCTGAAATCTATCGAAACTCATGAAATAATCTCGTTTATGATTATTTTTATATAACAAAAATAATTCAATTATTAGGATCGATTGAGATTAAATATAAGAAAAATTGAGAATTATAGCGAACAGCATTATAAGTGATTAAGTTTGGCATTAGGTAGAGATAGAACTGTACAACCCCGCCAGAGTTTAACTCACAATTGATGCGGGGCTATAGCGCTCTAACATTTGGATCTTTGATCGGACCTCTCCATATATGTGAACCTATCCTGCGTATTATTCTTTTACCTGCTTTAAGTGAGACATTTTACGGCGTTAATCAGTAGACTGAACTAAATGAGAAACATTAATTCTACGATCCATTTTTTCTTGTGTCTCTGCCTATCTTTGATTATTATAAAACATAATGAGTATATTTATTTTATTCAACCTGATAGTCTTCCACGTGATCACGCCATATCAGATCTCACGATTTATCGGGCTGGGCGGACGCGTCCACTGGCGTAAAGTAAAGATCCTGTTATTTAAGGTAAAATTTTATTTGCATGTATTCCCGCTGCAGTTTACCCCGCACTCGATGTGGGGCGGGAATGACAACTGTGGAGAATTTTATGATTCGATATCGTATTCTGGGCAAAAGTGGATTAAAAGTTTCTGAAATAGGACTTGGCTGCTGGGCGATAGGCGGCCCTTCCTGGGATGACAATGGTAAACAGGTCGGTTGGAGTGGGTCCAATGATGATGATTCAATCCTTGGTCTGAATAAGGCTTATGAACTGGGGATCAATCACTGGGACACGGCTGATGTTTACGGTAAAGGTCATTCCGAGCGTCTGATTGGAAAGGTTTTTTCGGAGTCAATAAAAAGGGAAGATGTCATTCTTGCTACAAAAGCAGGATGGTTCAAAGGAACCGCTGATCATCCTTATAATCCTATCTTACTCCGGCATCAGTTTGAACAAAGTCTTCAAAATCTGAATACAGACTATGTCGATATTTATTATTTTCATACTCCCTTTTTTGGTGAAAATAATAAGTATCTACGGCCGGCAGCGGAGGTAGTTCATCGTTTGAAAGAGGAAGGAAAAATTCGCTTCGTCGGACAATCGGCCTATAGTATTGAGCAATTTCAGGAAGTCTGCCCGGTTACCCAACCCGATGTACTGCAACTGCCATACAACGCGATTAAAAGCCCGTTCGATACCCCCGAAACAGACATCTTTGCCTGGGCAGATAAACAGGATCTGGGTATCGTCATGTTTGGTACCTATGCCATGGGTCTTCTACTGGGAAAATATAATCCGGCTAATCCTCCAAAATTTCATGAAGGTGATATACGAAGTGAACGGGAAAATTTCTCAACAGATTTTCTACAGGATCTGGAGCCGGTTTTAAACAGGCTACGGGAAAAGTTTGGCCCCGATATGGAAACTCTCGCCTGGTTAGCCAATCAATATGCAATTCACAAATCAAAAAATGCTGTGGCAATCCCCGGATTCAAAAACGCCAGCCAGGTTGAAAGTAATTATAAAACGATGATTAGAGCCCTGACTGTTGAAGAAATTCAATATGTGACTGAAATATTTGCGGGATTTAAAGATAAGGCTAGCTGAGGAAAATAGAAACCGTTCAAACGGTTAACGCTTTCCTCATGTGGCATTAACACCTGGCTTAAGCCAGGTGACAATCAGAGATAAATGTTGAATTGCCGTTTCAAACAATGTTAGTTCAACCCTTTTCGGGTTGATAATTTAAGATGACTCAATACCTACCAATGTTAATCCCTTCGGGATTCGAAAATCCCCTTGTCACATTTTTCAGTATAGAACACCGAAGGTGTTCAACATTGGTAGCAAGGGAATAATGCATAAAAGACCCAACCCGAAAAGGGTTGAACAATGATTGTTGACGCAGAAATCTTATTTTAATAGTTCTCCCAACTCTTCAGGCGAGAATACCGGTGAACTACAGGCAAAATTATGACAGACATATGCGGTAATCTTTCCGTCAATTGGCTCCTTACCCTGCAGCAGAGAAGCGGAGAGTGTAGGAGCTATTTTATCCTTGGCGATAGCGATCACTACTTTATTTGGCAGGTATGTATTATATATAGTGTTTAAATACTCATCAGCATTGCTATCCGTGGGTAGAACCAGTACAATTTCTTTTGGTTTTTTCAGGTAAAAATCCAGCCCGAGTAAATAACTAGCGTAACCATAAGGATTACTTTCCATGCGATTTCCATATTTTTTCAAAATAATTTCCGCTGTCTCCAGAAATTCTTTTGATTCGGTGATAGAATAGAAGCGCAGTAGATTTAGCATCATAATGGCCGAACCGGAGGGCAACGACGCATCATGCTCATCTTTGAGTCGCTCTATCAGTTTTTCCTGATCTGATGAGGTGTAAAAGTATCCGAATTTATCCCCGTCCCAAAATTTATCATTTGTATATTCTGTTAATTCATAAGCCCATTCAAGATAACTCACATCAAATAATGCTTCATATGAATCGAGCAAGCCCTGAATTAGAAATGCATAGTCATCAAGATATGCCTGATATTTAGCCCGGCCTTTATTATATGTCCTTAATAAATATCCGTTATTGTATAGGTTCTTTCTGATAAATGTGACATTCTCTTCAATTACTTGTTTATAACTATCCTTTCGATCAATTTGATACATTTTGGCGAAAGCACTGAGCATCAGTCCATTCCATGCCGTGAGAATTTTATCATCAAGTCCCGGACGGATTCTTTTAGATCTTGCTTCCAGTAATATACGTTTTGATTCATCAAGGATCTTCTGAACCTCATCTGTCGTCAGGTTGAATCTTTTTGCTGAGGTCTCGACATCCGTTTGAATATTCAGGATATTTTTATGTTCAAAATTACCATTTTCAGAGACATCATAATAATCACTAAACACTTTACTTTTTTCGTCCCCCAGAAGCTGATCAATTTCCGCTTTGTCCCACACATAGAATTTACCTTCTACTCCCTCACTATCTGCATCCAGGCTGGAATAAAAACCACCATCTGCAGATCGTAGTTCTCTCATGACAAAAGTGAGAGTCTCATCCGCGATTTGTTTAAAATAGATATCGCCGGTCAACAAATAAGCATCAATATACAACGGAACGAGTTGAGCATTGTCATAGAGCATCTTCTCAAAATGAGGGACTAACCATCTTTCATCGACTGAATATCTGGCAAATCCACCACCAATCTGGTCATAAATTCCCCCTTTTGCCATTTTATCAAGGGTGAATGTGACCATATTCAGATATTCTCTGTTATTTGAATTTTTATAATGTCTCAAAAAGAAGGAATGCGGATATACGGCAGGAAATTTTGGTGCACGACCGATGCCCCCAAACCGTGGATCATAGGCAGCGGCAAGTTGTCTGGCACATTGAGTTATTACTTGCATATCCGGGATATCAGAAAATCCATCTTCCTGCTGACTCTTCTCAAATTCCCCTTTTATGATATCGAGGTTTTCATGAAGTTTCTTCTTATCATTGCGATAAAAATTACTCGCTGATTCAAGTACTCTTTTCCAGGATGGTCGTCCATATCGATTATCCGGCGGAAAATAGGTGCCTCCATAATAGGGCTCCTGGTCAGGCGTGAGAAAAACGTTTAGCGGCCATCCTCCGCTGCCGGTTGTCATCTGTACAAATTTCATGTAAATTTGATCAATATCGGGTCGCTCTTCCCGATCGACCTTTATACAGACAAATAAATCATTCATGAGTCGGGCAATCTCCGGATCTTCAAATGATTCGTGCTCCATTACATGGCACCAGTGGCAGGCAGCATATCCGATACTTAGTAAAATAGGTTTGTCTTCAGATTTGGCACGGTTCAGTGCCTCTTCACCCCACGGATACCAGTCTACCGGATTATCAGCATGTTGCAATAAATATGGACTTGTTTCATTGGCTAAATGATTTTTTTGATTTTGCACAGAATGGCTCTCCCGTCGTTCCTGTTTGATTTCCGGATCACAAGCATAAAGCAATAATAACGTGATCATAAAATGATAGAACATAAATTTTGACTTTCTATTTGCATTAATATACGCAGAGGTGGGGGGAATAATTTCAATTATTTGTAATTAAACCGATATTTATCGTTTTGGGTGGTTGGGAGGTGCAGCGTGTAAAGGGATGGGGGTATAGGATAATGTTTTAAGGTAAAATTTATGAAATACTATTTGATTCTTATTTTATATGTCGTACTGTTTTTTGGTTGTCAGGTTAAGGTGAAAACGACGGATGACTCCTCAGATGAAGTGATCAACATTTCTACAATTCGGGCGAACCTTGAATTTCTAAGTTCGGATGAACTTGAGGGCAGAGAGGCTGGAAGCAGAGGTGAGCAAATCGCCTCACAGTTTATTGCCTCCGAATTAAAAAAGTATGGCGTAAAATCCTTTAAATCATATACAGATTATTTTCAGAATATTGATTTAAGGGTTATTCGTTTTTCAGATCAATCCACTTTTTCAATTGTCTCTGATCAAGGAAAGACAATCCTTGATTTTGAGTCAGAACAACATTTTGTCGGCTCAACACGTTACCACGACATAGTTGATACCACAGCTAAATTTGTTTTTGCCGGTTATGGGATCACGGCTGAGGAGTATAATTATGATGATTATGCAAATCTCGATGTTGAGGGGAAAATTGTTTTGATATATCATGGAGAGCCAGAAAGTGATGATAGCACTTTCTTTAAGGGTGAAAAACGTACAACATATTCATCACTGTTTAAGAAAAATGATATTGCAGCAGATCACGGCGCTCTGGCATTGATAATTCTGACCGGAATGGACAAACGTTATAGCTGGGATTCGATCATACGTCATGTGCAGAAAGGAAAATATTTACTCAAAGACCAACCTGTCGTAAACAGGATAACTAGTGTTCCGTATATCGCTGTAAACGAAGAGACATTTGCTCAGTTGATAGATTTAAGTTCTATTTCATATCAGGAACTAAAAAACCAGATTGACACTCAAATCCAAATATCCACCTTCGAATTTGATCATTTAGCGAAGATTCATTGGTCGTTTGATACAACCGGAACCGTCGGAGTGAGGAATGTTGTGGGGATTGTTGAGGGGACCGATCCGGCACTAAGGCAAGAATATATAGGGATTGGTGCACATTATGATCATCTTGGACTTGGCTTAAGGGGAGTATACAACGGAGCAGATGATAATGGTTCCGGTACAGTAGCGCTATTAGAGATAGCGAAAGCTTTTGCGAAAACACAGGATAATAAAAGATCAATACTGTTCACTTTTCATACAGCGGAAGAAAAAGGATTACTCGGATCAAAGTTTTTAGTGAGGGATACAAGTATCACAAACAATATGATCGCGCATATTAACATGGATATGATCGGACGGGGATCATCCGATAGCATCTACTGTTTGGGCTCTGATAAATTAAGTTCTGAATATTATGATCTTATAGAAAAGGTAAACTCTGAAGGTGTCGGGATTTATCTTGATTATAGTCTCAATGATCCGGGAGATCCTTTACGTCTCTATTATCGAAGTGATCATTACAGTTATGCACGTAAGAATATTCCCAGTGCATTCTTTTTTGATTATGAAATGGAAGATTATCACCGGGTGACGGATGATATTGACAAGATAAATTTTACAAAAGTTCGGAATGTTGCACGATTGGTATATGAAGTGGCTCTGGAAGCGGCAAACCGGAAATCGAAATTCAGGTTGGATAATATTGAAAATTAAGTCAAAACGAAGCCCCGCTTTGTCGGGGCTTCAATTTGACAATAATGAATTATTGACCCTTTTTTATAATAATATCCCCATTGATTGTATCAATTCGGATTTTATTTTTACCACCAGCTACTTTACCGGTACCGTAAATATATCGACGATCTGAACGGCCTGCGGATTCCCAATCACCGGATTTTTCAATTTCCATTGGAAAATCACTGATAATACGATATTCGTCATCCCTTGCTCGGTGTGTAAGAGTCAGTTTTATATCAAAATCCATAGACAATCCCGCTGGTACGGTCAAAATTATATCTCCTCCCATGGAAGAAAGCACGACATCTCTGTCATATTCATCCGGATCTCCGACCATATTTACTTGCACATCGCCACCCATTGTCGTTGCTTTAACGCCACCATCAATTTCATCAATCTTGATCTCGCCACCCATTGTTTTTGCTTTGACATATTTTCGTGCCGATCTGATGCGAATTTCACCCCCCATCGTGCTAACATCTGCTCCTCCGGGGGCATCGTCTACTTCTATTTCTCCACCCATGGTAGAAATTTTAACTTCTCTGGCGTCATCACGTTGATCGCGTCGCTTCACATTTCGGTAAGATACCTCACCACCCATCGTTGAGGCATCCAGATCACCAATGACATCTCGCAACGAGACTTCACCGCCCATGGTTTTTACCTGGCCATCAAGATCACAATCTTCAACTTTTATTTCTCCACCCATTGTCGTCAAATTTACTTCGCCTTTGAGGTGATAGAGTTCAATTTCGCCGCCCATTGTTTCTCCGGAAAAAGTACCCTCAATATCTGTTAGCATGATATCTCCACCCATGGTCTCTAATTTAAGATTATATTTATTGGGTACTTTGACTTCAACCGAGACCCCACCATTGTGGCGCCCGCGACCTTCATAGGAAACCTCAACTTTAATTCCTGAAGATCTCTCAGCTACATCGATATAATAATCTTCTTCATTTCCGCGGATATGAGCGACAATAGAGACTACATTCTTATCCCATCCTTTTACTTCAATAGATCCTCCTGTCGTCAGTTCAAGATCTAAGGTTTTACCGGGTTTGGTATCGATATCCCTTTTTATTTTATTCTGAGCAAAAAGAAATGTCGGGATCAGCAACAGAATAAAAATGGAAGTTAATATTTTCATTGTTTTCTCCTCTATGATCAACTTGTTTAATTAATTACTTTCAAGATAATTTCTCATTCTTATTAACACCGCCGGGCTCTGAGTTACCTCAGATTCATCTAATGTTTGCTGTAAAACTGCCGGAGCGATTCGTTCTTTCGTCAGATAATCAATAGCGACCAAACGCATTTTTACAGATTCCTCTTTTCGCAACACTCTCAGAAATGCTTCTTTAATTTGCTCATCGTTTTTATAGTCAGATAAATTGGACATTGCTTTCAACCGCGTAGCGAGGGATGGCGTATTGTGTATCGTATATATTAATGTCTCTTTTAATCGTGGATCGGCAATTCCCTCCGCATAAGAGATTGCCTTCAGTTCTGCACCAACATCCGAGGAACTCAATAATGTTTGTGCCATCACTTCCAGGACCAGCGGATCGTCTTTTTTTCTTACAAATTCCAGATGAGTCGTTGCATCCAGATTTATCGCAACCCGGTCATTTTTCAGATCCCGATATTTTACATTTGAGTATACAACAGGTGATTTACGGATGTCCTCAAGTTTGGTATGTTCAGATGCTATGGCACTGATCTGTGATATCAGGTTAGAGGTTAAATTATCCTCATCCGGTGGAAGTGCACGGCCAAACAAAAATCCAATAATCAGTGTCAAGGCTGCTACAGCCATTTCCGGTCTGAAGGCATAGTTCTTTATTTTTTCAATATATTCTTCCAAAATACCGGATCTTTTCTGGTTCTTTCGTCTGATTCCCCTCAGTACATCTGCTCTCATTTGGGTAAATCTGGATAGATCCGGATCGGATGCCGGAAACTCAACTTTCCCGAGTCGCTGGTGCAGTTGCATAAGTTGCTTATACTCTGGGTATTCTTCCGCATACTTTTCCAGTTGGTCAGACTCGCTATGGCTTATCTCACCAGACAGGTACTTTTCGAAAAGTATCCGGATTTCTTTATCACTTTTCATGTTTAGCCTCAAATTCTGTCAGGGTCATGTTTTTTTTCAATTTTTGCAAACTGCGGTGAAGCATATTTTTAACAACACCTTCACTGCAATTTAAGATTTCGGCAATATCACGGATTGAATGATTCTCAAAATATCTGAGCACAATTGCCAAACGATATTTTGTGTTGAGGTCATAAAGACTTCGCAATAGTAGTGTTTTATTCTCCAAAGCAAGATATTCATCTTCCTGTGTATCCGCAGAAATCACTTTCGTCACATGATTGCCTATGTCTTCATTCATAAGATGCTTTTTGTTTTTTCTGGTCCAGTTCTGACCTTCATTGTATGAAATTCTGGTCAGCCATGTTTTAAACTGGCTCTCTTCCCTGAACCTGTTAATGTTTTCATAGGCCTTCAAAAAAATGTTTTGAGTAATATCCATGGCGTTTTGTTCTGATTTTGCAAAACTGTAGGCAATGCGATAGACATATTGTTGATGACGCTGCATCAGCTGATCATATGAATCCAGTTGCCCATCTTTCGTCTCTTTTACAAGCATCTCATCACTCTTTTCCACCAGATATCCTTTCTTAATTCTATAGACTACGCTTACTTAAAAAAGTTAGCATATAATGAATAAAAATGATATTATTTTATTATATGAAGTACAAAAGTCTGTTTATGGTGCATCGCTTAATGTTTACTTTGGGAATATTTAAGATATAAATTCTAAATGTCTGATAATATATGATGTCGCAGATTTATGGAATGGATTAAAATCAGATATTGTTTATATTTCAAAATGAAAGGAGGAATAATGTTTACTCAATTTTTAAATAACTTTTGGATCATGACCATTATTCTTTTATTCGCAGGGATACTTTTTGCGGAAGAGAAGGAACTCGTATTAAATGTCGGTGATGAAGCACCCGGTTTTGTTTTAAATAATCAAGATGGTGAATTGTGGAACATCAAGACTTATCTTGGGAAGAAAAATATTGTCGTTTATTTTTATCCGGCAGCAATGACCGGTGGTTGTACCAAGCAGGCCTGCAGTTATCGTGATGCGAAATCCGACATGGAAGGACAGGATATTATGGTCGTCGGAATAAGCGGTGATGCCGTAAAAAACCTGAAAGCTTTTCAGCAGGCGCATCAACTCAATTTCAATCTTTTATCAGACGCCAGTGGCGAAGTGGCAAGGAAGTTTGGCGTACCACTCGAAGACGGTGGATCAATTGTGAGAGAGATAGGAGAGGATGAAATATCACTGGAAAGGTCTTATACACCCAACCGGTGGACATTTATGATTGATAAACAGGGGAAGATCGCTTACAAAGATACTGATGTCAAAGCTGCAGATGATAGCAACAATATATTACATTTTTTTCAGAAAACAGATCGCTAAGCGATCTGTTTTCTGAAAAAATCTAATTCTAAATCCTTTATGATACCACCCAAATATTGTCACGGATTTCCAGTTTTGTGTCATCAAGATAAACTGATTTTCCGGCACCTCCCGGTCGAAAATCAGTAACAATATCGATATGCTGTGCTGATCTGTTAAGTATCCCTTTCTCATACAAATGATCTGCTTCTTTTTTGCCTTTCTCTGAAGCAGGCTCTGATACAAAACATTCAGGATAACTGGCGCCAATCGCGATATGAAGTGTGCCCCCAACTTTTTCCACAAATAAGGGATGTTTCAATACTTTTTGAATACCGCTATTCATTCCAAAGGCAACTTCACCCAGTCGTTTGGAACCTTTGTCAGTTTCAATAATTTTTTTTAAAGTATCGCCACCGGTTTTGGCCGAATAATCTTGAATCACACCCTTCATAAATTTCAGGTATATGCCTTGAATTGTTACGCCCATATATGAAACCGGAAGGTCAACAAAAATTTCACCCTCAACCGTATTGGCATCCGGGCTGGTAAAAACCTCGCCATCCGGGAAATTCCGTTCACCGGTACATTTTACAATATTTCGGTTACTAATATTCATTTTCAATTCAAGTTCTTCACCGGAATCGGGATGTAATGTTGTAATAGTAATGACGTCACTCTTGTTCATCAACTGGTAAATATCTTCTTCCACTTCATCCAAAAGTCTTGGATCAACGATTGAGGCATTGACGATAAAATCTGTATACTCTTCTAATGACATACCTTCCATTTCGGCAAATCCCTGAGTAGGGAAGAGAGTAAGAACCCATGGTTTAAACAGACGAATCATTTTAAATGGCTCATCCGCTTTCATAATTGCCTGTGAGGTTTCATCGGGTAAATTTGCATATAAGCCTGGTATTTCAGATCCCAGGATTTCGATATATTTGGTCATTGATTTATATCTGTCTTCCAGCCATTCTGGCACTTTCTTGATTTGTTCAAGAGATCCATATCTGGCCATTGAAGCTCCCCAAACTTTTCCCCGGTCATTATCAGGTGGAACCAAATAGAGATCAGCAATGCCACCGGCAGAAATGATTTTATCCTGCAAAACTGACATCAAAGGCCATGTAATATGTTCACCTTTAATCATAACGATATCATCAGCGTTTATTCCTTCCAGTGAATAATCCAGCAAATAACCGGCCCAGGTTTCGAGGTGGTTTTTGTCGATGTTAATTGGCATTCAACCTCCGGATGAAAAATATATCGCAACGACCCCCGACAAATATGTCTCCATCCTGTCGACATATCGGGGTGAAATCATCCAAGATTTCAGCAGCGAAAAGATCTATTTATTATTTTTTCTTTTTAATAATTCTAATACTTTTTTCTTCTCAACTTCATCAAGTGATTCGTCGAACCAAGGATAGAAAATGTCGTTTTCATACTTTCGGTGCATGGTCAGCATTTCCTCCAATCCAACAGTGAGATTTAGGATTTCTGAGTAATTTTTTTCTTTAAGCAGGTGTTCAATTTTCCCGATGAACATCTTCTTGATCTGAGTATGTTCATTTTTTAAGACAAATGTGATGTCTGAACCGGCAGGCCCCCCTCGTCCTTCAATTAAGGGAAAAAGAATCTTTTCTTCCCATTTAAAATGTTTATAGAGGATTCTTTTTAAGTCGGTAAAAATTTTACTTGATTTTTCAGAATTGGAATTGACATAAAGGAGGAACCGTGTAAACAATACAGCCAGCTCTTCATGATCCCGATCCATTATTTTCAGTACATCTTGCATTACCTTCCCTTTGTGCCAAACGATAAAGCTTTTTTAACACAAAGACTCAAAGAATGCACAGGGATCACAGAGATTTAACGAAATTATTAAATCTGTGCTAATCAAACATAATGGGTTTAAATCCTCAGCTATTGCCAAAGCACAGACTAAATAAATTAGTATAATCTCTATGGGCTTTGTGCCTTCTCAGGGTCTCTGTGGTTAAATTAGTTTTTTTATTTCCGCCATTGCTTCGTTGAATTTAGAGACGTCTTTGCCCCCGGCGGTTGCCATATGAGGATTTCCACCACCGCCTCCATTCACTACTTTCGCAACCTTTTTTATTAAATCACCAGCTTTTAGTCCTTTAGATTTTATCAAATCATCCGTCACAACACACACAAAACTTATTTTATCATCATTGATGGTTCCAAGCACTGCCACAGTTTCCTTTGACTTATTACGGATCTGGTCCCCCAGCTCCTTTAGTTGTGGCAGGGTAGAATTTTGGGGCGCATAGGATATGACATTAATCCCATTAATTTTCTCGGCATTATCGAGGATATTTTGCAGATCTCCGGAAAGCATCTTTGAGGAAACTTTTTCCAATTCCTTTTCGATTTGTCTTCGATTATCCAGGAGCTCTTTTACCTTTTCAGTTAGTTCACTATAATTCGTATTCAGGAGTTCAGACATCTCATTGAGTTGATTTCTCGCAGCCTGAAGATATTTGACAGCTTCTCGGCCGGTGAGAGCTTCTATTCGACGGACGCCGGCGGCGATGCTTCCCTCATAGGTAATCACAAGTAATCCGATTTGACCGGTGCGTTTGACATGTGTTCCGCCACATAATTCCAGACTAAAGTCGGGAACTTCAACTGTCCTGACAATATCGTCATATTTTTCACCAAAAAGTGCTATTGCTCCCCTGTCTTTGGCAGATTCAAATGAATCCTGGCCAATTTCCAGTGTCAGATCTCTTTGTATCTGCGAATTTACCTGACGTTCAATTTCAGCAATTTGGTCCGGTTCGATTTTTGCGAAGTGGGTAAAATCAAAGCGTAAACGATCCGGAGCAACCAGAGAGCCTGCCTGTTGAACATGTTCACCAAGCACATTTCTCAGCGCCCTGTGCAATAAATGCGTGGCTGTATGGTTCTTTTCCGTTTGTCTTCTATTATCTGTCTGCAATTCAGCAAATACGCGATCTGAGGCAAAATTGATATCTTTAGGCATGCGGCAGATATGGACTATTAGGTCACCGTCTTTTTGTGTATCCAATACCTCCAATACAGTTCCTTCAATCGCCAGCATTCCTTTATCACCGACCTGACCTCCGGATTCGGCATAGAAGGGGGTATCTTTAAGAACCACATGGAGCTTATCGCCGTGAACGGAATAACGGACAAGATGTGTTTCGATTGCATCCTCGGTATAGCCGACAAAGTTAGTCTTGCCATTTTCTCTCAAAATTATCCAGGCATCATCGGGAATTTCACCGCTTTGAAATTTAGCAGATTTTCTGGCACGTTCCTGTTGTTCGGCCATCCGTTTTTCAAAACCGTCTTTATCCAGTTTCAGACCGGCTTCATCGGCGAGAATACGTGTAAGATCAACGGGGAATCCATATGTGTCATATAACTTGAACACATCCTCTCCTGAAATCGTATCTTTACCTGTCGTCTCGAGATCAGATTTTATTTTGTCAAATATTTCCAATCCTCTGTCAAGAGTGCGGTTGAAATGTTCTTCTTCAGAGCGAATGACGGTCGAAATATGATCGAATCTTTCATGGAGCTCAGGGAACGTATCTGCAAGCACATCGATAACCGTAGGAACAAGTTTGTAAATAAATGGCTCATGCATTCCCAGACTTCTTCCATACCTGGCTGCTCGCCTGAGAATCCGTCGCATAACATATCCTCTCCCTTCGTTCCCGGGGATCGCACCATCTGCAATGGAGAAGGCAAGCATCCTGACGTGATCAGCTATAACATGGAAGGCAGCTTGTTGATCGGAATCCTGATAGGAAATCCCTGTCAGTTCAGCAATTTTTTCAAGGATGGGCGTGAACAGATCAGTAGCGTAATTTGATCGCTTTTTCTGTAATACTGCTACTATTCTTTCAAAGCCAGCACCCGTATCCACATGTTTTTGAGGAAGGGGATTGAGTTTACCTTTTTCATCCCGGTTGTATTGAATAAATACAAGGTTCCAAAGCTCAATATATCGACCACAATCACCATTTACCGTGCAATTATGATCCGAATTATCATTATCACAGTAATCACGGCCAAGATCTATATGGATTTCGGAGCAAGGGCCGCAAGGGCCGGTTTCACCCATTTCCCAGAAATTATCCTTTTCATCAAATCGCAGAATATGGTCTTTGGAAATATCGGTGACCTCAGTCCAAAGTCCTGCCGCTTCATCATCATCTCTGAAAACTGTGGCAAATAATTTTTCTTTGGGTAATTTCCAGACATCCGTAAAGAGCTGCCACGCCCAGGCAATCGCTTCCTTTTTATAATAATCACCAAATGACCAGTTACCGAGCATCTCAAAAAAGGTGTGGTGATAGGTATCATGTCCGACTTCTTCAAGATCATTGTGTTTGCCACTCACCCGAATACATTTTTGTGTATTAACAACACGGCTATATGCAGGTGTCTTTTTCCCCAACAGAATATCTTTAAACTGATTCATACCTGCATTGGTAAACAACAGAGTTGGGTCATCCTGCGGCACAACCGGCGCGCTGTGTACGAAGGTGTGCTCCTTCTTCTTGAAAAAATCGATAAATGTATTTCTTATTTCTTTTGACGTCATCATTTTTATTATGTTATTTTCTTCTAAATCCTGTTATCCAGTCAAAAATTTGGTTCACTAGTATCATATAAACCTATTTCATTAAATCGGAATCTGTATCCATTTATTTCATCCTGCTCATGATAATAAATAATACTCTTTCTATGGATACAATCAATTATTCAGATTAAAGTTCCCCTTAATTTAAACTTAAATATAAACCTGATTGATTAATTTTCAAAATTGGAAATATTATATTGCAGTGAATAAAAAAAATAGTCGAATATTTATACTAAATGAAGCGGAAAATTTGTCAGTCGACAGTTATTAATATTGCCATTGTCAATAATTTAACGGCGTATTGTGTAGGGACGTAGCATGCTACGTCCCTACACGACACGCCGAACAATATTCATCTTTTTTAAAAGTATTAAACTGTCGCCGGTCAACTATTATTTTAAGGGTTTCACATCTTGGATAGCTCGTTATCTGAGCCTGGATTATTTCCCACAGGTGAGGAAAAGATCTCATCCTTTGTCTCGATAGTGGGTTTTTTCCGTAGCGTTGATTGAACAAATATCCTATATTTTTTTTAGAGCATTATCAAGATCGCGTTTCAGATCATCGACATGCTCTAATCCGACGGAAAGACGCAATAATCCGTCGGTTACCCCTATCTTTTCCCGCTCTTCCTGAGATAAATAAACATGTGAGGTAGATGCCGGGTGTGAGACCAGGCTAGAGACATCCCCCAGACTTACGGTAAATAGAATTGTCTTCAGATTTTTCATAACTGTTTTCGCCTCCTCCCATCCGCCGTTCACTTCAAAAGAGAGCATACCGCTGTAGCCGTTAAACTGAGATTTGGCCAGTTCATATTGAGGATTATCCTTTAACCCGGCATAAAACACTTTATTCACCTTGGGGTGCGATGCCAGAAATCCGGCTAATTCCCGGGCATTCTGATTTTGGCGCTCGATACGGACGCCGAGCGTGCGAATTCCTCTGATTAACAACCAGGCAATAATCGGCGCCATATTTGGTCCAAAGGTTTTCATAATGGGACGCACAGTTGCAATCTCATCTTTTGCGGCGCAAACTATACCACCGATCAGATCCGAATGACCGCCAAGGTACTTGGTTGCTGAATGAATGATCACATCAGCACCAAAATCGATTGGTCTTAATATGGGAGGAGGGGTAAAAGTGTTATCAATTACCAGTTTACAATTATTTTTTGTGGCAAGATTCCTCCAAAATGAGAGATCCGAAGCAATGAGCGTTGGATTTGCCAGGGGCTCTGTGTATAAAATTTTTGTATTATGCCGAATTTCTTTTTCAATTTCCTGATGATCGCGTGGATCGACAAACGAGACATCAATATTATAGCGTGACAGCTGGTTTTGAAACAGAGTATAGGTGCCCCCGTAAATATAGGCGGAAGAAACAATATGATCACCGGGCTGGCAATAGGCAAGCATCACCGATGATATGGCAGCCATACCTGATGAAAAAGCGAGAGCATCGTCTGTGTCTTCCAGTGTCGCCATGATAGTGATGAGGGCATCGATGGTCGGGTTGGAATAACGCGCATAGATATGTCCGGGTTTCTTGCTGAGGAGGATATCGGTACCAGATTCAACATCCTCATAGAGATAATTTGATGTTTGAAAAATCGGTACGCCGGGTGTGCGAATATCGGATAGATCCATTCCTTCCCCGGCTTTTATAATTTGGGTGAGAATGTTTAAGTCATTAGGATTCATCTTTAACTCCTGTTAATATTTAAACCACAGAGGACTCAGAGTTCTATCCCTGTTTCTGCTTTTTATAATTCCCTTTCAGGGAATTTATATTTCTGTATTCATTTACCCAGGGCTTTGCCCTGGGAATTTGAATTCAAATAATAGTTTCAACCCTGAAAGGATTGCATAAGATATAGAGCAAGATAGCATCATAATTCCATCTCTGAAATGACGCGATTGATAATATCCCAGTTGAATCCCTTTTGGGTCAAAAATGTTCCAAGTCTGTTTTTAATCGAAGTTTCGTCTTTATTCTTAAGTATTTTTAACTTTTTCTTCGCCTGGTATACACAATTACCGTATTGCAACTCTTCAGGATAGCTTTCATCAAGAAGAGAGGTGAGCAATGACATCTGAATTCCTTTTTTAAGGAGTTTGTTTTTTATTAATAGTGGTCCGTTCCTCTTCAGATCGATCTCGTCAGAAATGAGCTGCCGTGCAAAAATTTCATCATTCAGATACTTTTTATCGCGCAGTTCATGAATGATTTTTTTGATGTCATTTTTTTCGTAACCCTTTCTGATCAATTTGATTTCTAATTCATTTTCACTGTGCATACGGCGGGCAAGAAAACGCCAGGCCTGTTCACGAAGAGCAACATAGTTTTCTTTCTGTCTGATTTGCTCTATCGCTTCCTCAGACAATGACTGGCCTGAAAAAATATTAAATTCCAGCAATGTTTCTTCAGATACGCCTATAATGAAGGTATCACCGGAAAATAACGAGTATCGCTTTTTGTTTTTCTTTTGATTTTCAATTTTGGTAATTGTGATGGGCATAGATGTGGATTAAAATGATACTGGTTACTGGATCCTGTATCCAGGATACTCGATCCTCAAGTATCGAGCACTCCCGACAAAAAACATCATCCTCCGGTCGATCTGTCGGGATGAAATCATCCAGGATTTCACGAGTATCTATTCCTGAGATTCTTCTTTAACGGGCTCCTTTGGCATTTCTTCAGGTTTCTGTTCTTTATTTTCGGATATGAGCAGTCCCAGTTTTTCTCTGACTTTTTTCTCCAGTTCAGCGAGAAGTTTTTTATCTTCCTCGAGATATCGTTTTACATTTTCGCGGCCCTGTCCAAGTCGTGTTTCACCGTATGAAAACCAGGTACCTGATTTATGCACGAGATTGTGATTGACCGACTGATCCAGAATATCACCAATCTGGGAAATTCCCTGCGAATACATAATATCAAATTCGGCTTCACGAAAGGGCGGTGCCATCTTATTTTTTACAACTTTTACTTTCGTCCTGTTTCCGACTACATCCTGACCCTCTTTTATTGTGGCAATGCGGCGGATATCCAATCTGATCGAGGTGTAAAACTTTAAGGCACGACCACCGGTGGTTGTCTCAGGATTCCCAAACATCACACCGATCTTTTCCCGCACCTGGT
>Ga0209536_100001145_pt1 | contig 43826 bp, 28 predicted proteins | sample DeeMarSeWOR28_12_FD_187461 | JGI IMG/M metagenome (GOLD analysis project Ga0209536, IMG submission 187461) | Marine sediment microbial communities from White Oak River estuary, North Carolina - WOR-2-8_12 (SPAdes) (version 2) | ecosystem: Environmental > Aquatic > Marine > Intertidal zone >...
ATCCTACACTAAGGAAGGGGTTCTTCAGTTTGGACAAAACATCTATCCACAATCCTGGGCATATAATTACGTTTTAAATTTAATCCTTTTCTTTTTCTGCTTCAGCGACTCTCAAAGCTAAGCCGGCGGCATTATAGTCAACATAAGCGTTCCCGAGTATTCACCTGCCGGATACAAGAATTGAGCTTGCACTTTTAAATCCAGCACAATTTTATGAGAACCTGCCATCGGCTTTGATATCGTTACCGGCCTTGCCATCGCAACATACCCGCCTGTTACCGGCGTTCTGACAAAAATATTATCAGGCGATATCGAACCTCCCTGTGGGCGTCTAAGCTTGGTTGCGGAGATCATAATTGGACCATGCAAACAGTTGGATTCCACATTTACTGTTAATGCTTCTGGTACTTCAAAAGCATCTCCATACAGTGGAACAGTCCCAAGGTCAACTTTATCCGGTGTAGTATAAACATTGACAAACGGCGGAACTGTTTGCTCGGCACCAGCAATTCCAGTCAGCCCAAAGAGCCCAATCGCCAATACCCATGTTATAACCAATCTTCTCATTTTTGTTTTCCCCCAAAAACAATTTCACAATAATCAACTTCTCAATGAGCACAGTCTTATTGCTTGTTATTTCAATCCGTTGACTTAAGAAAATCCGTTTTTGACTTTACTTAACCAGTAAGATCAAAATGGAGATGGTGTACGAATTGGATACCTTAATTCCTTTTCATCATCCTCTTCGTCACTCTCCTCACTTCCATGATAGCATTTAAATACTGCACTTTCAAAGCACAGTCTTGTCATAAAAAGTTATGCAAACAACAAACTTTTATTTTTACCTATTAACCAAGTTTACCTGTTTTGACATTCAATGTCAATAGTAAAAACAAGAAAATATTTTATTTTTTGCCACTTTTGCCATTTTCCCTGTATTATCAAAAAATGTCAATGGCCAAATACCAGAAAATGGATATTTGCATTACAATATATTTCATCTTACCAGACACCCCTATTTTACCCATTTTCAACCTAAATATCAATGGTGAAATCTCCGTTTTTAACTATTTTTTGAAATATTTTAGAATCCAAATTTTCAGCAGCCATACTGCTCTATTATCAAGATGACTTCTAAATTCACATAAACCATTATAATATATTGATTTACACACCATATACTGAGCTTTATAGATTAGATAGACTATAGAATTCACATTACCTATCAACAGCTATGATTTCTCACAAGTGATACCATCAGTGATAAAATTTTGAGCCTCTGAATAAACAGGTTTCTGTAGGTGACATAAATTTTATTAATATTACAGAAAAAATCACTCCACGAAATAGTCGAAAATAGAGAGATTTATCTCAGAAATAGGCTTTTGCTCTATTCAGGCAAATAACTATTTGTACCAAAAAAGACAGGCTATAATTTCTTCTTACATGTTTTTCCTGCTGCTGAAGAAGCTGCTGTAACCACCTGTTTCGACATCTTTGTCGACATCGCCAGGCAAGAGTGACTGATAATTCTCGATTACTTTCTTATAAGCGCCGGCGTGTTTTTCGATTATCTCCGCTTCATAGTGTTTGAACCATGGCACCTCAAAGACGCGTTTGGTTATACCCTCCGCGGCCGGCAACGTTTCGACGTACCGTACAATTGTTGCTGCTTTATCGAGAAAAGCAATTCTTGTCGGCCTGCCGTGTCCGTAAACGTCCATTGTCGTGAACAGTGGATGTAGATGCAGTGGTTTATTACAGCCGGGATTGCAAATTGAACCTTCGGCAACAATAGCCTGACTGAAACGTGACAGTGAAAGGCCACCGAGTTCATCATTGTTGTAAATAAAATGTGGATAGTACCAGCCGCCCTTTGTAGTGTTTGTACCTTTGGCTGGCCGGATTGGCTTGATCCCAGCAGTATTTTCAAGCAGGTCGCAGAAATAATTCATTGCTTTGTCGATCTCCGCCATCTGCTTCGGATACAACTCCAACTGAACCAGCCCGAAGGCAGAACTGAGCTGGTGAATCCGGTGCTTGGCTCCGCCGCACGGCAGCCCCGCGAAGGGCTTAAGCTCATCCAGCGAAATTTCATCGTGACGTATGTAGTGCCCAAACAAAAGTGCCCGCTCGTAAACTCTACGGTCATCAGTAAAAAGGATTCCTGCCTCACCGACAGCCAATGATTTGCCTGTCATCAGTGAAAATGCCGCGGCCTCACCGAAGGTACCGACTTGCTTTCCTTTGTAAAGTGCTCCATGGGCGTGAGATGCGTCTTCGATAATTTTCAAATTGTGCTCGGCAGCGATTTTCATAATCGCATCCATCTCAGCCGTCATCCCGGCATAATGCACGATGATAATTGCTTTGGTACGCGGCGTGATGCGGTGTTCAATGTCACTCGGATCGATGCAGAGGGTCTCGGGATCGATGTCAGCGAAAACAGGTGTGGCACCGAGACTGTAAGCCTGAGCGACCGAGGCCCAGTAGGTGATGCTCGGACAGATTACTTCATCGCCGAGCCCTATGCCCAGGCCGTACATGGCTCCCAAAATAGCTGCCGTGCCGTTGTTGTAAGCCAGAGCATGTTTTCTGCCGAGCATCTCGGCATACTTTTTCTCGAATTCTTTAGTGATTTCGATGCCGGACATCTTCCGGGCGCGCAGCACTTCAAGGACCGCTTGCTCGTGCCGGTCTGTTACAATTGGCCAGGCAAAGATATCCGACGACTCCGACTTAATCGACTTTTCTCCACCTAACAGTGCTAATTGCTTATGGGACATCTTTTTTTACTCTCCTCTTCGAATATTACTGCCGCGCTAATTCGAGCGACTTCGTCGTAATGTAGTACTTGGCAAGCATATTAGGAATTTCCCAATCAGGCAGCCGGCCATCGGCCATATATTGCAAATAAGCTTCCATAACATTTCGAAAATGAGCTTCGTGCCCGACCCGGCATTTATCGGGTATGACGAGGTGCCAGCTGTCTCCGGCCTTCTCAGCTTTCAAGCCGGGGAATTTTCTCTGCAGCCCGGCGACAGCTTTCTTCAAAGATTCGGCCACTTTACCCGCATCTATCCCTGGGGCTGGTTCGACATATACTTCCGGTCGATAGCCCTGCTCTTTGCCCTGTCGTATGATTACATTAGCATTACTCCCTCGAAACAGCGAAGTATGTGTGTCCGCACCTCTCTCAGGCGCCTGAAAATTCCACGTCACCGACAGTTTCACGCAAATGTTTTTAATAGTAAAAATTGTCTCGCCGTTGGCATAGCAGGGAAGAACTCCGTCGTCATTGAGTTTATCTTTAAGATAATCAGGAAAGTTGGACACGCCTGTCACTTTCTCATATTGTGCCCGTGTAAGTGTAGTGGGCCAGCGCCTGGCTTTGTTTATCACAATGTCCTTACGGTAATCGATCGCCTGTTCCGGGAAACACGTCCACATCATCAGATCTATCAGATGCGTAGTCACATCAACAAGCCCTTCGCCCTGCTGGGTCGTATCGAAGTACCAGGCTGGCCGCTTGAGCGGCGCTCCGGCAACATATTTAAAGAAATGATGGACGCTCTCTTTGACAACAGAGGGATTTTCCGTTGAGCCGGTTTCTATTTCGCCGAACAGCTCCTTGTCAAGGACGAGCAATTTTTGAAGAATACAGGTAGTGTTGTAACGCTCCGTCATAATGTCATAGAGCAGTAAATTGTTTTTCTCGGCTGTGGCAAAAGCCTGCTCCAATAGAGCAAAACCTTTTGCATCGATGCACATCGGCTTGTCGCTGAAGACGTTGAAGCCGGCGTCGATTGAGACCTTGATATATTCGGCTTTTCTGCGGTTGTTGCCGGAGAGCACGACAATATCACCGCTTTTGTCGGCGAGCATTCTTTCAAGAAAATCGTCGCCTCTATAAACTTCCTGCCGCCAATGCGTCGGGTTATCAACACGTTCATTGAACCTTTGAATCTGTGCCAGGTGGTTCTGTACATCGGGCCCGTCCGGAGCATAGACTTTAACGACTGGATCCACCTGTCCGTACATGCTCTTTTGAACCAGGGCTGCATGATAATGCCCCGGATCCAAGGTCACGAGCTTGATTTTGTCCGGCGGATTATCTTGCGCTTTCATTTGCTCATTTTCGGAACAAGAGACAGCCAACAGGCACAAACCCAACGCTGACAAAACAAAAGCTCTCAACATAGCCAAGCTCCTTGAATAAACACACCTAATCAACTATTGTATTATCCAATAAACAGCACCTATCAGCAAACCCACGCCTACCCAGGCAGCAAGAAATCCCCCAATCCCGATCAGCGTTGGCCTTGGTATTTCAAAATCGGGATGCTGTATCAGGACGCTTCGCGGGCCCGGCTCCACACTTGCCGGCAGTGTAAACGGTTCGACTTCTGGTTCATCGACGCCGATCGGTGTACGGAGACAGGCATAGAACCGATCCAATCTGTCTTTCGGAGTTCTCCTTGTAAACAAACTCACAACAACCAGTACAACGAATCCGGCAGTCAGATAGAAAATCATCTGCCAGGGCGGAGAGAGCTTTTCCTCAAATAGCATGAAGGCCGGCAACCTGTCGGCAAGATGCTCGTTGAAGTTCCAAAGCACATAGCGGCCAAAAGCAATCTTACTGGAGAAAAGAAAAACGCCTAAACTGGTCAAGGTTCCGGCCCAGGCCCCGGCCACCGTTGCTCGGCGCCAGAAAAGCCCAATCCAGAAGGGGATTCCCATAAGAGCTGATACCATCCAGTAGAATTCCAGGCCCTTTACAACGCTTTGAAGGTTGAAAGCAACAAAGATACCCAATATCACAACCAGCGCTGATGCAATCCGACCGATTAAGGTGTAATGTTTATCAGCTTTGCCAACCACGAAGAATTTCTTGTAGATGTTTTCAGTAAATAACGCCGAAGCAACCACCATCAGTGAATCACAGGTACTCATAACAGAAGCAAGCAGACACGCAATGAATAATCCAAGCAGACCTGGAGCAATATCCGGAAGCAGATCACGAGCCATTTTACCATATGCCAGATCAGCATCTGTAAGCTGGGCATACATGACCACCGCACACAGACCTGTGAGCATCCAGGCTATGGTACAGATTCGCTTGCCGAAAATTCCGACTGTGACACCCACGCGACCCTCTATCTCTGTTTTTCCCGCAGCACAATTTGCCATAGTCTCAGGCATTGTTGCCCAGCCGACCAGGGCATTAAAAGCAATGATAATAATATAGAAAAGGGTAATCTCATCCGGTGAGACAAGCGATAGCATATTCGGATCGGAGATCGATTCCCGCAAGCCGCTCATACCGCCTACTTTGACCAGCGCAAAAGGCAGTATGATAAAAGATAGCACCACGGTCAGCAACCCCTGAATGAAATTTGTCGCTATCGCGGCACTGAGTCCGCCGGCAATACCGTAGATAAGAAAGATAACGGTCATCGCTATAATAGCAAGGTTGGAACTTATAGCCCCACCAGAGACAGCCTCAACTATAGCCCCAGAGCCTTTTAACATCACGCCTATAGCAACCAGAAGCGGCAATATTCCCATCGCTGCATAAAGACCGCTAACACTGCGTCCGTAACGGACCTCAAAATAATCTCCCGTTGTAACCGCCCGCATTCGGCGGAAAAACGGTGCGATAAGCCAGAAAAACGGTGTTACAAAGAGCCACAACCACTGGTACCAAATGCCAGATACACCGGAGCGATAAGTCTTGGCCGCTACGCTCACGGCCTGGTCCGAATGCGTACCCGAGCCGAACATGAAAAATGCCATCATAATTTTGCCAAACTTACGATCGCCGATGAAAAAACTGGTAGAACTGTGAACTTTCCTGACCGCCCAGAAACCTATCAGCGTGATACCTAACAGATAAACGACAATTACAACCCAGTCAATGAGTTTCAGGCCTAACATCCATGTACCTCCGGTATTTTAATTTCAATGTAGTTTGGGGATTGAAGATATCCGTATTTCCGTTTAAGCGTCTCAATCAGTACTCCTTGTCTACAAAATCGCTGTTGGTCGGCCATTATAGGAACCGGCAGAAGAATCGACAAGAATGAAAAAAGGAATTTGCGAAAAAGACCGCTGGATTTCGGTCGTCAATAAAGGTACGATTGAGGCTATTAAATTAATATGGAGAGTACCGAAATGAACCGACATACCATTATCATCCCAAAATTAAGGCCGGTGCTGTTATTTTATCTGTTGTGCCTGATCGCCTTACCAATTCATGCCCAAGCGGGCCAACAATCAAGCTTCATGGCGGGAGTGGCTTCGATAGTCATTACGCCGGAAGAGTCGATGTGGATGGCCGGCTACGCGGCAAGAAATAAACCTTCGGAGGGAAAAGTCCACGATTTGCACGCTAAAGCACTGGCACTGGAAGACAAGCATGGCACCCAACTGGTAATAGTATCGGTCGAGCTTATAGGAATTCCGCGCCCGATGCGCGACTGGCTGACAGAACACGCAAAAGAGTCCTACAAGCTCGAATCGGAATATCTGTTGCTAAATGCATCGCATACCCATTGCGGCCCGGTGATTCGAGAAACAAAGTATTCCATCTATGGCAATACCCTTTACGGACTATCACAAGAACAGATTCAACAAAGCAATAAATATGTGGACGACCTTCAGAAAAAACTGCTGGATCTGATCGGCCAGGCGATAGAAAATCTTGCGCCGGCAAAACTAAGCTACACTCACGCTCGTGCAGGTTTTGCTATGAACCGGCGATTGATAACCGAAACTTCAGTTCAAAACAGTCCGAATCCAGAAGGCCCGGTCGATCACGATGTTCCCGTGCTGCGAATTGACAATCCCGACGGCAAATTGCAAGCCGTTATGTTCGGATACGCCTGCCACTGTACAACTCTCAGCTTCTATCAGTATTGCGGCGACTACGCAGGCTTCGCGCAAGAGTACATAGAACAAGCTCATCCCGAAACGACCGCTATATTTATCGCTGGTTGTGGCGGAGATCAGAATCCTTATCCTCGACGAGGGCCTCAGCCCCTTGATTATTGCAAACAGCACGGACAAGCTTTGGCTAACGGCGTCGAAACAGCCCTTCAATACAAGGGCCGATCGATTAACGGCTCTATCGGGGCTGCCATTGATACAGTAATGCTGGACTTCGCCGAGCCGCCCAGTCGTGAGCAGCTCGAAAAGAAAGCCAAGTCAACAGATAGGTACGAACGCAGGCATGCGGAAGTGATGCTGGAGGAGCTTGAGAAAAACGGGAAAATTCGAACGAATTACCCATATCTGGTACAGGCCATCCGATTCGACAATGATTTAACAATGGTCGCGCTGGCTGGTGAGGTCGTGGTGGACTATTCGCTACGCTTAAAATCGGAACTACCTGGCCGGACGGTTTGGGTAGCCGGCTATTCGAATGATGTCTTCGGTTATATCCCATCGGTTCGCGTTCTGAAAGAAGGCGGCTACGAGGCAGGCGATGCCATGAAGTACACCGACCTACCCGGGCCTTTTGCCCCGTCGGTTGAGGAACGTATTGTCGCCAAAGTGCACGAATTGGTCAATAAAACGGCCGTTTCGCAAGGCAAGTAGAACACAAGAAGACAAAAAAAGATGAGACGCTACCATAAAACATCCGCTGTAGCCTTTTTGATAATCTCGGCCTTTTACTTACAATCTTATGGAGCGACAAACGGGAGTGGCCATTCAAGCGATGTCGCAGCCAAAATTAATCTGGAGCTGATTCAACCCAGCAAGGACGGGAGTGGCTTTGTTTATGCCGGAACGGGAAAGAAGTTTCTGGCATGGGGCGTTAACTATGACCATGATGATTCGGGACGATTGCTGGAAGATTACTGGCATGAGGAGTGGCCGACTGTTATGGACGATTTCAAGGAAATAAAGGTGCTCGGCGCCAATACGGTTCGAATTCACCTGCAGACAACAAAGTTCATGCAGACACCAACCGAACCAAACAAAGCATCCCTCGAACAGCTTGCGCGCCTCGTAAAACTGGCCGAGGAGTCAGGGCTATATCTCGATATTACGGGTCTGGGCTGCTACCATAAGAAAGATGTGCCGGAATGGTACGATGCGATGGATGAAGCCACCCGCTGGGACGTCCAGGCGCTGTTCTGGGAGGCAGTCGCCAAAACATGTGCCGATAGTCCCGCTATTTTCTGCTACGACCTTATGAACGAACCCATCCTGCCCGGCGCAGACAAGGCCGAGAGCGCGTGGCTAGCAGGTGAATTTGGCGGCAAGTACTTTGTACAGCGAATCACGCTTGATCTTGCCGGTAGAACCAGAGAGCAGGTCGCGAAGGCATGGGTGGACAAGCTGATCGTGGCCATTAGAAAACACGACAAAAAGCACATGGTAACGGTCGGCGTGATCCCCTGGGCACATGTCTGGCCGAACGCAAAGCCATTCTTTTATTCGAAAGAAGTTGGCGAGAACCTAAATTTCGTCAGCGTCCATTTCTATCCGAAGAAGAGCGAAGTTGAAAAGGCGCTGAAGGCGCTCGCGGTTTACGATGTCGGCAAGCCACTCGTCGTTGAGGAGATGTTCCCCTTAAGCTGCGGTATCGAGGAGCTGGATGCTTTCATTGACGGCTCGCGAAATATTGCCGATGGCTGGATCAGTTTCTACTGGGGCAAGAGCATCGAAGATTATGCAAGCGGCGACCTCGATATTGCCGGAGCCATAATTAAGAGCTGGCTGGAACATTTCCGCGCGAAAGGCCCTAAGATCCTCTGTCAACAAAATTAATTTGGTTTGATCTGGTCAATGAGCTTTAAAGCTTGTTCTATCATTATCTCGCCCGCTCCTTTGGCAAGATTTGTCGCACCGGCAGGTTCGTATCCCCCCTCATCGTAAGCGGCACTGTGACAGACGTACCCTATGGCATCATTACTGAGCGACACAATAAAAAGATACTCCAGTCCTGCCCTTTTCTTTATCTCCAAACCAACTTCCACGAGCACCTCACCGGGCAAACCCAGAATATAAACGTTACCAATCCGCAGAATCTGAATTTCGCTTATAATCGGAACAGGATCTTTATCATTATCAACAGACTGACTCGACCCCGATTTCTTCGCCGGAAACGTGATTTCCTTTTTAAGGCCGCTCAGAGTGATTTTATCAGTAGTCGTTACGAATTGAAGCCGCCTGAGGGCCTCGCCGCCAACCGCCCTGCCGACCTGCCGGCATTGCGATAGACCCCTGTCGTATGGCACGGCGTCGCCCGCAAGCCCGAGAGTAAACAAACACAATCCACCTTCCGCCCCTTCGATAACACCTGTAACAAACGCCGGATAATCGGCCGATATCGAGGTACTCAGGTGCGGATATATGGTAACAGGGTGACAGCCGAAATTGACCAGCGAAGCAAAATTTTCACCGGCCATATTTTCGATCCTCAGCACGCAAACCTCCGGATCGACTGGGCCGAATTTCCATTCAGTCTCATCATCAGGCAAATTAAAGGTCGTTCTCACTTGTCCATCATGTTCAACCACCACGTTCCTCGTTGCTCTCACTTCCGGCGGTAGTGTAAAAGCCATTTTCACCAAGCCACTATTATTTTTAGGCCTGCGATTATAAACAATTTCGGGAGCCTGACCTTTTGCCGCTCCAATCTTTACCTGCTGGATTTCTTTGTAAGCAATCAACGCCGAACCGGCGATTTTTTTAACAAGCGTATCAAGATATGAGTGGTCAATTGCTGGAGGGGATTTATCACCCGGTGTCCTGAATTTGGATCTGGTGAAAACTTCCGGCCCGGAATGGGTATGCGTGGCGCAGACAAGGATGTTCCGTTCGGGGATACCAGTTTTTTCGGTAATAATTTTCCGCACCGGCCCCGTAATTTCTTCCAGAGGCGTATAAAGCAAATCGCACGAAACGATAACCAAAGTATTATTCCTATCGCTCAGAACCAGCGTCTTGGCGTAAAGCTCATCGAGAACATTATCACTCGGCTTGCCATAGGAGCCAATCAGAGGTATCCCCAAAGGTGGTGTAATATTTACCTTAGCACAGCCTCCTTTGAGCACTGCCTGAGCACCAGGGCAGGAAATATGAAGGATCAACAAAAACCACATCAGCGAATTGATAGTAATGTTTTTTCTCATAGTGATTAGTCCTTGCAATTAATTACATAAGGGTATTCTAACGCGGATTTGATCAGGATACCAGCCCAATTAACTGATTAAGGCTTTTACGAACGAGAGAATGATTTCGAACAAATCACAAAGATAACATAGAAGGTTTCAGCTAATAAGAACTACAAAGCCGAGTATAAAGATGGATCATATGCGAATGGCCAATTCCTTAAGGAACCGCCATGCATGACTCTCTATGGTACCCCCCCTGTATTTCATATATGCTTTATGTACCCACCGGCTTTTTACAGTTATAGCGTTCGACGTCTGCGCAACCAAGAAACAACACCAATTCCCATGCTACCTAATACAAGAGCACCGGGAGCGGGGATTACTGATGGATCCCCAATCTGGTCGGGTGTAAGGGCCCTGTCGTATATCATGACATCATCGATAGCACCAGTGAAGAAGTTCGCTATAAAAGCTGTTGCCGGAGTAGGTACATACCAGTAGGCACCAATGAGGAGATCTTGAAAACAATTCGCTGCAGGATCATCTGTCGAAGCCCACTGGCCGATCAAAGAGCCATCGCTATAAATGCTCAATAGTCCACTTGCATCCCTTGAAGCAACAAGATGTGTCCACACCCCCATCGCAGGGTAAACACCCGTGCTGAAAGGTTGATCACCGCCGCCGTCATTTTCATAAAGCACTGCGACGCCGTCAGCCCAGTACGTAATCGGATCAGCGACACACAGATTGAACGCAGCCAAGTCCGTAGTAATATCTTCTCCACGTCCAACTACAACGGTGGGGGTTACTGCAGTTGAATAGTCAATAGCTGGGTTAATCCATGCTGAGATAGTGATTTCCGGTAGTTGAAAGGCAGCCGCGTAATCCACACTAATGTAATTGTCGATGCCGTCGAAAGAATAAGCACTGCCGGCATTGCCAAAACGGTCGGTCGTCAGAGTTGCGCCGTAAACCGTGCCGTCGTGTCCGTTGCCGCTTTCATCGTTAGCGTTTCCGTTGAATGGATAGTATGCTACTAACCCTTCGGTAGTAACAGCGGCGAATACATTTGTTGAGATTGTAAGGAATGCTAATACACTTAGCGCAAAAAATATACGTCTTTTCATACTACCTACTCCTCCATTTAATTTATTTTTCAATACTCGCAGATTATATTCAGTATTAATTGTAAGTCTTGGGTAACTCTAATGCAAGAAAAAAATCTATAAATTTTCTTAACTTTATTCTTTTTATTATAAGCACTTATAGCAAACCTCAGACTGTCTTTTAAGATCCACTTAAGACCATTAAAAAAAACCGATTATCGACAAAATATAGCTGATATTTCCCCTTTATCCAAGATATGAGAGCACAAGTCTGTAGTTTTAATACAGATGCAATTTACAAAGAGCCAATTCTGACATCCTCTCTACACCAAAAAGGGGTAGGGATAAGCTTAATCAGTATTCTAAGGCGCTTTTACGCTAACATCGAGCCCTGAGTGAGATTATAATGAGATTGTTAGCTCATTGTCATGTTTGGAGAAAATGCTAAAAAAGGCAGTTAAAATGTCGAGAGAACAGCTTATGACACCAAATAACAAAAGAATAACTTTGGCGATAGTTTCTCTCTTTCTGACGAGCGCGGCACTGGGCCGGAATCCTCCTACCGTCCGATGGGGTTACCAGCTTGTAACGTCTACGGAGGATGTCGTTCGAGCTGCATTCGCGGACAGCAACGATGGTATTTATTTTTGCGTCTCAGAAAAGCATAAAGACACGGCCGGTCACAAAATCTTTAAGAAAACAACAATTCTCAAATATAATCGACATGGTAACCAAATCTGGAGTAAGCAACTCGAAGGTTACGTTGTTGAAGATTTCGCGACAGATAAACAAGGCGATATCTTCGTCTTCGGATATATCCCCGGCACACCAGGGCAGGAGACAAAAGGTGGGCATGATGGATTTGTTGCCAGGTACGATAAGGCCGATACCCAACTGTGGGTATGGCAACTGGGAACTCCCGAACATAACGTCTGTACAGGTCTGGACTTTGATGCTGATGGAAATATGTATATTTCAGGATACACTTATGGGGATTTTGCCAAGCCTAATCAGGGTGGGGCTGACATGTTCATCGCCGCATACGACAAAAACCGCAGCTTACTATGGCGGGACCAGATAGGCACAAACACAGATGATAGGGCAATGGATATCCGGGTGGGTGATAACAACGACGTCTACATCTGCGGCAACATTTCAGGCACCCTGGCCAGAAAAAACAACGGTCTGGGGGATTTTGTGGTGACAAGATATGAACTCACAGGCAAATCAATCTGGCTATACCAGTACGGCACGAACGCCATGGACGCAATCATGTGCATGGAGATAGGTGAACTCGGCCATCTGTACCTGGGATGCAGAACCAAAGGCAATGTTGGCTCTCGAAGGCCGCAACGCAGACACTTGGATTCATGCCTCGTCAGGATAAACGAAAAAGGAAAGATGTTATGGGTATGCCAATTTGGTTCTTACAACTGGGACAGGACATGGGACATGGCCCGTTTTGAGGATGGTTCGGGCGATATCCTGATAAGCGGCTGCCAGTATCTGTCCGGGACATGCCAGGCATACTGTCGTCGTTATTCTCCGGAAGGCAAGCTGATATGGATAAAGGAATTCAGCAAAAAAAAAGCCGGGGCGGCACATGCGGGCGTGTGTATGCTATTGATAGCGACAACAACTGCTACCACGGGGGCATAACACAAGCAGACCAGTTTGGTATCAATAACGGCACTCAGAACGTATATATCGTCAGGTTCGACGAAGCGAAGGACGAATAGGACAGACATAACTCAATCAATTTTGTCCGAAGAAGACCATGAAAGGTGCAAAGTTAAGAACAATAACTTGCCGATAGCGTTTTTTCCGCTAACATTGAGTACGGTGTAAGATTATAATAAAATCCTCAGATAAATATCATATTTGGAGAAAAGGTCATATGAAAGGGTTAGAAAATGGCTAAGAACAAATTAACCAGAAGGCAATTCATTGCCGCGGCGTCGGCGGGCTCGCTCGCCGGAGTAGTTTCAAGCACTATTCCGAGCTATGCAAATATCACAAAAAAGGCGGGCAAACTGGCCATTCTCGGCGGCGAACCGGTCAGGAAGAACAAAAGCTGGCCGAGCTGGCCCTACTGGGACGACAGCGTCGTGGACTCGATTGTAAAGACGACCAAGAGCAGGATCTGGTGCAGGATACAATCCAAGTCCGGTACCGTACCAACGCTTGAGAAGAAATTCGCTGAGCTTATAGGAGCAAAATTCTGCGTGGCGACCGGCTCTGGAACACAGGCTTTACATACGTGCGTCGAAGCGCTCGGTATCGGTCCCGGCGACGAGGTTATCACTTCGCCCTATACCGATCCGGGAACTATCGCTTCGATTCTGTCGGCACGGGCGCTGCCGGTACTGGCCGACCTCGACCGCGAATCGTTCCAGCTCGATCCGGCCGACGTGGAGCGGAGAATTACCGAGAACACCAAAGCAATCATGCCGGTGCACATGATGGGCCAGCCGTGCGACATAGACAGCATCATGGCCATCGCTAAAAAGCATAATCTGAAAGTCATCGAAGACGCCGCCCAGGCGCATCTTGCCGAGCATCGGGGCAGAAAGCTCGGCACTATCGGTGACGTTGGATGCTTCAGCTTTCAGTCGAGCAAAACCATTGCCTGCGGCGAAGGCGGCGCTGTGGTCGGAAACAATGAAGAGCTTATGGACAAATGCTATACCGTCCATAATCACGGCACATCCCGTCGAGGACTCACAGAAGTAGCCGGTCCAAAATACCGAATGAACGAATTCGAAGCGGCCGCCCTTCTCGGCCAGTGGCCCGGAATTACGAATCGCTTCAAACGCCGGAACGATAACGCCGCCCATCTGACATCAAGGCTGAAAGACGTGCCCGGCATCCTTTCGCAGAAGCTATACGACGGCACAAACAGCGGTTCATGGTACCTATACCCCATGAGCTATCGAAAGGAGCACTTCAATGACACCGACCGCAGCAAGTTTCTAAAGGCCGTCGCCGCCGAGGGAGTCAGTCTCAGCCCGTATATAGCAAGGGGACTGCACTGCGAACCATGGATAGAGCATATCCTGGAACGGCCGGTCTATAAGAAAATGTTCTCCGCGAAGCGGCTTGAAGAATATCGCCGGCAGGTCCCCTGCCCGGTCTGCGACCAGGTCTGTCAGGAAATGGCAATGATTTGGGCGTCGGGCCCGCTGCTTGGAACAAAAGAGGACATGGATAACGTCGCCGACGCTATTATCAAGGTCTATGAAAACAGAGACAAGCTAAGCTTAATATAATTACTGTATATAATTACTGTTGAATCTTCACTTGGGAGAATATCAGTAAATACGAAAGGGATATAAGTGATGAAGCCTAATCGGTTAACTATAAGCTCCGGATTGCCTTTTTGGAAAACAGCGTTAATTCTTCTGCTGTTCACAAGCATGATGATATCAGCAGCCGGCAACGAGGAAAAGACGCCGAACATGCTGATATGGGACACAATGTCACCTTTGGGCGATACGGTTGATTTGCACGATAGAACAAACTGGATACCCGTGCCTTCCGATCTTCTGAAGCTCGAATCCAATCCATTTATAGCGTTTTCCGATCCGGGATATTACGGCCGGGAATATACTTTTAACGGGGATGCAGTAGTAGAAAATGAACACTTAACCGCAATATTCAGGTCGAAAACAGGCCGCTTGCTCATCTACTCGAAAGCAGATTCGAACAACAAAAAGCTGGAATTTATCCCATTTGAGCTTAAAGAGAAAAAGGCAGAAATTACGCACTGCACAATATTGCAGAATACGGGCGACCAGGCAGCTCTGGAAGTGACTTTCTCCGGAGAAGGAAAGAACTTATCTGCAGTCATCGCGTTCGAAAGGGCCGGAATTGTCGATGTCAAACCCGGCCGGAACATGAAGGGTATAAGCATCATTAGTCCTATTGCACATGGTATTTTGCCGAACTTCATTGGCGATGATTTGATATTCACTCCGGACGATTATGCTTCGATGAATACGCTACATGTTCCTTCGGAAAATCTTTTCGTAGGATTGCTCGAGGGTCAAAACGATATGCTGGTTCTCACCTGGCCAGAGGGAAAACAACAAATGAAACTTGTGCTGGGCGTTAACCAGCAGAAATCAGATCTCATCGAATCCATTGACTTCGACAATGACGGCAAAAGTTTGTATCTGGCCATCCTGAGCGCGCCGGGTATCTGGCACGAAGAAGAACTTAAGCCGACATACCTGGAAAAAGATGTCACAATCGAATGGAAAAGGCCTTTTCGGGCAAAATGGGCGACACAGCTTTCCGAAGGCCGGGTACAGACCACTTATACGTTCAGAGAAGCGAAAGACAAAATCTGGCGAGGCGTAATCGGTCACTATACCTATCCCGTCTGGTTTAGTGCCGATACAGCATCATATCGTCTCAGCAAAAAAATACCACCAAAAGGGCGATCAATTATCTATTTTTTAGATAGGAAAGATACTCCCGCGGATGTCCTTGCTCCTGTCGATATTCTAAAAGCAACTTTGGGCAAACAAACATCCAATGTGATACTTGACCTGCCCGGCCGTAAATTAAGAACTCACCATAGAAGAGGTGCCGAGGGCATTCGTCGCGCCTGCACGTGCGGATGCACCGAAGCAATACAGGCCGTCTTCGACGTCGGGCAGGAAGTACAGAAGAAAGAATACGTCGCCGGAGCGGTTGATGATATGGTTTACTTCGTCGAGCAGCACATGGAGAGAATCGGCGAATATCAGGAATTTGCACGTGACATGAAGGAATTCCTGAACCAGACGCGACGAACTGCCGGTGAGTTAAAACTGTTCCTTGACCGTATGGAAGCAATTGTGCAGGAGATACCCAAGGAATATCAAAGTAAGCAGGAACTTATTATGAGCCTGGAATATATGGATAAATTGGCACAACAGACCAAAGCCCTGACTCAAAAGAAGGAGTCGGGAAATCTGAAAGCCTACGAGGATCTCAGCATGAAATGGAGGCGGATGGGCGGGGCACAGGATGATCTTGTCGCCCAGTGTCACAGGATAACCAGGAAACTATTGCAGCAGGCCGGTTACGGATGCACAAGTTCGCCAAAGGCCGTTGAAATAGCTCAGCAGATTATAACTCGGTGCAAAAAATGTCTTCGATATGCAGATGGCTATGAAATATGGGCGGACTATTGAAAATTGACATGAACGTCAGTGAAAATTCAGGAAACATCATGAGACACTATATTTTTATGACACTTTTATTACCCGGAATCATCGCCCTGTTCGCAGGCTGCAGCCGGAAAGCCCCAAACGAGGCATCAAGCAAAAACAAGATCGAATCCGAAACGAAAACCGAATCCGGTACCAACATGGTTTTACTTCCGGGCGGAACGTTTATTATGGGCGATAAGGATGAGATAGACGCTCCGCCCCATGAGGTTACTGTCAGCGCATTCTATATTAACACACACCTGGTAACACAGGAGCAATACGAAAAACTAATGGGAGACAATCCTTCCCGCTGGAAAGCAGATAAGAATCCCGTCGAGCAGATGCGCTGGTCCGATGCAGTTAAATACTGCAACGCTCGCTCCAAAGCCGAGGGACTTGAGCCCTGCTACGATTTGAATAGATGGGAATGTAATTTCGCCGCAAATGGCTATAGGCTGCCGACGGAAGCCGAATGGGAATACGCATGTCGTGCCGGAACCACAACAGCATATTTCTTCGGGGATGATACATCAAAGCTGAAAGCTTATGCCTGGTTTGAGGACAACTCTGGCGGCAAACCACACTCCGTTGGCCAAAAGCCATCGAATCCGTGGGGACTGTTTGACATGCACGGCAACGTCTGGGAATGGTGCAATGACTTTTACAAGGTGGACTACTACCAGGAAAGCCCAAAAAAAAATCCAAAAGGCCCTGATACCGGCGAGACTAAGGTATTGCGAGGGGGGGCATGGAAATTCAGCGCCGAGAGCTGCCGCAGCGGCTATCGCTACAATGAAAATCCCGGCTACGCCGACGTGTGTTTCGGATATGACATATACGGTTTTCGCTGCGTTAGAAACGCACCTACCGCCAATTTGCCCGAGTAATAAACTACGCCTGTATTAGCTGGCACACCGTTAGAGTACCTTTGTTATTCCTGGCATCGCAATGGAATAACCTCCCTGAGCATCCGGTTTGACCGGTGGCTCGGAATCCATAGTGTAGTTATCCAGGCCCGGCGCTAACTCCATATTTGAAGCTAACGCCTGTTCCCACGTGATCATCTTGCCCGACTCAGCGGCCATTCTTCCGAGGATACCAACCATTGCGCCGTAAGCGCTTCGCTCAGCCTCGTTATAGGGCTTGTTGCTGCGAATCGCATCGAAGAGCAAATCATGCTCATGTTGATAAGCATCACAGCGAGGACCTTTGTACTGCCAGATTACATTCGCAGAGGTCTGCTGGTGACTTTTGAAAATGCGGGGATCGGAAATTCCTTCGCCGAGAACGGCCGAGCCTTTCGCACCGTGGATAATATCACCGAAAAAGCCCCAGCAGTTATCCATGTGTCGACCCTGTGCATGCAGCCGTGTCCCATCGCCGAATGTATATTCCACTGAGTAGTGGTCGAACAACTGGTCTGGCTCGGTACGGACCTGCCGGCCGCCCTGGCCCTGGGCCGATACCGGCCAAGCGTCCTTGCACCAGCAGCACACATCTAGGTTGTGGATAAGCCAGTCAAGGATAAAGCTGCCGTTAAGCCATGTGAAGCAGGAATAGTTTCGGATCTGATGGGCCAACTCGTTCATTCCTGCTGCCTTCGGAGCGAATCCAACCCTTGCATGCTCACGATAGGCCCAGCATGTAATAAGCTCGCCGATAAGGCCATCGTGCAATTGTTCGACAGCCTGTTCGAGCGGTATGTAGTGGCGGCTCATCAAACCGCCGGCAATCTTGAGGTTCTTCGCTTCGGCAGCTTTGCCGGCTTTCAGTACGCGGCAAATCCCCGGTGCATCGACGGCAAAAGATTTCTCCATGAAAACATTGCAGCCCTTTTCCACAGCGTATTCGAGATGAATCGGGCGGAACGCCGGAGGCGTTGCCAGGATGACGAGCCCTCCAGGAGCAATGGAGTCGATTGCCTTTTTGTAGCCGTCCATTCCGAGAAATTGTCGATCCGTGGATACGTCAATCTGTTTAGCAAACGATTTGTTCAGATTATTAAGGCTGCTCGTAAGCCGCTGCTCAAAGACATCGGCCATAGCGACAAGTTTGGTCGGCCCCTCGGTCGAGAGTGCATTTGTTGCCGCCCCGGTACCGCGCCCACCGCAGCCGACTAATGCAATCTTTATGGTATTACTCTCACCTGCATAAGCCCGCGTACCGATAGCACCGGCCAGAGCCGTGCTGGCTATCACGCCCGAAGTTGTCTTTAGAAAATCCCTGCGGGATGTGGTTTGCCTTGGATTATTATTTTGCGCGTTCATTGAAAAATCCTTTCTCGTAGAACTATTGCTCAATTGATAAATTAAGGTGCGATACATCGCACCCTACCGAACTAATTGTATTGTAACCGGCCCGAAGCTTCAATATATTTCACGGGACATTTTCCATATAGAGCAATATAATCAGAAAATCATGAAACATGTGTTCACATAAGGAGAATAATATATGCATCTTTTAAAGCCGCTTAAAACATATTTCAACTCATTTCTTGTCGGCTTTGTATTAGCAGCTTTTGCTTACGGCCAGCCCGAAACCGGGCACGGCCTGCATTACAAAACACCCGCCATGGTCTGGGACGAAGCGATGCCCTTAGGCAACGGTTTGATCGGAGCCTTGGTCTGGGGAGATGGTAAGCCCCTGCGAATATCGCTCGACCGGACTGATCTTTGGGACCTTCGGCCGGTTCCGGAATTTCACGGCAAAGATTATTCGTATCGAACCATGCGGCAGTGGGTAAAAGAAGGCCGATTAGCTGACCTGCATCACCTGTATGATGATCCGTATGGTAACCCTGGCCCAACAAAAATCCCCGCCGGAAGAATCGAGCTGACAATCGGCGACAATGCTGTTTTCAAGAATGCCTCACTCGATATTGCCGTAGCAGTCGCTTCGATCGAACTTGGGAACAATTGTAAAGCAGAAGTTTTCGTTCACGCATCCAAGTCGTTCGGTATGATTCGTATCACCTCTGCCAAAACCGTTGATATCAAGCTGCTGGCGCCGCCTTTTGCCGGTAAGATTACAGATGATGCTGGGCCGGGTAAAATCAGTGCCGGCGACCTTGCAAGCCTTAGATATGAAGCACCGGTCGAATCGAGTGGGGACAACTGGACAGGCTATCTGCAGGAAGGTTGGGGAGGATTCAAGTTCGCGGTAGTAGTACGCTGGCGCAAGTCTCAAACGTCATGGGTTGGGACATGGTCGATTACCACTTCGAACGAATCCGAAGATCCTTTGAAGACCGCTCGCATCAACTGCGAAAAAGCACTTCAAGCAGGATTTTCCAACGCCATCTCAACGCATCGCCAATGGTGGGATTCATACTGGGATAAATCCTCAGTTCGGATTCCCAACAAAATCATCGAACGGCAGTGGTACCTTGAGATGTACAAATTCGGTGCCGCAGCAAGGCAAAATACGCCGCCCATATCCCTGCAGGGGCCATGGACCGCAGACAATATGAAAATCCCGCCATGGAAGGGAGATTACCATCATGACCTGAATACTGAGTTGTGTTACTGGCTGGCTTACAGCGGCAACCAGCTCGATGGAGCGCTCGGATTCGTAAACTGGCTGTGGGAAACAAAAGATAACGCTCGTGCCTGGACGCAGCGGTTCTTCGACATGCCCGGCCTGAACGTTCCCATGACAGCAGACCTCAATCAGGAGCAGATCGGCGGCTGGCATCAATACACTCATTCTGCAACAACCGCCGCCTGGCTGGCCCATCATTTCTACCTGCACTGGCGATACAGCATGGACCGAGATTTCCTTATAAACCGGGCATACCCGTGGCTTCGGGAAACATCCGTCTTTTTGGAGACTATAACCGAGAAAGGTCCTGACGGCAAACGCACGTTGCCTTTAAGCTCATCGCCGGAAATAAACGATAACCGGCTTGAAGCATGGTTTCCCTCAATAACCAATTACGACCTCGCCCTAATTCGCTGGGTGTTCCAAAAGACCACAGAACTGGCCATCGAGGCAGGCAACAGTAAACAGGCTGAACACTGGCAGGAAGTTTTAGCTGAAATGCCTGATTTGGTACTCGATAAAAAGAGCAAAAAACTGCTTGTTGCAAAGGACTATCCTTTACCCTCTTCGCACAGACACTTTTCGCACATGATGGCGATACATCCGCTGGGCCTAATATGCTGGGAAAATGGGCCGCAAGATCGGGCGATCATCAAAGCTTCGATGGCCGACCTCGAAAAAAGCGGAACATCCCAGTGGTGCGGATACAGCTTTAGCTGGTTAGCGAGCCTCGCCGCAAGGGCAAGAGATGGAGAAAAAGCTGAAAAGGCGCTGGAGATTTTCTCGACGGCCTTTTGCCTGCGTAACAGCTTCCATTGTAACGGCGACCAGTCCGGCAAGGGATACTCGAATTTCCGCTACAGGCCATTTACGCTGGAAGGAAATTTCGCCGCCGCGGCGGGTTTACAGGAAATGCTACTGCAAAGCTACAGCAATACTATCCGCCTGTTCCCTGCGGTACCAGCCGGCTGGAAAGACATATCGTTCAAAACGCTCCGTGCCGAAGGCGCCTTTCTTGTCAGTGCAGAACGCAAAGACAGCCAGACACATACTGTTACAATAATCTCAGAGAAAGGCGGCGACTGTCGACTTGAAAATCCATTCGGAGAAAATGATTACGAACTCAAAGGCATTGAAAAAAATGCCGTTGGCAAAAATGGAGATGATTTGATACTCAAAACTTCGACAGAGCAAAAAATAACACTAACCCATAAGCCCTATTAATTTGGAGGTTTCTGAATTGAATAAGAAAATTAGTATTTCCCGCAGAACTACTTTGAAAGGTATCGGCACAATCGGCGCTATGGCGTTTTATGCCAACCGGTCTTACGGTGAACAATTCGCAGGAATAAACAGCAAAGAATTAGAAGCCCAAAACAACATACACAAGACTATCTTCGCCAAAGTTTTTTCGACGCCCCTGATAGATACGCACGAGCATCTTATCGAAGAAAGTGAAAGGCTGAACCCCTCTCACAGCCGGATTAAGAGCAATGACTGGTCGTTTCTGCTAAATCATTATATCAATTCGGATATGCTAACATGCGGTATGCCGCAGGCTGAATACGACAAATTCTTCTCCAGTAATACTTCTCCCATAGACAAATGGAAGGTTCTCAATCCTTACTGGCCCGCCGTGCGAAACACAGGTTACGGTATGGCAGTGGAAATCGCCATGCAGCAGCTTTATGATGTTCCCGAACTTTCCGGGGAAACAATAAGAAATGTCGCATCCGGCTACGAAAAGATTTGCCGCAAAGGCTTCTACAAAGAGATACTCTGCGAAAAAGCCGGCATCGAATCCTGCCAGGTCAACGCCCTCGAGCAGCCTTTTCGAAAGTCCGCCATGCCCACTCTTTTGATGCAGGATATCAGCATCGTTGGCATGTTCGCCGGCCCTAATATCGATACCTACGCTAAACCAGCCAGCATTGACGTTAAAACTCTGGTAGACTGGCATAGCGTTATAGACTGGTGGTTCGAGAAATATGGGCCGTATGCTGTAGCAGTGAAATCGCAGAATGCCTACAGCCGGGACATCGACTATGAGAATGTGCCCGAAGATCAGGCCGAACCAGTTTTCAAAAAAAGAATCTCCGGCGAATCCCTGAACTCGAAAGAGCAAAAACTGCTCGAAGACCATCTTTTCTGGTATGCAGTCAAAGCAGCGACGAAAGCAAATCTGCCCGTCAAGCTTCACACCGGCTACTATGCCGGCCAGAACGGTATGCCGCTGTCGAGGTTGATTAATAATCCGGCCTCTGCGACGCATCTTTGCAGAACGGCCCCCGATATGAGATTCGTTTTCATGCACATCTGCTATCCGTATTACGAAGAGATACTTTCTGCCGCTAAGCATTACACAAACGCCTATATTGATATGTGCTGGTCATGGATTATAAATCCCATCGCAGCAAAAGATTTCCTAAAGAAATACCTCGTCACGGCACCGGCCAATAAAATCCTCACGTTCGGCGGCGATTACATTCCCGTCGAGCCTGTTCTTGGCCATGCCGTCGTGGCCCGCCGGGGCATCGCACTGGCTTTATCGGAACTGGTCGAAGAAGGCTGGCTCAGCCTTGATAGAGCTGATGAACTCGCGGACATGATTATGCACGAGAATGCCCGCAGGATATTCAATCTTCCTGAGAAAACGAAGAAACTCAAAGAAGCTCCCTGGTCCGTTTAATTGGTATAGACCATAAATAAAATGTCAATCGCAACTGGAATTAAAATGGAGAAAAGATCATGAGAAATTACACAACAATTCTAATGGTAATCGCAGTAGTACTATTATGCGCAGAAAATCGAACACAAGCCGCCGAACCAATGCAGTTTCGGGAACTGTTCAACGGCAAAAACCTCTTGGGCTGGATCAATGTCAATACTGACAAGGATACGTGGTCCGTACGGGACGGCATGTTGATTTGTACCGGCCATCCCATCGGAGTCATGCGGACGGACAAGCAGTACGAAAACTTCATCATGCACATCGAATGGAGGCACATGGAGGCGGGCGGCAATTCCGGCACGTTTCTATGGGCCGACGGCACGGTGCCCGAGGGCAAGCGCCTCCCGCGTGGCGTCGAGGTCCAGATGTTGGAGCTCGAATGGCCAAACCTGAACAGGGATAAAGACGGTAAACCCCGCGACATCGCCTACGTGAGCGGTGAAGTGTGGGGCGTGGGGGATCTCAAGACAACTCCAGACAATCCCCGCGGCGAGCGGAGCAAGTCGGTCGAGGTGCGCTGCAAGGGCAAGGGCGAGTGGAACACCTACGATCTCGTCGCAGTTGACGGCACAATCAAACTGGCGATCAATGGCAAGTTCGTCAACGGCATCAGCAAGGCCACAGTCAAGAAAGGCTACATCTGTCTGGAATCCGAAGGCGCCGAAATCCATTTTCGCAATATAAAGATTATGGAATTGCCGCCGGGTGTCACAAGCCCCGAGCAAACTGCTCCCGTTGTAGAAAAATAAAAGCCTTTGGCTGTTATTTTCTGATTTTATCTGGATTGCGCTTGTTCTGCTGGGTACCTGCGTCGCGCCTTAGAGGAATTATCATCCCATCGGTCTTTTCCAGCCACTCGAACATACGGTTGTTGAGCTCCTTAACCAGTTTCTGATGTTCAGGGCTGTCGATAAGATTGTGCATTTCCTCAGGGTCTTCCTCCAAATCAAACAACTCGTCGATATCCCAGATGCCGTGATAGTGGATGTACTTGTAGCGGTCCGTGCGCAGCCCGTGAGTGGTCGGAGTCTGAGGAAAGTTGCGCTCCCAGTAGTATTCGTAAAATGCCGCATCCCGCCACGGAATCTTTTTGCCCTTCAGTATGGGCAGAAAGGATCTACCGTCCATTCGAGCGGGCGTTTCGAGACCGGCAACATCCAGGATGGTCGGAGCGATATCGATGTTCTGGATAAGCTCTTCGATAATAGAGTCGGGTTTTATCATCCCCGGACACCATGCCAGAAACGGCACACGCATGGATTCTTCGTACATGTGTCGCTTGTCGATAAGCCCGTGCTCTCCGAATACAAATCCATTATCACCCATGTACATCACAAGGGTATCTTCGGCAAGATTATTATCTTCGAGGTACTTAATAATCCGGCCGATACTGTCATCTACGCTAAGCAAAGTTTCACAGTATCTACGATAAAAAGTGTCGAAATCCATCTGGCCGTGATACATGTAATCTACGCCGTGCCAACTGTTGCGCTGTTCCCTAACCCAGTTTGGTTTGCCCTTATAGTTCTCTTCGGTGTAAGCCATGCTTTTCGGATATTCGAGTTCAACATTTTCGTATTTCCCGAGGTGGCGCTTGGCCGGCTCGAACATTGCATGAACTGCTTTATGAGAGAGGTACAGCATGAAAGGCTTTTCCGGGTCACAATCGTTTTTGAGCCAGTCCAGAGCATATTCGGTCAGCAGGTCGGAGACGTGGCCTTCGCGTTTGACCTGCTTGCCGTCAATGTTAAAGGTTGGATTTAAATAGACGCCCTGCCCTCTGAAGCTTATCCACTTATCGAAGCCGGGGCGAGGTTCGTCGCTGGCGTGGCCCATGTGCCATTTTCCCATAAAAGCGGTCTGCCAGCCGGCTTTTTGCAAATCCTGTGGGAAAAAACGTGTGCCTTCCGGCACGCGGGTATTATTATCGACGACACCGTGTCTATGTGCGTATTGGCCTGTCAGGATGCTTGCACGGCTTGGTGAGCACAAAGCCGTCGAAACTGTAGCGTTTTTTATGTAAGCGCCTTCGCGGGCCATACGATCCATATTCGGAGTTTCGAGAAACTTGGGTTTATTGAGAAAGCCCATGAAGTCGTAGCGGTGGTCGTCGCTGAGGATAAATATTACGTTTATTGGTTTTATGCCGGAATTGGATGTCCGCTGCGCGGTAACAGACTCGACAGCAAAAGGAAAAGCCACCGCAGCCAGTCCGAGCGTCTTGAGAAACTCTCTGCGATTGGTTGTCTTATAGGAGTTTTTCATTGCATTTACCTTTCTTCAAGTACTTAACAAGGGCACATATTAATCCAAACCTTCTTCGATTGCCATCAGGAATTTCTCAAGGTACTTATCATAAGCTTTGCCGCCCCTTCTTCGCGATTGCGCTATAACAAGGTCGTTGTCCAGATCGACTCTTAATATGGCAGAAGTTGCCGAACCATGCCCAATGACATTTCTGCTTAAGACCCTGGCGTCTTCCGGCACACCGTTCTTCCCGGCATCCGGATGTGCCTGACGCATCCATGTAATACCGATTCCCCAGTCCTTGTCTATGTCTGGATAGTATGTGTTCAGCAGTTTGGGTATAATCTTCTCAAAGGTCTGCGGCGAAAAGAATTCAAGCTCACCATAAGAACCTTTGTTCAAAAGAAGCTGTCCGAATTTTGCGAAATCACCCGCCGTGCTGAAACAACTAAAACCGAGGTCTTCTTCCAGTGTTGTGTTCTTCATTTCGAGTGGATCGAATAAGTTCTCCCGCATCAGTCTGAAAATGCTTTTGCCGCTTACAATTTCCATAACTTTGCCGGCAAGGTCATATCCCATCCCGTTGTATTCATGCACTTTCCCGGGCTTTAGACATTCAAGACCGTTCACTATGACATTATCAAGCCAGGGATTGTGCATTCCGCCCCATTCCTCATGTCCATATAGCCCTGTCGTATGAGTGAAACATTGCCGCAATGTAATTACATTGTCACCGGTAACGGGAAAATCAGGCAGATACTTGCCAACAGGATCATCTATTTTTATCAATCCCTGATCCACGAATTCTGCAAACATAAGCCCCGTCACCAGCTTCGTCAAAGAGGCCATTTCCGTCGGCGTATTACGTGTTAATCGTCCCCATGTCCATTCGCCAAACGGTTCATGGACAATTACAACTCCATGCCGGGCAACAAGCACAATAAAAGGCTCACCACTTTCCTCGAACCATGCCCGGCAGACCTCGCGTATTTTCTCCGCGGTTCCCGGCCTAAAGCCTGCTTCTTTTTCCTTGCCTTCACGAAGAACCTTCGCTTTCTGTGATTCTCTCTTTTGCGGCCTTTTAAGAGCTGGATATTTGTTCTCGACGCCTAATATCTTCCGCTTGAGAGCAAGATGATAATCGTGATCGCGAATTATCGGAGTGTCGGTCAATGCCGGCTTATCTCCCGAAGCTTTCATCTCGTGTAAATAGGATAATAATATCGCTCCATCCTGCTGACGCAACATCGAAAGCAGCACGGTTCTTCCGGCAAATATAGATATTGCATCTTCATGTTTTTTCCACGCAGCTCTACCGACACCGTCAACAGGAATAAAATCCAAAACTGCCCTGGGTCTCTCGCTCCAGCCAAACCAATATTTGGGGCGACAATACACGGTGGAAGCTCTTCGGATTACTTTGCCGATCGGCGTTTCAGCTTCGACATAAAAAGCATAACGCCCCGGCTCTTCTGGGGTGCTTACTTCATTGAGTTCGCTATTGAACCATCTCGCTTTAAGAGGAAACTTACCCATGACCTTCTCGACAAAGTACGGCTTGTCCCAATTGAGTTCCGGAAACTTACCCGGCTCGAAAGTATAATCCCACAAATTACCGAGCTGCGGCACGATCTGACAGTTTAAGAATTCTTTAATCTCCTCCTGCCTGCTTGCCTGCTCATCCGTGAGTTCTGCTTTACTTTGGACAGCAAGAATCCGGCTGCCACCGATAAAGAATGCTGCAAGTAAAGTTAAAATCCCAAATGACAATCTGACTTGTTTCATCTTGAAGATCCTTAATAAAAGGGACATATGCTGTATTTAACACCGGAGCATTATTTTACCTTAATCAACGGCGGCAACTTTCCTGCCATCCCTACTCTGGCAGCTTTGACAATCATAACGCCATCAACGCCTCGAATGACGGAGATATTCTCCAGAGCCGAATCGATATCGTCAGCACCCCTGACAAGATTGGCCGCTTTGGTTGCTGCCGCATCCGCCAGTGCGGCATCTTTTGCAACAACCGTGGCAAGATCACACTCGCCCAGGCTCATCGAGTGTCCCATCATTCCCGATGATGAGCATATCGAAATCGGTGTATCATCCGCCTGCAGCGAAAATGCAAGTCGGTCACCCAGATCGGCTGTACCGGTCTTAAGTCCGATGATTACCGGCTCGACGGCATAAATATAAATGTCCCCGCCGTTGTCCACAATGACCTCCTGCACTCCTGCATCAAGAGCCGACTGCCCCGCAAATTGCGCCATGGCACCAGCGACGGCTGCCATCGGCCCGACACCCACAAGCTTTGCAGCGTGAGCCATGCTCTGCGCCACCTCAGGTGCACCAGCAAGCAACTCAAGTGGTTCGAGGGATTGGCGAAAATCAGGATGAAGAGCAATATATTCTTCCAGTATCCGCCGCTGCCGTACGATCTCAGCAGTGACGGCATCGAACTTTTCACAACAGATGCGGAAAACCGCTTCTCGATAAGTGAAAGTCCTGTAGGTTCGTTTCCGGCTCATGTTTCTGCGTGCCGCGTTCTGAGCGATTCATATATCGCTTAACGATCATATTAAAAAGCTGATGCGCATGCGTTGAATGGACAGACACGAATACATGCCAGGCACTCGATACATTTTGCCTCGCTGTAATCCACTTTACGCGTTGCTTTGTCAGGTATATACAGGGCACCTGTGGGACAGTGGGCAACGCAATGTCCGCAGTGTGTACAACCATCCTCGTCGCGAGTCACTCCCTTACCGCTGTAATTGATTGAGACGTTAAACGTTTTTACGAAAGCCAGGGCCCTTTCGATATCTTCTTCTGTTCCGGTGACATCCAGCACGAGATAGCCTTCCTCCTCCGGGGTAACCTTCGCACGATACACATTTACCACGAGATTGTAATCCTTCACCAGGTGATAAATAATCGGTTTTTCGCATTCGCATCGCGGAAAGAACAGCATTAATTTCTTCGTAACAGTTTCACTCATGACGGCTTTTTCCTTGTCACAAGGGGTTTCATTTTCGTGTCTTTTTTAAGAGGTTCGATCGGCTCGGTAAGCCGGAAATCACCCCTCCTGATTTCGTCGGCCAGCAAATTAGCTATCTGTAGTGCCTTGTAGTAAGAGGATAGTGAGCCGACCTCTACTTTTTCGCCTTCCACATCGATCTGGCCGCTCCGCAGTTGCTCATAGCTAACATAGCATATAACTTTGCCCGTGTTCTGCGGATAATCATGGCTGTAATCGACGACAGGAGCCATAATGTCACGGTCGCGAACGCAGGTGTGCTTCAGCACTTCTTCGTTCAAAATGGGAATTGGAATTCCGATCCCAAGCGCCAGCGAGACGCCGTACCCGCGGAAAGTCACTCCCCGGACGAATTCCGGGTTCATCTGCTTCATATCCCCTGTCAGCGCCAAAGTCCCGGCACCTCCTTTAGGTATCCCGTCGGGCGTTCTCTCACTGCCTCCGGCGTGCTGAGTACCCTCGGCATAAACGTGTCCCTGAGCACCCGCCAACCAGACTTTGGTTCCCACACCGATAATATCGTAATAAGGATCGTTAAGCAGCGGCGACAATTGACCCGCAGAGCAGTAATTTACATTTTTCCTATTAGGCTCGAGAGTCCCCATGTAAGTATATATCGTCCGGTCCGAATTATTGATAGCCACGTTATAGTTCTGGTAGCAGTTTCGAGGGTTGACCATGATGGCCTGATTCAGATCGTTAATTGTAAAGTAAGTTCGGATTTCGCGTAGCGGGTAGCAGTCGGTTCCGTAAGAAAGCGCGAACAACTGAAGTTTCTTGCCGGCAACGATATCCTCAATCGCATGGCCGCCTCCGTAGCGAAACTCTCCCGGATAATACATATTAGCCGGGTCTCCGTGCCGCAGTTGAGTTGCACCAAGGTAAACATCGACCGCGGCAATACCAGTGTATACAAGCACGTCCTCAACCCAGGCCTCAGACATTCTAATTTTGGGTTTAGAATGCCCGAAATTGAGAAAACATCCCGAGGAGCACATCGGGCCGAACGTCGCTGTGGTGACGACATCAACTTCTTTCGCTGCCGCCGCGAGACCTTTCTTGTCAACATAATCCATGATTTCGTCCGCAGTCAGAACGACAGCCTTACCTGACTCGATACGATCGTTGATTTGTTCGTACGTTTTCATAATCTATTCGGCTCCATAAATCGAACTCTGTATGGTCCGGAATCATTGCATAAACGAAAACCGCCAATATAGGCCTTCGAGACAGCCTTGTCAATGCCCGCTTACAGAAACAATCACCTAAATTAATCAGGGGATTAATTCAGAAAATAATCTTTAAATCTGCTGCTGGCCGGATAATACTCTGAAAATCTCATGATATTCGCCGAAAGACAATAGTATGATTATTGACTTTCGAACACAAAAAGCGTATAATCGTATAGTTAAGTTATTCAAGAGCATATAGTGAGGACCCGAAGGTTTCTCTAAAATATTAAACCATTGAGCTATGGATTTTAATAACGCATAAATGAGATTGGAAAAGACGACAACTACTTCAATACTCTTTGTTTTACTCATTTACGTATTTATGGCGGGCAATACATCAGGTGAGCTTGCCCTTTGCATAGGTGCTAACTGGCACATCGCTCTTGAGCCGCTCACTCATGAACATAATGAAAACCACCCGCATATCGAACACAACCCGTCTTCGACTGAGCATGAACACAATGGACATGTGGAAAGTCCACATTGTAAGCCCTGCATTGATATACCGATTTTCATAGGCCCGACCGAAAATCGGCCTCCATTAAAGCCTGTCAAGCCAAACCCGGAACCGCTTGTTTGTCTTTCGGATCCCGCGGTAATTTCCGATGACCAATTCATAATACCAGCAATTCCTCATCGATTTTATTTCACCACGGATGAAATTCGCTTTTTGCGCTCTATAGTCCTTATAGTGTAGCCATATAAAATCATTCCTAATTCGTCATAAACAATTCTCGATAAAGCCGTTTGTGGTTTTTTGTTGTTGAATTCATTATATGTTTAATAAAAACTCTATGTTGCTCATAATCTTACCGGCGATTGTACTTTGCGGCTGTGGTCATCAGTCCTCGGGATTCCTTATGGAGAATAACAATACCGCTCTATTTGCAGGAAACGATCCGGCCAGCAAGACACAAACCGAATACTTCCCGGATAAAACAAACGAAACCATTGTTCCCGCTGCACAACCTGATGAACTCACAGGTACTATAACGCTGCGGGATGCTGCTGCTCATGCATTACTCAACAATCCCAAACTGAAAGCATTCTCCCTTGAAGTCAGGGCTGCTGAGGCGCGAAAACTACAGGCCGGTCTCTTGCCGAATCCCGAAATCGATGTGGAAGTCGAGGAAGTCGGCGGCACGGGCGAGCGGGCCGGTTTCGATGCCTCGGAAACCAGTATCAAAATCGGCCAGTTAATTGAGCTTGCGGATAAACGCTCAAAGCGAACGGATTTGGCAATGGTTGAAAAAAATCTTGCCGAACTGGATTACAAGTCCAAACGTCTCGATGTAATAAACGACGTAGCCGATGCGTTTATTCATGTATTGGCGGCACAGGAAAAATTGAGCCTTTCGAAAGAGCTGGTTGATTTATCCGAAAAAGTTTACTCGACCGTCGCCGAAAGAGTCAGAGCGGGGCGGGACTCTCCCGTCGAAGAAACGAAGGCTAAAATCGCTTTATCAAATACACGGATCGAATTCGAAAGGGCCGGCAATAAACTGATTTCGGCACGGCATCAACTGGCAGCCACATGGGGCAGTTCGAATCCCGCTTTCGAAAAAGTTACTGCCGAATTTTATGAGATATCCCCCGCTCCGTCCCTCGACAAGCTGACGGGCCTGATTTCACAGAATCCGGACATTATCCGCTGGCAGACAGAAGAAGATAAACGCCGTGCGGCTCTGGAACTGGAGAAAGCCAAAGCCACTTCGGATATCAAACTTAGCGGCGGTATTCAATACTTCGACGAGGGAGACGACTCGGCATTTATTTTGGGACTTTCAATTCCCTTTCCCATGTTTGACAGAAACCAGGGAAATATCCAGCAAGCTACGTACATGCTGGTAAAAACCGAAGAGCAACATAAAGCAGCCCATGCCGACATCCGGGCCAGATTAGCTGAAGCTTCGATGGAATTATCAAGCTCATTCAGCGAAATAACTATCATCAAGAATGATGTATTACCAAATGCCAACAGTGCGTTCGATGCTACCAATCAGGGATACCGCGAAGGCAAGTTCGAATACCTTGTGGTATTAGACGCTCAGCGAACATTTTTCGAAGTAAGGGCAAAATATATCGAAGCTCTTGCCGGCTATCACAAAGCAAGGGCTGACGTGGAACGTTTAATCGGCGGAGACATTGACAGCGAACAAAATTCTCACGAAGCAAAAACTCAGGAAAACAAATTAGGAGGACTTCATAATGTCCGAAAAAAAACCTCAAAATAATACTTCCAACTTACTAAAAGCAAACAATCTTGGTACGGCCTTGTTCATATTTGTTGTATTGGCCGGAGCCATACTTTGGTTTTCCGGAAATCTTCATTTCGGATCCCAAAGTTTCACCGAAGCCGATGCTATTGATGTCGAACACGACCACGAGCATGAATCTGAGCCTTTGTCTGGTGAGCAAAGCATTGAAGAAGCTATGTGTGAGCACAGCATACGCATTATTGACTGTGACAAATGTCGGTTTGAGGTGGGCGTAGTCAAACTTCAACCTTCGGTGACGAATGCTTTAATAGAAACAACTGAAGTACAGGACACACCGCAGATGAAGACCTTAACGCTCACCGGCCAGGTGCAGTTAGATCAGACAAGAGTCGTGGATGTCGTCTCGACCGGCGCTGGCCAGGTCAAACGGGTGGAAAAGCTGCTGGGCCAGGAAGTAACAGAAGGAGAAATATTGGCCGTTATTCACTCGGCCGATTTAGGTCAGGTAAAAGCACAGTTCCTGGAGGTCCAGGCAAGATTGGAATTGGCAACCTCGACATTCAAGCGAGAAAAGGAGCTACACGAGAAAAAAATCAGCAGCGAGGCCGATTACCTAAACGCTTCGAGCGAGCTCGAAGCCGCTCAGGCCTATTACGCGGCGACAGAAAAAAGACTTCGCCTTTTCGGCCTTGGCACAGAGCAAATAAACTCAATCAAAAACGAAAAAGAGAATGGTCAATTTGCGGAACTCATACTGCGAGCGCCACAATCCGGCACAATTATCGTTCAGAACATTTCTAACGGCACACTTGTCGATACCACTCAGAGCTTATATACAATTGCCGATCTGTCCAACATCTGGGTTTGGTACGACCTTTATGAAAAAGATTTGGCAGTGCTTCACGACCGGCTCTCATCAGGGGGGACTGTACCAGCAAAGGTGCGGGTAAGAGCCTTCGAAGGTGAACTGTTCAACGGAGTAGTTGACCTTATCGGCAGCGAGGTGGATGAGCATACACGTACGGTTAAACTCCGCGTCCAGGTGAAAAACCAGCATCACAAGCTAAAGCCCGGAATGTTCGCAGAGGCCGAAATTCCCATCCCTCTGAAAGGCAACATGACAGCGGTTCCTTCCAGCGCCGTTCTTTCCGACGAAGGCAAGACATTTGTTTTCCAGCACTTCAAGGAAGATTTATGGATACGCCGAGATGTGCGAGTGGGAAGAAATCAAGGAGACATGATTGAGGTGCTAAGCGGTATCCCACTAGGAGCAACGATCGTCTCTCGCGGTGGATTCATGCTAAAGAGCGACATTCTAAGAGAAAAAATGGGTGCCGGCTGTGCCGACTAAATGAAAGGAAAACGGCCTATGTCGGACAAATTACTTCACTTTATCCTGCACCAGCGACTCCTGATTATCCTTGTCGCAATATTATTGCTGGGAGCCGGTGCTATCGCCTGGAATTACCTTCCCATAGACGCCTTCCCAGATGTCACCAACCAGCAGGTCATGGTCCTTACCGATGCTCCCGGCCTGACGCCGACAGAAGTCGAGAGACTTGTAACATTTCCGATCGAGATTAACATGGGCGGTCTGCCTGGTGTAAGGCAGGTCCGGTCATTGTCCAAAATCGGACTCTCGCAGGTTGTCGTCATTTTCGAGGACAACATTGATACGTATTTCGCCAGGCAGGTAGTTTTTGAACGCCTAGCATCGGCAGCCGAACAATTGCCGGAAGGGATTGAGCCGGAATTAGGCCCGATATCAACCGGCCTCGGAGAGATTTATCAGTACGTGCTCGAGACCGGTTACTATTGCCCCGAGCACACGGAGGTTTGGTCGCGCACGGAGGACAAATGCCCCGTATGCGGCGATGCTCTAACCGAAAATCAATACAGTCTGATGGATTTGAGAACGATTCAGGATTGGGTGATTAATCCCCAGCTTCGACAACTCGCCGGGGTCAACGAAGTCAATAGTTTCGGCGGTTTCGTCAAACAATACCATGTCATTCCGGATCCCGCACTCCTGCTTAAGTACGGAATCTCATTAAACGAAATTCTGGAAGCTCTCGAATCGAATAACGCCAATGCCCCGGGCAGTTACATAGTCAGAGACTTCGAGCAGATCAACGTGCTCGCCGCGGGCCTGGTGCAGAGCATCCCCGATATCGAAAAGATCGTGCTCAAGGCAGAGAAGGGAACGCCGGTTTACCTGAGAGATGTCGCTGCAATAGAAATAGGCCACCAGACAAGAAACGGAGTGGTCACCAAAGACGGACGGGGAGAAGTTGTATGCGGCATGGTCATCATGCTCAAAGGAAGCAATTCCAAACACGTGGTGGATCACGTCCGTGACAAGATACCGGAAATCCAGAAATCACTTCCGGCGGGTGTGAAAATTATCCCATTCTACGACCGGACCAGCCTAATTCAGGCGTGCATTCGAACTGTCTCAACCGCTCTCGGCCAGGGAATCATTTTTATCATATTAATTCTTTTCATCGTATTGTGGGACATTCGTGCCGCCCTGACAGTCGCCGTCTCGCTGCCATTGACCGCCGCGGCGGCATTTATATTAATGGGCTGGCGGGATGTTACGGCAAACCTTATGAGCCTGGGCGGGCTCGTGATTGCAATAGGTATGATGGTGGACGGTGCGATAGTAGTTACCGAAAACATTGCCCGGCACATGCACGATAAAGCTAATTCCGACAAGCCGAGAACCACCATCGCTTTAGAAGCGGTACGAGAGGTAGCAAGGCCGGTCATGTTCGCAATCCTGATTATCGTGGTCGTTTTTCTGCCGCTGTTTACACTGCAGGCCATGGAAGGCAAGATGTTTAAACCGCTGGCACTCACTATATGTTTTGCCCTTGCCGGCTCGCTGGTAGTATCGCTGACCATCGTACCTGTTCTGGGTTCTCTGATAATCAAGCGTTCCGTCGACAAGAAGGGTGAGAACCTGTTACTTCGAATAATTCATGCAGTTTATATACCCATACTGTCTCTTGCCATTCGCGGGCGGTGGATTACCATTGCCATCGCGGCGGCTGTTATGGTCGGAGCATTTTCCGTTCTGCCAAAAATTGGAACCGAGTTTCTTCCTCCGCTGGACGAAGGAGCGCTGGCAATAAACGTTGTCCGCCTGCCTACTGCCGGCGCCGAAGGTTCGGCCAAACAAGCCACTCAAATAGAGCGCACACTGCTTGAGAAATTTCCCGAGATAACAACGGTTGTTTCGAAAACCGGGCGGGCCGAAATCGCCGAAGACCCAATGGGGCCGGAGCAGACCGACATTCTGATTATGTTTAAGCCGGATTACGAAAAGAAATCCGGCCAATCAAAAGAGCATATCGTTCAGGCAATCAGTGACGAGTTGGCAGCATTTCCGGGAATAAGGCCCGCTTTCTCACAGCCGATTGCTCTGAGAGTCAACGAGCTGATTAGCGGCATCAAATCCGATGTGGCCATAAAGATTTTCGCCGAAGATATCGATGTGATGTCCCAAACGGCCGAACTGATCGCCCCTGTTCTCTCAGGCATTGATGGTGCTCAGGACGTCAAGATAGAGCAGCTTTCCGGCTTTTCTCAAATAGAGATACGGCCAGACCGAAAAGCAACTGCCCGGCATAAGATAAACATCGAGGATATAAACCTGCTGGTTGAAACAGCAATCGGCGGTAAAGTCGCTACAACCGTTTTCGAAGGGCAAAGGAGATTCGCCGTACAGGTACGCTTCCCCGAAGAAAAACGTGCTGATATCGGCGCAATCGAGCAGCTTTTAGTTGATTCCCCGTTGGGCTACAACGTACCTCTCGGTCAGCTTGCCGCAATTCAAGAAGTAGAAGTGCCGGCACAGATAAGCAGGGAAAACTCCGGAAGAAGGCTTATCGTCGAATGCAACGTTAGAGGCCGGGACATCGGCAGCTTTGTCGAAGAGGCTCATCAGAAACTTCAAGACGTCGAAGATGCCATGCCGGCCGGAAGCAGGCTCGAATGGGGCGGGCAGTTCGAGAACCAGCAGCGGGCGATGACCAGGCTAAAAATTGTCGTGCCCGTCGCTCTACTGCTCATCTTCGTGATGCTCTTCGGCTCGCTGAATTCCATTAAAAGCTCACTCATCATCCTCACAAATCTGCCCTTCGCGGTTGTCGGGGGCATCATGGCTATTTACATATTGAAAATACATCTCAGTGTTGCGGCATCTATCGGCTTTATAGCTCTGTTGGGAGTTGCAGTCGAGAACGGACTTGTTCTGGTCAGTTTCTTCGACCAGTTGCGACAGCACGGCAGCTGCGTACACGAAGCTGTCATCGAAGCCTGCCGGCTCCGTGTTCGGCCGCTGTTAATGACTACAATGACCACTCTGGTCGGGCTGCTGCCCATGCTCTACGCCGCGGGCTCAGGTTCCGAAATCCAGCAGCCTCTTGTAGCAGTAATCTTCGGGGGCCTTATTAGCTCTCTAATACTGACTCTTATCATATTACCCGTTCTCTACTTGCTGCTAAACCATGACAAAGGATTCTTGCAAAATTGAAGGATGGAGTGGATCTCTGCGAAAGAAAAATCTGCTTTCTTGATTGATAAAGGATAAGAGAAATAATATAATCACTCTGTTAATCATCACCCAACCTTGTGTTTCTCCAGCTTGTGAAGTATTCTAAAGCGTTTAAGAGATTATTTTTGAAAGTTTATTATGTATTCGGACTATATTCGTAATGTAGCGATAATTGCCCACGTCGATCACGGCAAAACAACGCTGGTTGACCAGCTTCTATACCAGTCCGGGATGTTCCGGACCGAGGAGCTTGATAAGCTGGCCGGCGGCGAGCATGGATTGATTATGGATTCAAATCCGCTCGAACGCGAACGCGGTATAACAATCCTCAGTAAAAACTGTGCTATCCACTACACGGACTCCAACGGCAATGAATACAAAATCAATCTGATAGATACGCCCGGTCACGCTGATTTTGGCGGCGAGGTGGAACGTGTTTTGAAAATGGCGGACGGTGTATTGCTGCTTGTTGACGCGTTCGAAGGCCCGATGCCCCAGACGAGGTTCGTGTTGACAAAAGCGCTAAAGCACAAACTTCGCCCTATTGTCGTGGTCAATAAGGTGGACAGGGAAAACAGCAGGCCGGACGACGTTGTAAATGAAGTATTCGATTTACTCGTCCAGCTCGACGCTGACAGTAATGCACTCGATTTTCCCCTGATATACGCCTCGGCAAAAGATGGATGGGCCACTACTGATCTAAATACCAAGACCGATAATATGGATGTTATTTTCAATACAATTATAAATAATATTCCATCGCCGCAGGCCAATCATGAAGCCCCCCTGCAAATGCTTGTGACCAGTCAGGAATACTCGGACTACGTGGGGCGAATAGCTATAGGCAGAGTTTTTGCCGGGCAGATAAATGAAGGTCAGAAAGTCACTGTAATCGATTCCGAAGGTCTGCATACACAGCAAAAAGTCATGCAGATTCACCAGTTCTACGGTCTCGGCCGAAAACGGGCTTCTATAGTTCAGGCAGGTGATATATGCGCGATATCCGGGCTCGATCCAGTAGAGATTGGCGACACTATCGCCTGCGCGGATAAACCTTCGAGACTTGCTGTTATCGCCGTGGATGAGCCGACAATGACAATGACATTTCGCATTAACAACGGCCCCTTCGCTGGCAAAGACGGCAAATATCTGACCAGCAGGCAGATCGGCGAAAGGCTGGAAAAAGAACTCCAGCATAATGTCGCTCTGAGAGTCGAACCAGGCCGTACACCTGAAGAATTCAATGTCTCCGGAAGAGGTCTAATGCATCTGGGAATTTTGCTGGAGAACATGCGGCGTGAAGGCTTTGAGATTTGCGTCGGCAAGCCGAACGTAATCCTCAGAATCGTCGAGGGCATACGTCACGAGCCGATAGAACTACTCGCCGTAGATTGTCCGCTGGATTGCCAGAACTCGGTAATGAGCCTTCTCGGCGACCGTAGAAGTGAAATAATCAAAATTGATAATAAAAGCGGAGCAAATGATTTTATTCACATGGAATTCATGATACCGTCACGTGGTTTGTTCGGACTTCATGCCCGGGTAATGAACGCCACCCGCGGCAGAGCAATCATGCACCATACGTTCGAAAGATACGAACCGATGCGGGGAGCGATACCTCAGCGAAAGGCCGGCGTCATGATTGCTACCACTACCGGGCAGGTAACCGCCTACGCTCTGGATGCTTTATACGACCGGGGCATCTTTTTCGTCGGGCCCGGCGAAAAAGTATATGAGGGGCAGGTCGTCGGTGAACACTGCAAGGAAAACGACATACCGGTAAACGTCGTAAAAGGCAAACAGCTAACTAACATCCGTGCTGCAGGCAAGGATGATGCCGCCAAAGTCAGACCGGCAAGAAAAATGAGTCTTGAGATGGCCTTGGAATACATACAGGAGGACGAACTTGTTGAGATTTGCCCTAATTCGATCAGAATCCGAAAACAATTACTGAAAGAAGCCGAGAGACGCCGACAAGCCCGCTCTAATTAACTTCAAATATGCCCGTTTTTAAATCATACTTCACAAAATAATTGTTTCAAATCACCCCAACATGGATTTGTAATATCTCATAAATTCTGCTATAATATATGGTTTAAGTCTTACCTCATGCTAAGACCAGGTTATTCGGAAAGGTAAATGAATAAGTACTTTTTAGTTTTTCTTGTCCTGACAATTATCGCAATGTCCGGAGGGTGCTCACATCCGGTGAAAATTCCGGCCATGCCCACGGAGATTCCGAAGTCGTTTTCCACCTCGGGAACAGAGACTCTGGACAGCAACTTCTGGCAGGTATTCAAAGACGAGAAGCTTGATAGCCTCATTGACCAGGCCCTGGCTAATAATTTTACTCTGGAGACGGCATGGGATCGCCTGGCACAGGCACAGGCTTTAGCGAAGAAAAGCGAAGCGGCCCTTTGGCCACAAGCAGAACTGGACGCCGGCTTTAGACGAAGCCGTCAGGAAAATCAAGACCTGACAACCTATAGCAGTCTCTATTCGCTTGGCATTGCCGCCAGCTATGAGGTTGACCTATGGTCCCGGCTCAGATCATCACAGAAAGCTGCATGGCTTGACGTCCAGGCGCAGCGTGACGCCGTGAATACAGCAGCAATTACAGTAACCGCTTCGATCGCCAACACGTGGTATCAATTGGCCGAGGTTAAAGCCCTGATTGAAATTGCCCGAGAACAAATTGAAGCCAACCAGCAGGTACTCGAAATCGTAACTGTTAAATTCAGAAAAGGTTCAGCCTCAGCAGCAGATGTTCTCCGACAACGCCAATTGTTAGTTTCGACAGAGGCATTGTTGATCGTAGCCAAAGAGACCGAAGAATTGCTTCAATACCAACTCTCGGTTCTGGTTGGAAACCAGCCCGCACTGTCCTGGCAACAAACTTCTATTGACCTTCCGGGCCTACCGCCAATGCCCAGACTTGGGCTGCCTGTCGATGTCCTCTGGCGCCGTCCCGATGTACGGCGGGACTTCCGGCAGTTGCAAGCCGCGGATCAGCGTCTGGCCGCTGCCGTTGCGGATCAGTATCCACGCATCAGCCTTGCAGCAAGCGCCGAGACATCTGCCGTGTCGGTACATGATCTTTTCGATGACTGGCTGGCCAATCTGGCCGCTAACGCCTTCCAGCCAATCTTCGACGCGGAACAACGTAAAGCGGAAGTTCAACGTCAACAGGCCGTCGTGATGGAACGCGTCCACACCTGGGGCCAAACAATACTGGATGCTCTATGGGACATTGAAACTGCATTAACACAGGAGCGCCAGCAGGCACAGCTTCTCGAGAGCCTCAATCTACAGCTTAAGCTGGCAAGTGAAACCTACCAGCGTAACCGCGAACGCTACATCAAAGGGCAGGTTGATTACATCCGTGTGCTTGAATCGCTTGTGTCTTTTCAGGCACTGGAACGTAACGTGGTCATAGCACAACGCATACTGATTGGATACCGCATCGACTTATACCGATCGATCGCTGGCCCATTCGATCTTCCGGAGCCCACGATCTCTCGAACTCACAGCACAACAGAAGCCGCGGCAAATTCGGCTATTATTATTGGGGATGAATAGGATTTATTATGACAGCAATAAAACGTGTTAAGCAAAACCGACCTGAGAAGCCCCGCCGGATACTCCGAGGGCTTATCGGCGGTGCCATCAAGATTGTGCTGGCTCTGGCGATAATCGGCGGAGCGATTGTTCTCTATCGCTATCTGATCCGGACCAGCCCCCGTGCCGGTCGCAAAAAGCCCCCTACCCAGGCTAAGCTTGTCCAGATTATTCCGGTCCTCAAAGACGACTGCCTGACAACTGTGATTGCCGATGGGATTGTTATGCCGGCTCAGCAAGTTTCGTTGCGACCTCAGGTAACGGGCCAAATCGTCGAGATTTCTCCGGATGTGGTTCCGGGCGGAATAGTCGAGGCCGGCCAGAACCTGATTCGGATCGACCACCGCGATTATGAAATTCTTGTCAAACAGCGACAATATGATGTCGCCAGGGCCGAGAAGGACTTGAAAGTCGAACAGGGCAACCAGGCCGTTGCCCAGCAAGAGTATAAAATACTGGGCGAAGTAATAAGCGAAGAAGACCGGGAGCTGGTACTGCGTGAACCTCAGTTGGCCTCGGCCGAGGCTGCCGTAGCCTCCGCCCATGCCGCACTTAAGAAAGCCGAACTCGATCTGGCTCGATGCGATATCGATGCTCCATTCAATGCAATTATTCAGGATAAGCTTGTTGACCTTGGAGCTACGGTCTCGCTCAATTCGAACTTAGTGACACTGATCGGAACCGACGAGGCCTGGATCGAGGTAAAAGTCTGGGCGGATAAACTCAAGTGGCTAACCATACCACGAAAAAACGGCGATTCCGGTTCGAGCGTCAAAATCTATAACACGCTCGCATGGGGTAAGGATCGGTTCCGCACGGGACGCGTACTGTGTCTGGCGGGAGAATTGGAAACACAGGGTCGGCTGACACGCCTCCTGGTAACTGTGGATGATCCGTTTTGCCTTAAACCTGAGAACCGCAACCTACCCCAGCTTTTAATGGGTTATTACATCTCGGCAGAGATTCAGGGGCGAACATTGAATTCCGGATTTCCCGTACAAGTACCACACCTTCGTGAAAACGGCACTGCCGTCTGGATTATGGATGATGTCGGAAAACTTGAGATTCGCCCTGTACAGATTGCTTTCCGCGGCCCCGAACGTGTTTATGTAACCGAAGGATTGGCTGAAAACGAACAGCTTGTCGTAACCGACATTGCCGCACCGGTTCCCGGCATGCCTCTGAGAGTTGCTGCACCTGAAGAGCAAATCGCACAGGATAATCAGGCTACCAGCCAAGAGGGAGGAAGCTGATGATCCTCGAAACACATGACCATGACCGTGCTGAAGGACGCGGATTGATTGCCTGGATGACCAGAAATCGCATCACGCCCAACCTGATGATGCTCGTCTTTTTGATTGGCGGTTTCCTCGTAGCACTTCGTATCAAGCAGGAAGTATTTCCCGAGTTTGACATGAATATGGTCACAATTCAGGTCGCCTACCCCGGTTCGAGCCCGGAAGAGGTCGAGCAGGGTATTATACTAGTGATAGAAGAAGCCATTCGCGGTTTGGATGGCATAAAGGAAATCACGGCTATAGCGAGCGAAGGCATGGGTATGGTCAGGGCAGAACTCGAAGAAGGTGCCGATGACCAGCGGATATACCAGGACATCAAGCAGCAAGTCGACCGAATCGTCACATTCCCGTTAGACGCCGAAGAGCCGGAAGTAAGCCTGCTAATGAGGCTTCGCGAAGTCTTGCGGATCCAGCTTTACGGTGACACGAGTGAATGGATTCTGCGCGAACTCGCCGAACAGGTCCGGGACCGCCTGCTGCAGGATCCCCAGATTACGCAGGTAGACCTGCGAGGAGCACGCAGGTATGAGGTGGCCATCGAGATCGATCAGCATGTACTCCGCACTTACGGTTTGACGCTCGACCAGGTGGCACAACGCGTCCGGGCAACATCGATTGAAATTCCCGGCGGCAATCTTGAAACTCAGGGCGGAGACATCCTGTTACGTGTCAGCGAGCGCCGTTACTGGGCAAAGGAATTCGCAACCATTCCGTTGATCACCACAGCCGATGGATCAGTACTTTTTCTTGGCGACATCGCGCAGATAAAGGACACGTTCGAGGAAACGGATCGCTACGCAACCTATAACGGAAAACGCGCTGTCGGCATTGAAGTTTATCGCGTGGGTGACCAGACTCCCATTGGTGTCGCAGACGCCGCACGTGCAGCGATGGCCCAAATCGAAAGAGACCTTCCACCCGGCATCAATTGGGTCGTAAACCGGGATAGTTCGGAAATATACCGGCAACGTCTGGAACTGCTTCTGAAAAATGCCTTCCTTGGCCTGATGCTTGTAATCATTCTGTTGGGTCTGTTCCTGGAATTTCGACTGGCCTTCTGGGTCACCATGGGCATTCCAATTTCGTTCCTTGGCTGTTTTCTGTTTCTGCCGTTTTTCGATGTCACGATCAATATGATATCGATGTTTGCATTTATCGTCGCATTGGGTATTGTCGTTGATGATGCCATAGTAGTCGGTGAAAACATCTACGAATATCGCCAGCGGGGAATGAGTTTCCTGCAGGCGGCAATTTCCGGCGCAAAAGATGTGCTGTTGCCGGTCACATTCAGTATCCTGACTAATATTGTCGCTTTTCTGCCGCTCTGTTTTATTCCTGGATTTATGGGTAAAATCTGGCGTGTGATTCCCTTCGTGGTAATTACGGTATTTTCCATTTCCTGGGTCGAGGCGCTGCTCATTCTCCCCTGTCACCTGGCCCACGGTAAAAAACGAACGACTCGAGTTGGATTGCTGGGTACACTCCAGCATCTTTTCAGCACGGCTTTGGACTGGATCATTAAAAAAGTTTATATGCCTTTTCTGGATGTATGCATCCGCTTTCGCTTAGTCACTGTCGCGATAAGTATAGCAGTGCTCATCGTCACTCTGGGTTATGTGCTCAGCGGCCGCATCGGCGTCATCCTCATGCCTCGTATTGAATCGGACGTGTCTGTTGTGACTGCCACATTGCCTTACGGCTCGCCATTATCAAAGGTCGAGCTGGTCTGTCAGCAACTGGTCGCCGCTGCCGAAAAAACCGCAGCCGCTAACGGGGGCAATAAACTGGTCGAAGGAATTTTCGCATTGATTGATGAGGGTGCAGGTGGGTCATTTGGTGGTGGGAGTTCAGCTGGTCGCGGGAATGTAGCCGAAGTAACTATCTACTTAACCGATCCGGATGTTCGACCTATCAGTACGACCGAATTGACCCAACTCTGGCGAGAGAATGTCGGCCCAATCCCCGGCCTGGAAAGTCTGCGGTTCGAAGCCGACAGGGGCGGGCCCGGCCGTGGTGCAGCCCTTACAATTGAACTAAGTCACCGTAACATTGATGTGCTGGATCGGGCCAGCGAAACACTGGCGGAAATGCTTGCGGATTTCCCGAATGTGAAAGATATCGATGATGGATACACGCCCGGCAAAAAGCAAATGGATTACAGCCTGACTGACGAAGGCCACAGCCTGGGATTGACCCAGCAGGCATTGGCCCGGCAATTGCGAAACGCCTTTTACGGGGCCGAAGCGGTCCGGCAGCAGCGAGGACGTAACGAAGTCAGGGTCAAGGTACGCCTGCCGCGCAAGCAGCGGATTCGCCAATATGACCTGGAAGAGCTGTTGATTCGCACGCCGCAGGGGACCGATGTACCGCTCGCTCAAATCGCACGGGTTAAACCTGGACGCGCATATACTGCAATCGACCGTCGAAACGGCCGTCGCACCGTGGCTGTCACGGCAAATGTCGAACCGATATCACAGACCAGTCAGGTTAAGGCCACGCTCGAATCGGAAATACTGCCGGACCTGGCCCGCAAGTTTCCCGGATTAGCATATCAATGGGAAGGAAGACAGCAGGACATGATGGAAAGCACATCAAGCCTGTTCAACGGCTTGTTCCTTGCCCTGTTTGCAATCTATGCTTTGCTGGCGGTCCCCTTCCGCAGCTACTACCAGCCGATTATCGTTATGATAGCGATTCCGTTTGGCATTGTCGGAGCCATACTGGGTCATATCCTTATGGGCTATGCACTTAGCCTGATGAGTATGATGGGCATCGTTGCCCTTTGCGGCGTGGTAGTCAACGACTCGCTGATTCTAATCGATTACGCCAACCGGCAGTGGCGAAAAGGCGTCTCGGCTTTTGATGCGATCCATCAGGCCGGCGGCAGACGTTTTCGCCCGATTCTA
>Ga0209536_100001146_pt1 | contig 43808 bp, 29 predicted proteins | sample DeeMarSeWOR28_12_FD_187461 | JGI IMG/M metagenome (GOLD analysis project Ga0209536, IMG submission 187461) | Marine sediment microbial communities from White Oak River estuary, North Carolina - WOR-2-8_12 (SPAdes) (version 2) | ecosystem: Environmental > Aquatic > Marine > Intertidal zone >...
CAATTGGAGGAGTCGCCGGAAGGGAAACTTATGACGAATTACTCTTATATAATACGAAAATTCTTTTGCAGGCACTTCAATGAGCAACTATGCCGTACAGGTCGAAAGCTTAACCGTCACTTTTGACGACCATCATCCGCTGGATAATTTGAACTTGACTATAGCCCGCAACGAGTTCGTCGCGATAGTCGGTCCAAACGGTGCAGGCAAATCCACTTTTCTCAAAACACTGTTGGGATTAATTCATCCTGCAAAGGGGCGAGTGCGAATTTTTGGCTCGCCGCCTCCCAAAGTGCCTCCAAAATCGATCGGCTATGTTCCCCAGGTGAAAACGATGGACCGCAGTTTTCCCGCGCTTTCAATCGAGCTGGTACTGACGGGCATCCGCGGGCGTTGGCCATGGCGATTTCCGAAAAACGAATATCAAAAAGCATTTGGCGCCATGGAAAGAGTTGGCGCCGATCATCTTGCCCAAAGACCGCTATCAAAGCTCTCCGGCGGAGAACTGCAGCGGGTATATTTGGCTCGCAGTATCGTGCGCGAACCGAAGCTGGTGATGCTGGACGAACCTGCAACCGGGATTGATGTGGTAGGTGAAGCTGATTTGTACCGATTGCTCGAAGCTTACCAAAAAGATTTCGGCGCCACCATAATAATGGTAACCCACGATTGGCACGCCGCCACCCATCACGCCGACAAAGTGCTCCTGCTGAATAATAAGCAAATTAGTTTTGGGCCGCCGGGCAAGGCGCTCACCGAAGATAACCTGCGTCTGGCATTTGGACATATCGGTCATAAACACGCGCTAAAATTTCTGGTAAACTCCTCTACGAGGTCGCAGACCAATGGGTGAAATACTCTCACTTCCCTTTATGCAAAGAGCGCTAATCGGCGGCGCGCTGGTTGGTTTTTTAGCCAGCTACTACGGCGTGTTTATCGTGCAGAGGGGGTTAAGCTTTTTGGGAAGCGGCTTGGCGCATGCTGCATTCGGAGGCATTGCGCTTGGGTTATTGCTCCAAACCGAACCGCTTTGGGTGGCGTTACCGTTTACTGTTATCGTGGCTATCGGAATTGCCTGGGTGAAATACCGGACTGAACTCAGCAGCGATACCGCCGTAGGTATTTTTTTCTCGGTATCAATGGCTCTGGGCATTGTGTTTCTTTTCCTCAGAAGAGAATATACTGCAGATGCGTTTACTTATCTCTTTGGTTCCATTCTGGCCGTTACTGAAACCGATATCTGGATCACCCTCGGAATGGTCATCATTGTGTTCGCCACCTGGCCGTTATGGAGTCGCTGGGCGTATACTTCATTCGACAGAGAATTAGCCCAGACAGACCGATTACCGGTTATCAGGGACGACTATTTTTTGTCGGTGCTTGTCGCGGTGACGATCGTTGTTGCTATTAAAGTTGTGGGCATCGTGCTCATTGCGGCTTTTTTGGTTATTCCAGCTGCAACTGCCAGAGTTCTTTCGCGGAGTTTTCGAATGATGACGGTTGTTTCAGTTACCATCGGAGTCTCAAGCGCGCTGATTGGACTTGTCGTTTCCTATTATATTAATATACCAAGCGGGGCAACAATCATTCTGATTCAATCCCTGCTGTTCTTTATTGCGATGCTGACAAAATCTTCAAGATAGACTTGTGCGAAAATTCGCCACTCTCTTTATCTGCCTCCGGTGAAAATCGGTTTATTCGAAAATCATTTTCGTAATTACAATTAATTTTTTTTTAATTTTGGAATCTGCACCTAAATTATTTAGTATAAGCGTAATATCCTTTGTGACCGAGGGTCTTGCTATGACCCTATCAAAAGAGCGATTATAAAGATCGTCTAAGTAATTATTAAGGAGGCCTATATGAATAATTTAATAATGATTGTTTTGGTTGTTTTCGCCTTTTCAATGAATGCTGCAGCGCAGGATACGCTATATTCTGAAACCGTTGCAAACGGGTCTTTGCAGAATACCTGGTATCCGGAATGGAACGGCAATAATATGGAAGTGGAATTTATGTCCGGTAACCCCAGTGGAGATTCGTGGGTAGGCAAGCTTGGCAATGATCTCTCCGGGGGAGGTGTCGGTTCGACTTTTTCCGGCGATCCCACATGGACAGATTTTCGGCTTGAGGCGCAGGTTTATGTTTCTGTTGACCCATCGACTGCCGCTACTTATTATGGGATTGAGTTTAGAATGGATTCTGTGGGCAACGGAAGTGGCTATCAATTTTTAACCAGGTTTAAGCAAGGTCTTTCCGACCAAGGATTGCGTTTTCGTGCACGCGTAGGAGCCTCTCCAACAACTATCAAACAGTGGCTTGCCGCGGATATACCCGGGGGCATTCCAACCACGGACGGATGGCATCACCTGGCTGTGGAGGCGATAGGAAATCAATTCAGATTCTTTTATGACGGGAACGAACTTCCCGGCGGTCCATACACTGACAACACGTATAGCAACGGTTGGATAGGTGCCTACGTATGGGACTTCGCTGTATCCCCTGCTTATCTTTTTATCGATGATATTTATGTGATTAGTACAACCACTGGTATACCGGATCCCCGCAACGGCATTTTTTTCGGTTATGATTTGTATCAAAACTTTCCCAATCCATTTAACCCGAATACCACCATCAGCTTTGATTTGGCGGATCGGGAATTCGTACGGCTGGACATTTACAATAACCTGGGCCAAAAAATCAGAAGCCTGGTGGACAATCAACTAGCTGCCGGTCCTCACCAGGTCCAGTGGGATGGCCGCGATGACTTAGGACAGGAAGCGCCGGCGGGTGTCTATTATTACCGCATCCGCGCCGGAAGTTTTCAGGCGACAAACAAAATGCTGCTGGTTAAATAATAAAGATGTCATAATTTTTGATTCGGAAGATCCTGATGTTTAGAATTATAATTTGTGTCCTGATCATTTTTGCTATATCTGGATTTGCAAAAGAATATAATTACCTGCCCGATGAAATCTACGTCCAGTTTATGGAGGAACTGGATGTGGATACAAAGGGCGACGTTAAGATAGAACCGCACATTGCATCCTTGTTTTCAGCAACACCCATTATTGAGATACGCGCCGCCTTCCCCAAGCCAAATCCGGATAGCCGTTTGCCCGGCATGGAGCGGATCTACCGCATCAAAGTCCGAAATCCTGATTATCTTGAACAAACCATTCAGCGTCTGGCAAAAAGCTACGAAGTAGTCTATGCCGAGCGCGTGCCGTTACGGCGAATGTTTGAAGTGCCAAACGATCCGCTGTGGTTTTCCCAGTATCATCTTCAACTTTTGCAGGTGGATTCAGCAAGAAGCATCCATACCGGCGACAGCAGTGTGGCAATCGCAATTATAGACGGCGGTGTTAATTACCTGCATGAAGATTTGCATTCCAATATTTGGGTGAATCATGCCGAGGACGTGGACGGCGACGGGTTTCTGTCTCCGGCAGACAACGACAGTACCGATGCTGATGGCAATGGCTTTATTGACGATGTGATTGGATGGGATTTTGTTCATTTGCCCGGACAGGGATATCCGGGAGAAGATGATTCCCTGGCAGACAATGACCCGATGGACTTCGGTGGACACGGTACTCACTGCGCCGGAGACGCCGCAGCTGTGACCGATAATGGACTAGGCATTGCCTCTGTGGGCGGTAACTCCCACATAATGTGCATCCGCGCCGGAATGACCGCCAGTAACGGTTTCGGATATATTTATTACAGCATCGAGGGGATTTATTACGCTGCCAATAACGGCGCCAGGGTTGTTAGCATGAGTTACGGCGGCAGTAGCCCGTCTTCAACAGAGCAAACCGCGATTAATTATGCGCACAACCTGGGCGTGATTTGTGTTGCGGCAGCAGGCAATGATGATAGTACCACTCCCCAATATCCGGCAAATTATAATAATGTCCTTGCTGTGGCTGCGACCGATGCGCAGGATCATAAAGCCGATTTCTCCAACTACGGTAGCTGGATTGACCTATGTGCTCCCGGCGTCGCTATTCTGTCAACTATCGTCGGAGGCGGTTATGGCAATCAGGGGGGCACCTCCATGAGCACGCCAATCGTAGCAGGATTGGCAGGGTTAACTTCAGCGATGTTCCCTCAATACAGCAACGCACAGGTAATCGATCGAATATTAACCAGTTGCGATAACATTGACACACTGAATCCCCAGTATATGGGACAGTTGGGAGCTGGCCGAGTGAATGCCTATAAGACGCTCGACAAAGTAATTCGGGTGCTGTCATATGTCATTCTCGATTCTGCCAATGGCAACAACAATAACCGCCTGGATTATGGCGAAGATGCCGAACTGGTTCTGACCCTCAAAAATACCTATGATGCCGTTACAAACGTTGCCGCAACAATTACAAGTTTAAATCCGGTTGTCACCGTCACGGATGGCTCGGCGCTTTTCGGAAATATGTCCTTGGGCAGCACGGCAAGTAATGATGCTGATCCGTTCGCCATAACAGTGGGCACCGATACCAGTATTGCCGATGCAACCCTAAGGATCGATGTCACAGCCGATGGAGGATACCAATATCAAAAAATTCTCAAACTCGCGATCGGTCAGCGGGATATTCTGATCGTAAACGATGATGATCCAACCGGCTCATCCAAAATAGGGTATTATCTTGACGCCATGGATAGTCTGCAGAAATCCTTTGATGTTTGGGATGTGCAAGCTCAGGGTACTCCCGGAATTAACGAAAAAAGCTATCCAATTATTATTTGGTACACCGGCGAGGCAGAGCAGAACGTATTGACCGCTGCAGAGCAGTCCTTTCTTGCCAATTATCTCGACAACGGGGGACGTTTATTTATCACCGGGCAGAATATTGCCTATGACCTGGTCGAGCAGCAAAACGGAGAAACATTTTTCGAGAATTACCTGCATTCCGCTTATGTACAAAACAACGCGGGTGATTATTCCCTGCAGGGAATAACCGGTGATCCCATTGGCGCCGGCGAAGTTTTTATTATCCTCGGGTCAGGCGGCGCAAATAACCAAGACAGCCCGGACGTGATCACAGCTTTGTCGGGAGCTCAGCCTGCCATTCTTTATGAGGCATCAAACCAAACCAACCAGGCAGCAATTTATTTTTCCGGAACATACCGATTGGTTTATTTTGCCTTCGGCTGGGAGGGGATAAACAACCTTGGACCCGCTAAACGTGAGGCGGTGATGGATCGCGTTTTAACCTGGCTGGATCAGGTTACAGGAATTGAAAGCGAAAACAATTTAGCTGTTGCCCGGCAAATCACTTTGTATCCAAACTACCCCAATCCCTTTAATCCGGAAACAATCATCAGGTTTGAATTGCCTCGCACGCAGGATGTTGAAATTCTGGTATACAATAACCTTGGACAGGTGGTTCGGCAACTATTAAATGAAGAACTTTCAGCGGGAGAACATCGTATTCGCTGGGACGGAAAGAATAGTTTCGGTAGACCTTGCGGCAGCGGAATTTACTATTTACAATTAGCCGGCAGTGAATCGGTTTTAATCCGCAAAATGCTGCTGCTCCGCTAAATGATTTTTTAGGCCTGCGAATGAAGACCAATACGATTTACAAGATTCTTATTCCGATCCTGTTACTGGGATTTGCCTTATCGGGATTTGCCGGGACGCAGGGTAAGATTGCCGGCGTTGTAATCGACAGGAAAACCAGAGAGCCGATCTCCGACGTTAATATTCATCTAAAAGGAACCGAACTTGGGGCGGCAACGGATTTAGACGGGTATTACATCATCCTAAATGTCCCGCCTGGAAATTACAACTTAGTGGCTGAATACCTCGGTTATCAGAGTCAAAGGGTTGAAGAATTAGTTGTGATTTCAGATCTCACCACGGTAGTCAATTTTCAATTGGAACAAACCACACTGGAGATTGGCGAGGCAATTACCGTCACGGCTGAGAAACCGCTCATAAGACCCGATGTAACCTCGAAATTGGCAGTGGTGGAAGGCAAGGAAATCACTTCAATGCCGGTGGATAATATCAATGAAGTGATTGCCAGTCAGGCGGGAATTACGACCGATGCAGAGGGTAATCTGCACCTTCGCGGGGGACGAACCAACGAGGTGGTTTATTTGGTTGATGGACAGCCGGTACAGAATCCGTTGGATAAATCTTTCGGCGGTTTGATTGACAACTATGCCATTCGTGAACTGCAGGTTTTAAGCGGCACTTTCAATGCCGAATATGGCTCCGCCATGAGCGGAATCATCAACATTGTGACAAACGATGGCTCGGACCAATTCCGCACCAAGATTGAATATACCTCGCCGATGCTGAATTCCAGCCCGTACCGCAAGCCGAACGCACTGGTGAGAGACGCCAATCCATACAACCCGGAGAATAGCCGTCAACTAAAATATGAAAAAACTGATGCATTGGACATTATCGATCCACTCTATCCCAATGAAGGTGATTTTACCGGTTTTTTTAGCGGCGCACTTCCAAAAGGGTTCGGAAATTACTTCTTTTCAGGGGAATATAAAAATGAGAATAGCTGGCTTCCTCACGGCTATAATTTCATCCGCAGCGGATTCGGAAAGATAACCCTTCCCATTGGAAGCGGAAAGCTTGTGGGTTCTCTGCAGTACTCTGATCAGCAAAAGCAATCCTACGATCATCGATTCAAGTACCTGCCGAATAACCAGGGGCACTGGAAAAATGAAAGCAAAAGGTATGCTTTAAAATATAACCATACCTTTTCCAAAAAATCCTTCTTAACCCTTAACGCATCCCTTTTGGATTTTCAATCGCTGTATACTGTTGACGATTTATACTACACTGACTATTTTTTCCCCGAACTTGATCAAAACCTGGAATTTGTGGTTCAGGGAAACAGCAAAGACTATACTGATTTCAAATCAACCACCTACAATGCCAAAGGAGATTGGCTTTACCAATTTAACCGCAATCATGAATTTAAAAGTGGTTTTGAATTTAATCTATACGATTTGAACGTATTCGATTATTCCAATGAGGGCAATAATGCCGAAGATTTTTTCTTAAATGAATTTCAAAATAAACCCTTAACCACCTCTGGCTATTTGCAGGACAAAATTGAATACAAGAACATTATCATCAACGCCGGTCTCAGGGGCGATTATGTGGATACCAAGGGGAAATCATTTCAAAATGCAGAAAACCCCAACGCCGGTCTGGTGGCAAATGAACCTGAATTTAAGCTCAGTCCGCGGCTGGGGATGGCATATCCGGTCAGCGAGAATACCGTACTCCATTTCTCCTACGGTCATTTTCTGCAATTTCCCAACTTTGAAGAGATTTATAGTAACCTGCAATTTTTAAATCCAAGCGTATTGGAAACTGCCACCTTTGCTGTAATTGGAAATCCCAATGTTAGGTCCATGAAAACGGTTGCTTATGAATTCGGGATTGCTCAAAAAATCAGCGATCACTATGCATTAAATGTGACTGCATATTCCAAGGACATTAGCGATCTATTAGGCACGCGGGATGTTACCACAGGAAGTTACCGCTATGTCATTTTTATCAATAACGATTTTGCCCGAATCCAGGGGGTGGACATCACCTTAGAAAAAAGGATGACCAATTACTGGTCTGCGAAATTAGATTATACCTATTCCGTCGCGCGGGGAAATGAATCTACCCCCTTAGAAGAGGCTCGCAATATTTATGAAGGACAGGAACGCTCCGTAAAGGAGCTCTATCTTGATTTTGACCGCAGGCATGACATCGCTTTAAACTTCCTGTTGGCGCTTCCGGCCAAGTTTGGGCCGCAAATTTTGGGTACATACCCGTTGGAGCGATTCAATCTGTTTGTCCTGGGTGAATTTTCCAGCGGCCTGCCCTATACACCGACCAGCGATGATTTCACCAAGCGCTTTGAAAAAAATTCCGCACGCATGCCCTGGACAAATACTGTGGATGTACGTCTCGAAAAATTTATTCCGTTTTACTCATACACATTTTCGATGTTTTTGGAAGTGACCAATCTGTTTGATCGATTGAATCCCTTAGTGGTGCAGACGCGAACCGGAAAAGTGTGGGACGATGGCAAAAGCACACTTTTTGGATCTGGACAGGATTATAAACACAATCCCAGGGACGTGGCTCCGCCGCGTATCATTAAATTTGGTGTTTCTGTAGCGAGGTAGATGGCAGATGCTGAGGACAAGGCCATGAATAATTCCCCCCTTTCCTAAAGGGGGTTAGGGGGATTTAAGAAAACTTTCGGTATAAAGAACATGAAACTGCTTTTGATTTTTTTGCTATTGACCTTTCAACAGGTATTGTTTGCCCAGACAAGCGAAGAAGAAACGTTCAGCAAATATTCCACAGGGCATTTCATCGAAATCCTGAAACCGTTTCAATCCGGAGATTATGCAGTTGGCATTCAGGCTAAGGGAAAATTGGCCAATGTGGTCACCAACTTTGGACAACTGTCTAATTTTCATGTGTTTTCTCCTGCCTTAGAATGGCCCGCTTTTGGCGACGGACAGGACGATGAGCAGCAATACGGCTGGGGCGTCGATTTCATGATGGGGTTTAACGGTGATGTGATTGAGTCATTCCAGGACCCCGCCTCCAATTTGATCAGCCGTGATTGGCAGCCCGTTGATGAAAATCTTTATTCCGGAAATGCAGTGGTGAGTGAGACCGATCGCACACCGATTATGGCGACAAGCGATAATTCGGATACGTGGCCGATTGGTGCTGGTGGTCAACCCTTCTGGCCGGGTTTATTCCGCCAGGATACAGCAGGTGTGACATACCCGGGAGAATTTACATCGGAAAGAGATCTTTTCTGTATTTTCGATGATTCCGGTAACGATACGCCCTACGGCATTCGGGTTGAGCAAACTGCTTACTCTTACGCCCGGCGGTATGCCGAAGATTTCTTGGTTTACCGATTCAACATCAAAAATACCTCGGCCGATACCCTGCGCAATTTGTATCCCGGCATGATGGTCCAATTCCTGATCGATTTCGACAATCACGATCTGATCGACTTTAAAGATTCCAATGGCGACGGAAAAAAGGATATGGTCTACATGTGGGACACGAACATGATGCCGCAGGAACCCTGGTCTAAGGTTGGTTACATCGGATTGGTTGTCATAAATACCCCGCACGATAATGGAATTACCAACTTTCATTTCTTCCATGACGATTTTACCCCAAGCAGGGATAAGGATTACTGGATGCTTTTAACTTCCGATACAACGAATTTACCGGATACAACGCGGGCAAAGTATTTTCACGGAGCTGATTTTAGGATTGACGATGTTTCATTAGCTCCCCAATTAGACCCCGGAGGACAAGACCGTGGCGGCGAGATCACCTGGGCCTTTTCCGCAGGACCTGTTACGGTTGCTCCGGAAGACTCAATACCTTTCGAAATTGCTATCGTATGTGGGGATGATGAGCAGGATTTATTGGATAACGTTGGTTGGGTTTGGTTCCTGGCTGAGAATAACTGGAATGGTTCCAATCCGCCCAATCCGCCTAATATGAATGCGTATGCCGGAGACGGAAAGGTAACTGTGGCTTGGGATGCCCAAACTTCTGAAGACTCGCGTGACAACGTGAATGGAACTAAAGATTTCGAGGGCTACAAAGTTTACCGAAGCCGGGATCGTGGTAAGACCTGGGGAAAAATTATAACCAACTCCACAGGCGGGTTTGTCGGTTTTCAACCGCTCGCCCAATTTGATCTTGAAGACGGGATCACAGGGAACGACCCCTATTCCAATCGATATTTAGGAAGCGATACCGGGATTAAACATACTTTAGTGGATACCACCGTTACCAATGGCATTGAGTACTGGTACACGGTAACAGCTTATGACCGGGGTGACGATGTGAATGAGGTTGAATCGCTGGAAAGCGCACTCGGATTAACGACAACGGAAAGAAATGTTGATGCTGCCACTCCATCCAGGCCTCCTTCAAACCTTACAGTCGGAACTGTTCAGGTTGAAAACAATATCCTGCAACCCGATTCAGGGTTCACTGATGCAGAGGCCTCCATTGAAGTCATCGATCCGTCTGAATTAAAAGATCGAAATTATAAAATTACCTTTCGGGAAAACGTGCTCATATATGAAGATACAGTGATTGTGGATACGGTTACCACTTTTACGCTAATGGATGCCGATACCGGAGATACCTTACTGGGGGATCATCGCTTGACAGATGAATCCGGTGATAACATTCCAATAATCGATGGATTTAGACTATCTTTAAAAGATACGGATTCCGGCATTTCGACTATGGAATGGACTAAAGTGAATGGAGACACGTGCACTTTTTATTGGAGCACCATTACCATCGGCGCCAATGATCCGATCGTAGTTTATTCTCAGGATGATTTTAGGATCGTAATCGATACGACGGCAGGCGGAGGGTTGACGGCCAAGTATTACGACTTGTGGGGAGAGCAGCCCACAGACTCATCCACACATCTGCCGTTAAAAATCTATCAAATAACCGATCCTAACAATCCAATCGATGTAAGTGGAAATACTTGGCTGGGAGAGTTTATTACTTCGCCGTTTGGGGCCTTTACGCCCCCGGGTTGGGATCTGGTTCCCGGTGGGGCAGCTTGGACCCCTCAATTCCCTTATCCGGACCGCCTTATTATCGAATATATTACTCCCCAGGGGGATACTTCCGGATTACGTTTACTAACTAATAACGGTCCGGCATCGGCAACGCCTCCCTCTCAAGATGACGAGTTCACAATCAAGGTATTTAAGCCCTTCACCGAAAAAGTGGTTTATACTTTTTCAACCTCTGCGGGTCAATACCGGACAATTACTGAAAATCAGTTGGAAAAAATTCGGGTCGTTCCAAATCCTTATTTTGTATCTTCATCTTTTGACGACCAAATCATGTTCAATAACTTACCCGATAAGTGCGAGATTAGAATTTTCAATGTTGCCGGAGATTTAATTAAGACCTTAAACCATCATGGTGAAACTGGGGCAACCTTTTGGGACATGAAAAATGATGCCGGACTGGCAATTGCCTATGGACTTTATGTGTATGTCGTGAAAACAGATAATGGTGAAAAGCACATTGGGAAGTTTAGTGTTGTGAGGTAGTGATCTTGTAAGAGTCATTATCTCCTGTCATGCCGAACTTGTTTCGGCATCTTATAAGACCCTGAAATAAATTCAGGGTGACATTGTAGGACTCAGAATGAAAAGAATAGAACAGTAAAGTCATTTCGAGCGAAGCAAGAAATCTGTCTAGCAAGAGAGCCAATTAAACAAACAGATCTCTCGTATCCCTGAACTCGAAATAACATGAGGCAGCGTGAAAATGAAAATGTTCATAATATTACTTATTTTGATCCCCTTCATCCTTTCCGCAGGCACTTTCTCCAAAGTGGGGACGACAGCTGCACCCTTTCTGAAAATCGGCGTGGGAGCGCGGGCAGTAGCATTAGGTGGTAATTTTGTCGCTCTGGCGGATGATCCCAGCGCGCTGTACTGGAATCCAGCCGGTATTACCGGATCCCAGCGACTTGGCATCTCGGCTACGCACACGGAATGGTTTGCCGGTATTACCCACGATGCGATTAGTTTTGTTGCGCCATTAGGCAGAGTTTCCGCACTGGGTGTTGATCTGATCTATCTAAACTCCGGCGATATTGAACAGACCACTCTGGAAGAGCAAGACGGCAATGGAATTTTCTACGATGTTACCGATCTCGCTCTTGGGTTGACCTATGCCCGGCAACTAACCGACCGCTTTTCTGTCGGCGTCAAGGGAAAATATATCAGGCAAACCCTATTCAACGAAGAAGCTTCCACCTTTGCCGTGGATTTTGGCACAATATTTAATACTGGCTTCAATGGGCTGCGCATCGGAATGAATCTCGCCAACTTTGGCGGGAATATGCAAATGGACGGCAGTGATCTGGCGGTTGTTCAGGAAGACCCTTTTTCCGGTGAGTTGAATGAGAACCGTCGCAAGACTGAAAGCTGGCCGCTGCCGGTCATCTTCCGCGTGGGCATTGCTATGGATATTCTTGGCGCCGATGAGGCTATGATGCAAAGCAGCGATAACCGCCTGACACTTGCTATTGACGGAAACCATCCCAATGATAACTATGAGACAATCGGCGCAGGTTTAGAGTACATGTGGAACAAGATACTGGCACTTCGTCTGGGCTACAAGAATAACCACGATGTGGAAAAATTCTCCTACGGTGGTGGTCTAAATCTGACTCTTGCCGGATGGCGGTTTCAATTTGATTATGCCTATGCCAGCTTAAGCGATTTGGATGAGGTCCAGCGATTTACAGTGGGTATCATGTTTTGACGATTCGAATCCGGAATTTCAACATTCTGCGCAAATATTCCCCGACACTTATTCTTTTTATTTTCCTGGTCTCCGGAACCGGTTGCAGTCATGTGAATCCCTACTATCGTTCCGACGATTTGAAGCCTTCCAATATTACAATAACAAAAGAGCAAATAAAATCCAGAATCCTTTTAATTGGCGATTCCGGACAGCCACAGAAAAACGAACCGGGGTTAGCCAAGCTCTTGCAATGGGCATCATTCATCCCGGAAAAGACGACCCTGTTTTTCTTGGGAGATAATATCTATCCTGCAGGAATGCCCCCAGAAAACAGTCCCGGCAGAGAAGAAGCTGAATGGCGATTGATGGCTCAAATAAATGTGATCCAAAAAAGCGGGGCGGAAGGAATATTTATTCCCGGAAATCACGATTGGGCGCATAACGGATCGAGTGGCAGAGCTGCCGTAAGACGGGAGGCTGATTTTATCAATGGTATCTTGACAGGCGAGGATAATTTCCTTCCAATGAATGGATGTCCTGAGCCGGCAATTATGGATGTGGATGGTGCGCGGATTATTATTTTGGACACTCACGTCTGGTACGAGGATGAACCGGAAAAAATATTTGCTGATTGCCCCAGTTCAAGTCCCGAAAAAGTCTTTGAGGAACTCCATCAAATCATTGCCGGAACCTCTCCTGATTTAAAAATTGTTGTTGTTGGACATCACCCGCTGGTAAGTTTCGGTCCAAGAGGAGGACATTTTTTCTGGAAGGATCATCTATTTCCATTGACCCGTCTGGTGAATTGGCTGTGGATTCCTTTGCCGGCAATTGGCTCACTGTATCCATTGGCGCGCTCAACATTTCTAAAGAATAGAAATGATTCAGGAAGCCCTTATCACAAAAAAATGAAAGTTCAACTCACCGAAGTCTTTTGTCAAAATAAGCCACTGATATATGCTGCGGGGCATGATCATTCTTTACAGGTATTGGAGGGTGGCGCTGCTTCGGATTACCTAGTGGTAAGCGGCGCCGGCTCGCACGGCAAACTTTATGATGTCGGGCATGGTGACGAAACCCTATTTGCCCACCGCCACACCGGATTCATGGCGGTCGATTTTTTGAATGACGGCAGAATTTTGCTGCGTACGGTGGAGCCGGGTGAAACGGAAGTTGTATTTGAGTTGTGGTTGAATGAATCGAAGTAACCCAAATACAACATGAAAATCCTTATCATCGAAGACGAGAAACCGGCGGTTGAATTGAATCCGGGAGTCAGGGAGAAAATAGTCGTTGGTCAGGAGAAAGCCGCACCGTTTAAAAAATGGCTGGATCGCTGACTTCCCCTCTCTAAAAATCGGAAAGAAATTCGGCAAAATCGGAGTGAAGAAATAATGGGGTCTTCATGATCCTTGCTTTGAGCAGAGCAGCGCTATCCTTAAATTCCTCTTTAGTAACATCGTAATCGGGAAGATCATCGGTTGCCCGGCGATTGGCGAAAAATAAATTATCTTCGATTAGAAAATTATCCGGCTGTGCCATTACCGATAATGCACACTGCTCACAATAATAATCGGGCGAATCGTACTTAGGATTCTGAGCTGTTCTTACAATCAGATTCTTAACAAACCTGCCCGGATCTTCTCCCTCTTTGGAGCGGGTGATGGAAGCACCGCAGGCGCCGGTATTGTAAATAACGTTGTTTTCAATTATACCTACCGGTTTGCCTTTGCCGGCGTCCCAATAAGCAATTCCCCAGGTCAGGAGGTCCTCAATCAGATTATTCCGGGCCGTCACATTTGCATCCACAAAAATACCAATTCCCTTCCAATAGCGCTTCACCAGGTTTTCTTCAATGATTGCTTGGGCGTTCCAGCTGACTCCAATGGCGACGCCGCGACCGCCGCCGGCTGCTTTCGAGCTGGCTTTATCCACGCCATCAATCAAATTGCCGTAGATATTTGCTTTGGCATCGCGATACAGGGCGATTCCGTCCCAGGAATTTCGCACGATCTCATTGCCAGTAATTGTGAGGTCGCTGTTCTCTCTTCCGCAGATTCCCATAATGCCCACAATATTTTTGGTCACTATCGACGAATCGCCGATGTTATCAAAAATCCGATTATTCCGTATGATGACTCTGCTATTCATGACCGCAATCGCCGCATCAGTGGCTCGTCCATCTTCGTCTCGAGCGCCATCCGTTATGGACAGATTCTCAATGATCCCCTCTCCGCAGTTTTGGAAATAGATGCCGTATCCGGAGCGGGTATGAATCACCGCAGAGCGATCTTCAGGACCGGTTAGTATCACATACTTTCCGGAAATAACCAGTCCCGCCGTTGCAGGAATTTGCTGATCAGGATCTTCACAGTTGCCGCATGTGGAGTCAATAATACCGAAGGGTGTTAGATGATATTCACCGGATTGAAGATGTATTTCCAGGGAATCTACGGGAATTTTGAAAAAACGACATAATTCCCCGGCATCTGAGATTTCTATGACTTTAATCTCTGCCTGGCTTGACCATGACAGAGCCAAAATGCAGAGAGAAATTATAATATAACTTCGTCTAACCACTCGAATCATCCATTAGAATCTAAATAACATTAAAGTATTATCTCAAACTCAACCTCATTTCCCCCGAGAAATTAGGATAGATTTGCCTGTTTAAAGCTAAAGAGATTATTTGTTCATGTGAAGAAAATATACTTCAATCAAAAAACTCTCACAAACTGAAATTTCAATGAGCCGCAAAAATCTCACTGATATTCAGCAACTTCGCTCAAGCGGGGCGCTTGCACAGTATGGTATATTCCTTAAGTAAATAGGCTGGCTTATGAGGATGGAGGCGTAATAAATCGGGTCAGACAATTATAGGGCTGTTAATTGTTTTATTTGCAACGGATGATCTCTGGAGCCTCTTAATCAATGATAAAGAGTCTCAAATGATTTCATGAGAAAAACACAGATCATCCGCAGCCAATCCCCGACCGTAGTTACTTTTCCAATAGGAATATCAATACCAGCAAGATTATGGAAAAAAATTGGGCGTTACCATTGTTAGATAAAAACAATGTCAAAGCGAGAACCGAAATAAAAACCAGAACCGGTACTAAGAATACTTTCTTCATTAAAACTACTCCTTATATGATTTTGTTGTGATCAAACTTATTCAAGCCGGGTACTTAAAAATTTCAACTATTAAGATTTCAACTGCCATGCCAGATCATGTCATGTTTTGTTTAAAGCGCTCTAAGCTTTTAATTTTTAAGAGGCTTATGGTGGAAGTATTAGCTGCTACTGCCGGTTATCCGGTAGCCCGGGTTTTGAAAAATGGTGGCGCGTATTTGCACACATCAGTTGTCTCATCACACCCCATGATCTGATAATTTCCCTCAGATGAAGCAACAATTGCAAAAAATTGTGAAAATGAAGTAGTCCGCCCTGCAAAAAATATTTATATTCACAGCAATTTTCTTACGAGATAAGGAGAAATGACTGTGAAGGTGCGATGAGAATTTTTCATCGATGCCTGGTCCTAAAACTGCAAAGATGCATTTCGGCGAAATCAATTTTGGTTTGGAATATTGATGCGTACAAGGAACAAAATAGGTCACATAATAAGAGCAGTGATTCGATCCGGTTTGCCGGTCTTGTTCATTCATTGCTCACTTGCTTTCGCATCCGTACCGGACTCCACAATCAAAACAACTATGACGGATACTTCACTGGCCGCCCATACATTGCAACCATCCGGACGCGTTTATCAGTTTCCCAACAATAGAGAATATATTTTCACGAAACCAAAACCCTTTCAATTTCTTCAGCGGCTTCCGGGGGACTTTTCCATTTATTTAACAGAAACTTTTCAGGTTAAGAATATTTGGAAGATGGGAGCCATAGCTGCCATTACGGGAATAATGGTTGCATACGACCAACCCATCGTTGATGAAGCACAAAAGCTGGGTAGACAGTGGCACATTTCCAACAAGGAGGGACTCGACGCTTACTTCAGCATTGCCGGACTACCGGTCCGGGGGCCGACAGATATTGGTTCGGCAATGTATTTCCTAGGCGATGGGTGGACTCACACACTTGTTGCCGCATCTTTCTTCGGTTATGGTCTTATTGCCAAAAATAACAGAGCGCTGCAAACCGCCAGTCAGCTGGCTGAAGGAATGATAACCACAGGATTAATATCGGTGCAGTTTTTGAAGCATATTACCGGGCGCGAGACTCCCAACCGGGCGAGCGCGCCGGGAGGTGTTTGGCGGCTATTTCCCAATCAGATTGACTACCACAAACGTGTGCCACGTTACGATGCTTTCCCCTCCGGTCATTTGGCAACCGCAATGATGACTGTTACGGTGATTGCCGAAAATTATCCGGAGCATAAGTATATTCGTCCTTTGGGTTACACACTGATGACCATAGTATCATACCAAATGCTCAATAATGGAGTGCATTGGATTAGCGACTATCCCTTGGCTTTATCCATGGGGTACGCTTTCGGGAAGATTGCCGTCCGACGGGGCCGGACTGAAGTGAAAGAAGGAAATTCCACCGGTCAGATCAACAAAGAGAAGGGCCCATCGGAATCGCTCACCCTGACCCCGGTGCTTCTCGGACAAAATACTATTGGCATTGGAATAAAGTATACTTTTTGATACCATTAGCCTGTTGTGTGGAGGAGAGGAGTAACTTTTATCTAATTGCTATAGCCCGAGATTGTGGAATTGATGTCAAAAGCCAAAATGATACTACGACTAAAATCGATAACATTGTGCAGCCTGCTGATGTGTTTTCTCTCAGCAGCAAATGGATCGGCTCCTCCCGACTCCACTTCTGAACCGGAAAAGATAGCTACTGCCGCTGACACTCTGCCTACCTCGACTACGATATCTGCCGCAGGGAAAGTATATCGATTTGGGGATAACAGAGAATTTATTTATGAAAAACCCAAGCTGTATCAATTTCTTTTCCACGCTCCGAAGGACTTCTATATCAACTTCAGTGGGGCTTTCATAAAGGAAAATCTATGGAAGGTAGGAGCCATTGCTGCGGCTACGGGAATTTTGGTTGCCTATGATCAGCCGATCGTGGATGAAGCAAAGGACATGGGTCGGCGTTTGAATCTTTCAAGCAAAGAAGGGCTTACCTCCTATTTCGATTTTGCCGGAATGTCCATGCGCGGCCCAACGGATCTCGGATCAGCCATATTTTTTATTGGGGACGGCTGGACCCATGCCACTATTGCAGCTTCGTTTCTGGGTTATGGGTTAACCTCTAATAACCATAGAGCTCTGCAAACAGCGAGTCAACTGTTGGAGGGATTTTTGACAACCGGATTGACCGTGCAATTTTTGAAACATATTTCCGGACGGGAAACCCCTAACCGGGCAAGTGCACCCGGGGGCGCCTGGAAGCTTTTCCCTCATCCATCCCAGTACAGCAAGAACCAGCCGAAGTACGGCGCCTATCCTTCGGGTCATTTGGCAACGTCAATGATGACCGTGACGGTAATCGCGGGAAATTATCCCGATCAAAAGTATATTCGTCCGCTGGGCTACACCCTGATGACATTGCTGGCTTTCCAAATGATGAATAACGGCGTGCATTGGGCCAGCGACTATCCGCTTGGAATCGCACTGGGATATACCTTCGGGAAAATTGCGGTGCGCCGGGGCAGAACTGAAGTGAAGGAGAATCATTCTAGCCGGCAGCGTAATCAGCCAACATCGCTTGTCCTGATCCCAATACTCCTGGAAGAAAACGGCATCGGAGTAAGAGTTCAGTATTCATTTTAGATATACTTTTCCCTTTCACTTTTTCCTTTTAACTTTTGACTTTTTCCTTTTCATTTCCTCCCTACTGTTTACTCTTTTTTAATTTTTACTTATATTCATCACACACCGCAAAACAGGGAATGATTCAATGCCGCAAGGTCAGCTCAACTTCTTATCAAATCCAGATACCAAAAACAAGAATCCCAAACGCCTCTTTCTGATCGACGGTCATGCCATGTTTTACCGCTCCTATTTTGCTTTCATCCGCAACCCGTTGATCAACTCCAAAGGAGAAAACACCAGCGCCGTTTATGGATTTGTCAATTCGCTGATGAAGATCATGGCCGATGAAAAACCGGATTACATCGCTGTAGTGTTCGATACCAGCGAACCGACTTTCCGCCATAAAAAATTCAAAGAGTACAAAGCCACCCGGGAGAAAATGCCTGACGAAATGCGGGATCAATTCCCGAAAATTGTGGAGATGATCCAAGCGTTCAATGTGCCGATTGTGGAATTGCACGGTTACGAAGCGGATGATATTATCGGGACGCTGGCAAAGAAAGCCGAAGAGCACGGCATTGAAACGATGATGGTAACTGGGGATAAGGATTTCATGCAGCTGCTCTCCGCCCTTACCAAAATGTACAAAGTAGGCACTGGGAAAGATGTGGAAATTGTCGATCCTGCCAGCCTGAAAGAGAAATTGGGATTAACCCCAAAGCAAGTCCGCGATTACCTGGCGCTGATGGGCGACAGCAGCGACAATATTCCCGGCGTTCCAAAGGTGGGGCAAAAAACTGCGCTGGAATTAATCAGCCAGTTTGGATCGCTGGATAATATTTATGAGAAGATTGACGAGGTCAGCAAGCCAGCCCTGAAGAAGAATCTGCAGGAGTTTAAGAATCAGGCTTATCTGTCGCAGGAATTGGTCACGATAGATACTGAAGTACCGGTTGACACCGATATCGAGTCCTTGAAAAGAGATAACGCGGAGGCGGAGAAACTGGCCAGCCTTTTTGAAGAGATGGAATTTCGCACCCTGATTGGACGAATCGCGCAATTCACGGATACCGAAGTTAAAACTCATAAAGATATTGAATCGGAAAAACACCATTATCACCTCGTCGACTCCAAGAAAAAACTGCAGGATTTTGTTTCAACATTTGAAAAATTGGATTTCTTTGTGTTTGACACCGAAACCACCGGCTTAACTCCCTCCGATTCTGAGATTATCGGTTTTTCATTTTGCCGTAAAGCCGGTGAAGCGTACTACATTCCCATGAATCTGCCGAAAGAAAAAATGACAGCGGAAGATGTTATCCAATCACTCAAACCGATGTTTGAAAATCCGGACATCAAAAAGGGCGGGCAGAACATCAAATTTGACGGACTAATGCTGTGGCATCACGGCATCCGGCTGGAAGGGATCGATTTCGATACAATGATCGCCGATTACCTGATCAATCCCGGCGGGCGGCAGCATAACCTGGATTTGATGAGTCTCCAATATCTGAACTACCGCATGGTTCCCATCGAGGAGTTAATTGGCAAGAAAGGGAAAAAGCAGAAGAACATGCGCGATGTGCCGGTGGAAGATGTTTGTAAATATGCCTGCGAGGACGCCGAAATCACTTTTCAATTAAAAGAGATTCTGGAAAAGAAGCTCAAGGAAACTGAAACTCATGAGCTATTCAAAACGGTGGAAATGCCCTTAGTGGAAGTGCTCATGGAAATGGAAAAAAACGGTGTCAGCCTGGATACCCGATTTCTGGAAAAGATGTCAAAAGAATTGGAGACGGATCTAAACAAGCTCGAAAAAGAAATCTATAAACTGGCCAGCGAGGAATTTAACATTAACTCGCCGCAGCAGTTGGGCCTGATACTGTTTGACAAGTTGGAAATTCATAAGGAATTAGGCGACCGTCGTCCCACCCGCACACCCACAGGACAATACTCCACATCCGAAGGAGTGCTGGAACGATTCAGCGCCCATCACCTGGTCAGCAAAATCCTGGACTATCGGAAGCTGATCAAACTAAAATCTACGTATGTGGATGCGCTGCCAAAACTGATCAGTTCTCAGACCGGACGGCTGCACACTTCCTTCAATCAAACCGTCGCGGCAACGGGACGGCTTTCCAGCAGCGACCCCAATCTGCAAAATATTCCCATCCGCACCGAACAGGGACGGGAAATCCGCCGGGCGTTTATTGCCGAAAACAGCGATTATCTAATTATGTCCGCTGATTATTCCCAGATTGAATTGCGGATTATGGCGCACCAGTCTGGCGATCAAGGACTTATGGAGGCTTTCAAAAATGAGGAGGATATTCACGCAACCACTGCTGCTGCCATTTTCGGAATTTCACCCGATGAAATAAATGCAGACCACCGCCGCAAAGCCAAGGAAGTGAATTTTGGGATTATTTACGGCATCTCTCCTTACGGACTGGCTTCCCGCTTAAATATTACACATGAGGAAGGCAGACAAATCATTGATAGTTATTTCAGCCGTTTTCCAAAAGTGAATGACTATATCACCCATGTGCTCGCTTTTGTGCATCGCCACAAGTACGTAACCACTATTTTGAACCGCCGCCGTTATATGCCCGAAATCGACAGTAAGAACGGCAATATCCGGCAAAACGCGGAGCGCGCCGCCATCAACACGCCCATTCAAGGCAGCGCCGCAGACCTTATCAAGTTAGCCATGATTGAAATTCACAAGGAATTCCAAAAACAGCAATTAAAGACCAAAATGATTTTGCAGGTTCACGATGAATTGGTTTTTGAGGTGTTCAAGGACGAAGCCGATCGAGTGAAAAAACTGGTGAAGGAAAAAATGGAAACCGCTATGTCTTTAAAAGTGCCGATCAAAGTTGATATTGGTCTGGGCGGGAATTGGCTGGATGCGCATTAGAAAAGTAAAAAGGAAAAATGCAAAATTCAAAATGATGAGTCACTCAACTGCAAAAAGCAAATATCCCAAAAAGGATCTTTCGGAAAGATTCTTAAACTTCTCGATAAAAAGTATTCATCTAATTGACAGCATCAAGCGACTTTGGTTGGGAGACATATTTCAAGTCAGCTATTTCGCTCAATCACTTCGAGTGGCGCAAATTATGAAGAGGCTTGTGCGGCGCAGAGTAAACCTGATTTTATCCACAAAATGCAAATTGTCTTAATAGAACTGAGGGAAACAAAATACTGGCTTAGGCTGATTGCCGAAAGCGATTCATCGGGCACGAATCAGTCAAATCTGGATTGGGTCTCCAAAGAGGCTTTGGAACTCTCAAATATTATCGCCAAATCAATCATCACTGCAAAACAAAAGTGATGCAAATTTTGATTCTTTTTGGTCTTTTTATTTTGCATCTTTAATTTTTCATTTATCCTGGCGTAATCAAAATGAATGAACGAAAATTTTTATCTGAAAACCGTCTCATAGCAGCCTTCCTGGGAATACTAAGCGCGATTGCAATCGGTTTGGTACTATATTACACACGTTCAATCATCCTTCCATTTGCGCTGGCCGTTTTTATCAGTTATGTGCTCAACCCACTAATTACTTTTTTTGAGAAAAGAAAAATCCCGGTAGCAATTGCAATCCTATTATCAATTATCATCACATTCCTGATACTGAATTTGGTCGGGGTTTTAATTTACGGCAGCATCAAATCATTCGCTGCAGATTTTCCTAAATATGAAGCCCGAGTCGACCAGATTTACCAAGGTGTTTTGCGATTCCTGGACATCCCTCAAGCACCGCTCGTGGAAGGTGAGCAGGAAGGGGATCGATTTGGTATCCTGGCAGACATTAAAAACCTATCCATTTCGGGCATCATTTTGAAAACTCTTGGCTCGATCATGAACTTCCTGTCAAATACAGCACTGGTGTTATTATTCCTTCTTTTTATTCTAATGGGACGGAAGCAGCTTACCCACAAAATTGAACTGGCTTTCAAACAGGATTTATCAACTCGAATCTCATCAATTATTACAAACATAAACAAGGAAATTCAGAAATACCTCGTTGCCAAAACACTGATCAGTTTCATAACCGGAGCATTAGCCACAATTGTCCTGCTATTATTTGATGTGGAATTTGCCCTAGTTTGGGGAATGTTAACATTCCTCCTGAACTTCATCCCCACAATCGGTTCCTTCGTTGCGGTACTTCTTCCGTTAGGAGTTGCATTTTTTCAGTTCAGCGATCATTTGATTATGTTGTTTTGGCTTGCTCTTATTCTTATCGCCATTCAATTCACAATTGGCAATCTGGTTGATCCCCGCGTCGTTGGAAGAAGTCTAAATCTGAGTCCATTAGTTGTCCTGTTCTCGCTAATCTTTTGGGGATGGTTATGGGGAATTATCGGAATGTTCCTGGCCGTGCCGCTGGCAGTAATCGCCAAAATCATTTTTGAAAATATCGATTCTCTGCGTTTCCTTAGTGTGTTGATGAGCGCCCGCCGGACATAATTTAATCCACTGAAATTAACTGCTCAAATTTCGTCAAAGTGGTGATTTACTGATCACTATTGACTTTGAAGTAGATTTGTCACATTCTCCCCTAAGTTCAACAAAAACAGGATATGGTGGTGTTTTTTTTCCACGGCACCAAATTTGCAAATTTCATGATGGTATAAAAATCTTGTGGACACTTTAAATAAATCAGGCGGAATGAGGAGAACGACGAATAGGAATTTCATTAAGAGATATTGGGTCTTTCGCCTCATGTGGAGTTGCATCAATTAGATGACACCAGCAATGAAAGAAGCGGACATAGAAATACTCGTGGTTGAAGATGAGGAATTAATCCGAGAGATCTTCCAACAATCGCTAGAGTCTCTGGGTTTTTCGGTAGATACCGCGGAAGACGGTAAAACCGCCCTGGAAATGTGTCAGAGCAAAGACTACGACATCATCACCACAGATATCAACATGCCGCTAATGGATGGCATTACACTTCTCAAACATTTAAAATCACGTTGGCCGTTCATAGAAGTCATTGTCGTATCGGGGTATGCCAGTATTGAAAATGCAATTGAAGCATTGAAAATCGGTGCATTCGATTTCATTCTGAAGCCGGTTAATTTCGATCATCTAAAACTACTCGTGAAGAAATGCCATCAAAAAATTGCCTGGCAGACCGAAAGCACTGAGTTGAAGGAAAAGAATTTACAGCTCAAAGAACTTAATGAAATGAAGGACAAATTCTTATCAATCACCAATCATGAAATACGAACGCCATTGATGATCATCAAAGGGTATCTGGAAATTTTGGAATCCCAAATGGAAAACATGAAAAATGACGACCAGGAAGTTTTTGATATCATTAAGAAGACAACCGAGAATTTATCCGATACCGTAGAGAGAATGCATATGCTGTCGCAAGTGAGCAAAGGGGACTGGATCGGAGAAGAGAATGATGTCGATGTCACCAAGACCACTCAAGAAGTGTATAGAGATCTTGCCCGGCTATTTCAGCACCGCAATATCAACACATCGTTAAACCTGCCCCAAGAATCACTGATGGTTAAAGGAAATGTGTTTGCCATCAATCTTATTATCCGAGAATTGCTCCATAATGCGTTAAAATACACTCAAAACAACGGAAAGGTTGAACTAACGCTGACTGACCTTCAAAACGAAGTGGTATTGAACGTCAAAGATAGTGGCATCGGTATTCCATACAATAAGCAGAATCTTATTTTTACAGATTTTTATGAAGTGCAGGATGTGATGAACCATAAAAGCTCCACAGCGGATTTTAAGGGTGGCGGAATGGGAATCGGGCTTTCTCTTGTTAAAGAAATAGTCAATTCCTTGAAAGGCAATATCCAATTTTACAGTGAGCCGGATGAAGGGACCACTTTTATCGTCCATTTCCAGAAATCCGAAAATATCCCTGACCAGAAGAAACAAGTTCGTGCCAAAGTTCCGCAATAAGTATTAGACTTTCCCATCCATATCGCTTCCCCTATTTTTTCCATAATTTTTGACTCATATTGGATTACTTCTTACATTGGGAGAAATATACAATGAGGAATCTATGCCTGCAAAAACTTACTATCCTTTGATCCACAACGAATGGGTAAAGACACGTGATTCATATAAAGTCACAAATCCCTACGATGGGTCATTGGTAGCGAAAGTGTTCAAAGCCAGCGGAGATTTTTTCGACTTGGCTGTTAAAAGCGCCCAAAGCGGCTTTCAGGCAATGAGGCAGCTAAGCGGCCATGAGCGCTACCAGATATTGCAGAACATTTTGGCCGGGATTCAAAAAAAAGAACCTGAGCTTGTTGACACCATTATAAAAGAAGGCGGCAAGCCAATTGCCTTTGCCAAAGCCGAGTTAGACCGGGCAAAACTAACATTTACCTGGTCTGCGGAGGAATCTCGCAGAATCACCGGAGAGGTGTTGCCATTGGATATCATTCCGCAGACAAAAGGCTATGTTGGGATATCTCAGCGTTTTCCATTAGGGATCATACTGGCCATCACCCCCTTCAATTTCCCGCTCAATCTTGTGGCTCACAAAATCGGGCCGGCGATAGCCAGCGGAAATTCAGTCATATTAAAACCAGCCCCTCAGACACCCGTTACCTCTTTGATTTTGGGTGAGATTATCAAATCATCCGGTATTCCCCCAGGTGGCGTAAATATCGTACCGGCAGAAGGATCGGAAGCTGAGGTGCTCGTCACGGATGGACGAATCAGCAAGTTATCCTTTACGGGCAGCGATAAAGTGGGATGGCATCTGAAATCCATTGCCGGCAAAAAGCGCGTGACGCTTGAATTGGGCGGCAATGCTGCCGCGGTTGTGGAACCCGACGCGGATTTGAGTTTTGCCATTACCCGCTTAGCCTTGGGTTCATTTGCTCAGGCCGGGCAGTCCTGCATTTCCGTTCAGAGAATTTATGTACACAAAAGCATTAGCGAGGATTTTACGGAGCGCTTTTTGGAGGAAGTCGCCAAGAATATTCACGTTGGCGATCCTTTCGATGAGTCCACCATAGTCGGGCCGATGATCAGCGAAGACAGCGCGGTCAGGGCGGAAGAATGGATTCGGGAAGCGGTGAAAGGCGGCGCCAAAATTCTTACCGGTGGTAAAAGGGATAGATCATTTCTTTACCCGACCGTTCTTACCAATACCAAACCGGAAATGAAAGTCACCTGCGAGGAGGTCTTTGCTCCCGTCGTTATCCTTGAAGAATATGCTGATTTTGAGACTGCACTTAAAAGAGTCAACAACTCCTATTATGGTTTGCAGGCGGGCGTATTTACAAACAATGTCCGAAAGATCAGGGAAGCGTATAACAAGCTGGATGTCGGCGGACTGATTATAAACGATTTTCCAACCTTCCGGGTAGACCATATGCCTTATGGAGGCACCAAAGATTCAGGAATTGGGCGAGAGGGCATCAAGTATGCCATTGAAGAAATGACTCAAATAAAAGTTATGGCAATGCGCTTTGGTGAATAGGTCATTGGTGAGTGGTGAGTGAAGACTTGTGAGTCATTTGCGCAACTTTACCACAGTTACGCCGGTATCTCCCTCACCCCATTTTCCGATCCGTTTTTCCAGAACTCTTTTATCCCGGGATAAGTACTCGTTTATTTTTTTGCGCAGTACCCCGGTTCCTTTGCCATGCACAATTCTGATCTCCTCCCATCCGGCATCAATGACTTCCGATAGATATTTGTCGGTTTGCTCAATCGCTTCAATTGCATCCAGCCCGCGCAGGTCGAGCTCCGGTTTCAAACCTTCGCTAAATGAGCTAATTGTTTCGGGTGTATGATCTCGCTTGAAAGAAGCCGTCGTTCCGCTGGCTTCGGCTTTATCGAGCTTTTGAAGATCGGTTCTGTCCAAAGTTACTTTTACATTGCCAACAAGAAGACGCAGTTTATCTTTTTCGCCTCGGCGAACCTCCGGCCCGGCGGAATCTTCGAGCAGTTCGCCTTCTTCTCTTAAGGATTTTATCCAGACAATGTCCCCCTTTTTCAGCTCTCCGGATTCACCGGCAGACACTTCGACACTTTTCAGTATATGTTGAATTTCGTCCTTTTGGGATTGAATCGCCTCGTGCGCCGATTTAATCGTTTCCCGGGAAGCTTTTTCGGAGCGAATCTCCGCCACAACTCTCTCGACCAGAGCATTGGCATCCTGCAGAATCCGTTGGGCTTCTTCAGCAGCTTTTTGCTGCAATGATTTTTTCTCTTTCTTTAATTGATTAGCCTGCCGCTCATAAAGATTTCGCAACCCCTCTCCTTCTGACAGCTTAATCGAAAGCTGTTGTTTTTCTTTCTCAAGCCCCTGTATCTGTTGTTCCAGGTTCAAAATCAACGTTTCCAATTTATCTTTTTCCTTGCCAACAAATTTTCGCGCCAGCGATATCGTTTTTGCCGGCAAGCCGTAACGGCGGGCAATCTCAAACGCATAACTGCTTCCCGGAATACCAACTCGAAGCCGGTAATTGGGTTGCAGATCTTCCAGGTTAAATTCCATGGATGCATTTTCGACACCCTGTGTGGTGTGTGCAAACGCTTTTAATTCGCCATGATGGGTCGTGGCGACAGTTATCACTTTCTTTTCGGTTAATTGAGACAGAATTGAGATTGCCAGGGCAGCTCCCTCTTTGGGATCGGTACCAGTGCCAATCTCATCCAGCAATACTAAACTATTTTGATCCGCTTGTTTCAGGATTTCTTTTAGCCGAATGATGTGCGCCGAAAAAGTGCTCAAGTCCTGTTCCAAGGACTGGCGATCTCCAATATCCACCAACACTTTGGGAAATAGCGGAATCTCACTATCCTCATTTGCCGGAATGGGCATGCCAATTTGGGTCATCAGGATTAACAGACCGATCGTCTTAATTGCGACGGTTTTTCCACCTGCATTGGGACCGGTAATAACCAGGGTGTGAAAATCGTTCCCGATTTCCATTGACAGGGGTACCACATTATCACGCCCTACCTTCAGAACTAATAAAGGATGCCTTGCCTCAAAGAGTTTTAAAACAGGACGTTTGATTAGCTTTGGCGCTTTTGCATCTAACTTCTGCGCTAATTTAGCTCTGGCATAAATGAAATCAAGAAGAGCAACATTTTCGAGACCGTAGAAAATATCATCCCTGACCTGACGGACGAGATCAGTTAAGAACCGCAGGATTTTAATAATCTCATTTCGTTCCTGTATCCTGAGGTTTTGAATTTTGTTGCTTAATTGCAGGGTCGTCATAGGCTCCACAAAAACGGTCGCCCCGGAAGAAGATGTGCCGTGGACAATACCGTCAACTTTATTGACGTAATTTTGTTGAATTCCCAATACCATCCTCCCATCCCGCAAGGTGATGATCTCATCCTGAGTAAACTCGGCGTATTGTTTAATGACCTGTTTCAGCAGCGTTTTTTTGTCTGCCTCAAAACTGCGGATTTTAATACGGATTTGCCGTAATGCAGGACTGGCTCTATCCAATATCTCACCCGAAGGATCAATGGTTGATTCGATTTGACGAATAATGGGTGTGTGATAATGAATTCCCTTGGAATAGTGATTCAGCAGCGGAGCCGCTTCCTGATGCTCCTTAAAAAAACGGGATACTTCTCCCATCAGCCTGAGATTGTTTTTTAGTTCTATTAATTCTTCGGGGTCGAGAAAGGCATTTTGAGGCTTAATTTTCTCCAGATGTTTTCTAAAATCGGTCATCCCTTTCAGGGGAATATTATACCCGGAATTTAGAAGCCCCATCATCTCGGTAACTTCTTTCAGAGATTTGTCAACTTTATTTATTTCCGTTGACGGAGCCAGGCCGATTATCTGTTCCTCCCCAAAAGGGGTGGCAAGCTGCAACCTGATCTGTTCAATGACTCTGGCAAAATCCAACTGGGAAAATGCAGTGTCATCTGACTGCTGAACTGTCAATCCCATCATTGAGCATCGTTTCTATTATTTGCTTTTTAACCTTTGCTTCGCTTTCCCGGAACATATCTTCTACTTTCTTATCCAATCCGCTGGGTGTTGATGAAAAAATATTGTAAAGTGCTGGAAATAGATTTTGCAGGGGAGTGTAAAAATAACTCTTACCTCTAATGGGGTCTAAAAAACTCTGTACCGGAAGAGCGGAAAGGATCAATAATAACACGCTTAATAAAATTGCGCCTTTGAACCCACCGACAACTCCTCCGAGTAATTTATTCAGCCATTTAAGATGAAGCGCTTCAAAAATCGAACTAAACCAGTCCGCTAACAAACGGCTTAAAAGGTAAACGGCAATAAATAGGACCAAAAAACTGACTATGGGAATAATAAGAAACGGGATGGCTGTGATTTTTTGTGCCAACCAATGGCTTAAAGGCCCGGTGAATAAAATACCTGCTATGATTCCCCCCAAAAACCCGATCAGTCCAAATACCTCCCTAAAAAGACCCTTTGCTGAACCAAGGATAATAAAAAAGGCCAGAACGGCCCCAAAGATGAGATCAACATATTCCATTAAAAGCTATAAGGAAGAAAGTTTATCGCGCACGATTTGTTGAACCAATTTCCCATCGGCTTGCCCCTTCACCTTTGGCATAATAATACTCATCACTTTGCCCATGTCATTCATAGAGGCTGGTCTTACTTCCGCAATTACTGCATCCGCCAATTGCCCGATTTGCTTTTCATCTAACTGTTCAGGAAGATATTCGTAAATAATATCCAACTCCACTTGTTCAATCTTGGCCCTATCTTCACGTCCAACCGCCTTAAATTGCTCGATGGATTCCTTTCTCTTTTTGGCGGCGCTTGAAAGCACCTGAACCATATCATCATCGGATAATTCTTTGCCTTTCGAGATTTGAGCGTTCTTTAGCTGCGCTCTCAATCCCCGGACAGTTTCGACCCTGATTTTATCGCCTTTCTTCATGGAACGCTTCATATCTTCAAGCAAATCATGATCGAGATTCATCTTTAGACCTAAAGGCAATTGGTGATTATTACAGGAGTTACTTAATTGCGCAAATAAAAAAAAGAAATTACCGTTGCTCAAACATCATTTTACGAATTTTTCTTCTGGTGGAGTTATCTTTTCGTTTTCGTCTCTCACTCGGCTTTTCGAAATGCTGGTGCTTCTTAATTTCAGCCATCAAGCCGGATTTTTCACACGCCTTAGTAAATCGTTTGAGGGCTCTTTCGAACGGCTCGTTGTCCCTCACTCTAATATTAATCATATATTTTGTACTGCTCCTTTCTTTTTTATATGGGTTAAGTTCAATGTGTGTATTTGTCACCATTTTTCAACATGTCGATTTGATACAATGCCGGCTGCTGCCAATTTCTATCCTGACTGGCTCTCTGAAAATACGCGATGGCGCTATCATTCTGACCACGGTCGCGGTATATCTCGCCCAGGCCAAAATTCGCACCTGCCCGAACAGTGCTGTTTCTTGCAACTTCAATGCAATTTTTATAAGCCGCTTCGGCAGCATCATAATTCTTCAATTTTGCCTGGGCATTTCCAAGGCGTAGGTAGGTATCTGCTTTGTCACTTTTCTTGTCCTCATATTGAATAGCAGCACTTAGTGCTTCAACCGCATCACTATATCGAGAAAGATTATACAAACAAATTCCATATCCTTCCCACGCATTGGCGTATGAGTTGTCAATTTCTACGGCTTTTTGATAGTACTCAAGGGCGGCATTGTAATCATCGCGACGCCGATAGGCATCTGCAATTCCCCAGTAAGCCTTTGCCTCATCAGGCTGGATTTGCACAGCGGCTTTAAACGTATTAATTGCGTCTACATATTTTTGCTGTCGCAATTGCAGCAGGCCCAACGCGGTGTAAGCCTTTACCATCTTGGAATCTTTTTCTATGGCGGTTTGGTAGTTCTTCTCCGCATTCACATAATCGTTCTTTTTCGAATAAGTAATTCCCAAACCATAATACGCTACTGCCAAGTCAGGATCTTTTTCAATTGCTGCTCTGAATTTCTCCATCGCTGAATTTGTATTCCCTTTCCTTAATTCCGCAATTCCGTCATTAAATTGCATTTTCGCGTCGTTATTTCCATTACCCTTTTCCTGAGCGAAAATGCTCCCTGTTATTAGCAGTAGGACTGTCAATGAAATATATCGAAAATACCTCATCGTTCCTCCTATTCTTTATTATTTAAACTAAATGTTAAAGATATAAAATCTAATTAAATATTTTTAATCTATCAAGCGAAAATGGGAATCACTAGACATTAATTTTTACAGGTTCATTCAATTTTAGGTTCCGGCAGAGACATTCCTATTTTTCATTTTACCCGATCCAGATATTTTCCGTCACGAGTGTCCACACGTATTTTCTCACCTGTCTCGATAAAGGGAGGTACCTGCGTGACAAAACCTGTTTCAAGAGTAGCTGGTTTGTATGAACCCGTTGCGGTTGCGCCCCGCAAAGTAGGTTCTGTTTGAGTAACCTTCATTTCCACTGACGGCGGCAATTCAATACCAACCGACTGTCCTTGATAAAATTGGATTTGAACTATCGTTTCAGGAAGCAGAAAATGGACCGCGTCTTCAAGCATTTCTTCATCCAATTGTAGTTGTTCATACGTTTCGAGATCCATAAATGTATAATGGTGTCCACCATGATATAAGTATTGGTACTCTTTTGTAATTAGCGTAGCTTTTTCTACAAATTCATCGGGACGAAACCGGTGTTCGGCCTTAGTGCCATCGGAGATTCGTTTCATTTTTATCTGCATCATAGCCGGCCCTTTACCCGGAGTTACGTGAAGCGAGTCTGTGATGCGGTAAAGCTCATTCTTAAATTCAACTGCCATTCCTCTTCGAATCTGCGATGCCTTGATCTTCATAAATCAATATCCTTTGCTTATTATTTTGTTCCAAAATTTCCGAAAACGCTTGTTGGAAAGGAAAAAATGTAATCAATCTTTTTTAAATTTTCACTATGAATTTTAATGAGGTTTAAATCAGGATTGAAAATCTTCTTCACGGCGGTGAGCAACTGGAATCTCCAATTTACTATTTTTCCAGCGATCCTGATCCATCCCATATTTATAATTCTTTGCAGACCCACTAAGGCGATTTTGATATTCAGCGGAAGAAAAATAATCTTTAAGATCTCGGTCAAGCGGCATGATCAGTTCGGAGGCAAACCATTTAAACGGCTGACCATTTTCTTTCACACAATGCAGGTCAATAGCCCATGAGATGTCTGCCAGTGAATTATTCTTCAGCAAATCTCGCTCGATGGCTCTTCTTTTCCCTTCAAATTCCGGGCTCAGAAAATGAAAGGTTTTCGAATATATTTGAGCGTTATGAAAGTATTCGGGAACATTTAAAATGCCGGCAAGTCGAAGCCTTTTACAGGTCAGCAGGAGAAGCTCAAATGCAAACCTCCCGGTTTTCAAACCTGGGTATTTCTGACCGGGAAGCCTTGGACGCTCGTGAGTAAACTCTGCGCGTGAATCCTGCATGGAAAGCCACTCCACACACAGAAACTCATAACTTCGTCCGTTTATCTTAGATGGGAAGCCAACATGTGTCGTGAAATGCTTGCGTTTCAGAACAACTTCCACCAATAAATCGCTTTTTTCTTTTCTCTGGTTATGAATGCACAGACGTTGACTAAAGGGATCGGTTGTATTTATTTCAAGTTTCGGGTTCTGAAAACCGCGTTTTTTCAATTCGGCAAAAACACCGTATTTCTGGAGAGCTAATTTTATTCCCGGCTTGGAATAGAACCCTAAAAAAAACTGCGTGGCTCTGCTTTCGGGGTCCCTGTTTATGAAATTATCCAGCTCAAGTTTAACATCATTCTCCCTCAATTGTGTGAGCTGGTGCGTCGTTAATGTCTTTGAAATTAATTGTGTTTTCTTTCTAATCTTAGGCATTCCATTATCCACTTCTGATAACCCATTTGATGAAATTATAATAAATTTTCCAGCTTTCCAATCCATACCCACCAGCAGCCAGAACAACCAGGGGAATGTTATTTGATCTTATCTGGTTATAAACAAAAATGTCTCTCTCCAACATCCCTTCCTCCGAAATATCAAAATCGCCCAGAGTATCTTCCTTATAAGGATCGCTTCCTGCCAAATAAATTGTCAAATCGGGGAGAAAATCTCTCAAAATGTCCGGAACATGATTTTTCAAGACCCTTAAATATTCTTCGTCACTCGTCCCCAAAGGCAGTTCTATATCAATATTGTTTTCTTTTTCTACGCTGTCCCAGTTCTCCGCGTGCACTGAAAACGTAAAAATATTCGGATTGTTCCTGTAAAATAATAGAATACCGTTCCCCTGATGATAATCAAGGTCCACTACCAAAACGCGCCTTATTTTATTTTGTGACGAGTATTTTTCGATGGTGATAGCCACGTCATTGAGCAGGCAAAATCCTTCACCCCTGTCCGGGTGAGCATGATGATAGCCTCCGCCCAAATTAAAAACGGTCTTATTCTCTTCCAGAGCATATTGCGCTGCCAAAAGCGTTCCCCCAACAACAAAACGGAAATGCTCCAGAACGTAATTATCCCAGGGATCCACATAATCCAAATTAAGTATCTTTCCGACAAACATGGGATTTCTTAACGACTCCAGGTATTCTTTGGTATGAACCCGCAAGATATCTTCGGTACTGACCGGCTCAGCCTGAAGGATATCTTTCCGCCTAAGCAAGCGATCCTTGATTAGTTGGTTGCGGATTTTTTTGAACCGTAATGGGTCAAACGAGTTATAGGAATTGCGGCTGTGGAGGGTTGTTAAATATTCGCTCCGATAAACGATTCTACAGGGGCTTGAACGAAATAGAAGCATAGGTTCATATTTTAGTCAATGACTCCAATTAATTTAACGATTCTCATTAAAGATGGCAATGTAAAGAGCAAATGATCAAATCCCAGATCGAAACGACTTCCACTGTTCAAAAATTAAGATTTGAGACGGGAAATGATGGGATTGAGTTTTCGTTCCAATTTCCTGGACCAAAATTTGACCCAGTACTTATTTCGAAAAGCTATAAAAATAAGGAAGCCAAGAAACTATGAATTATTTAAAGAAATTGAATTCTCTGGTTTCATGGGTTCCTAATTGTCTCTCAAAGGAGCCTTTGTCAAGATGGAATGGGTTTTCGTTGGATTCTCTTTGCTGAAAGTTGACATCCCTATTTTCCCATCAAAAATGTGAGTGTTTTGAGAATTTGAAACCCGAATCCAAGATTTCAGTCATCTTTTTATCTATATTTTGCAAAGCAAACAGCCAATGATTATATTTTAAAGTTTAAGAACAACTTACGAATACCATCGTTTATATTTTGAAATGAGCGAAAGACAAACGGATACAAAAAGCATTCCCAAAGTTTATGATCCCAAAGCGGTTGAAGATCGTTTATATCAAAACTGGCTGGAAAAAGGATACTTTAATGCCGATGCCAGCAGTGCGAGAAAACCTTACACCATTGTTATTCCCCCTCCGAATGTTACTGCTGCCCTCCATATGGGGCACGCTCTGAATAACACCGTCCAGGATATTCTCATCCGGTTTCGCCGAAAACAAGGGTGGGAAGCGTTGTGGCTGCCCGGGACTGACCATGCCGGAATAGCCACTCAAAATGTGGTTGAGAAGCAACTGCGCACGGAAAATCTATCCCGGCACGATGTGGGTCGGGAAGCCTTTGTAAGACGCGTTTGGGAATGGAAAGAAAAATACGGAAACACGATTATTCTCCAGTTGAAAAAAATGGGCTGCTCCTGCGATTGGCGCCGCGAGCGATTTACGATGGAGGAAAAATATTCTTACGCCGTAACGGAAGTCTTCATTCGGCTCTATAACAAGGGCTTGATATATAAAGGAAAATACATTATCAACTGGTGCCCGCGATGTTCAACTGCCTTATCGGACGAAGAAGTAGAGCACCGTGAAGTGGAGGGAAATCTGTGGTATATCAAATATCCCTTAAAAGATAGCAACGAACACCTGGTGGTTGCCACCACCCGACCGGAAACGATGTTAGGCGATACGGCTGTTGCGGTTCATCCCGATGATAAGCGTTTTCAGAAACATATTGGAAAAACTGCGATTCTTCCTTTGCTGAACCGCGAAATTCCCATCATCGGCGATCCGCAGGTTGACCCGGAATTCGGAACGGGTGCGGTTAAAGTCACACCCGCACACGATCCCAATGATTTTCTGATTGGCCGGCGCCATAATCTCGCTCAGATCAATGTAATGAACGAGGATGCCACTCTGAATTCTAATGCGGGACCATACGCAAAATTAGATCGATTTGAAGGACGCAAAAAAATTATCGATGAATTAAAAAAGCAGAATCTTCTCCTCAAAGTTGAGAAGCATATTCATAACGTGGGGCACTGCCACCGCTGCCATACCATGGTTGAACCGTACCTGTCTGAACAATGGTTTGTGCGTATGAAAGAACTCGCACAACCTGCACTTGAAGTCGTAAAAAACGGCAAAACCAAACTCTATCCCGAAGAACGCTGGCTAAAAACGTACATCAACTGGCTGGAGAATGTGAGAGATTGGTGCATTAGCCGCCAACTGTGGTGGGGCCACCGCATTCCGGTTTATTATTGCGGAGATTGTGATAATCTGATTGTTGCCCACCAAATGCCTGACAAATGCCCCAAATGCGGGGGAGTAAAACTATGCCAGGACGAAGACGTACTGGATACCTGGTTTTCCTCCTGGCTATGGCCCTTTGCAACCCTGGGTTGGCCGGAAGAAACCGAGGAGTTGAAATATTTCTACCCAACTTCGTCCCTGATTACCGCATCGGACATCATCTTTTTCTGGGTATCGCGGATGATTATGTCAGGTCTGGAGTTCATGAACCAAGTCCCCTTTGAAGATGTATACCTGAATGGAATCGTCCGGGATGAAAACGGTTTGAAAATGAGCAAATCACATGGCAACGGAATTGACCCGCTGGAAATCATCGATGAGTACAGCGCCGATGCCATGCGCTTTACGCTATTGATGATAGGATCGGATGGTCAGGATATCAACCTGGCAAAATCTCATTTCGAAGTCGGGCGCAATTTTTCCAACAAGATTTGGAATGCTTACCGCTTTTTAGCCATGAATCTGAATGAACCACATGACAATTATCTTGATTACCAGGATCATTTTGATCTCGCCGACCGCTGGATTTTAAGCCGTTTGAATCAGACTATTTCGGATGCAACGAAAAATCTTGAGAATTTCCGAATTAACGAGGCGTTGAAAGTTCTTTACCACTTCTTCTGGGACGAATTCTGCGATTGGTATTTGGAAATCATCAAAACCCGGCTTTATTCCGCAACAAATCCTGCAGAAAGAGAAACCGTCCAGATAGTGGCGACCCAAGTGCTCAAATCCGCCATGAGTTTGCTCCATCCCTATATCCCGTTTATCACGGAAGAAATCTGGCAGCAGCTTAAAAACAAAGACGAGGAGAGTGTGGTGATTTCGGAGTGGCCGGCGGAGAACCCAAAGCTCATTGACAAAACGGCTGAGCAAACAATGGATCTCCTGCAGCGAATCATCAGCGCCACTCGTACGATCCGCTCTGAAATGAATGTTCCCCCCGGGAAAAAAGCCCGATTAATTTACCGAACGACGGATGATGGCGCGGAAAGATTATTAAACGAGTATAACCATTATCTGATGCAGTTGGCCGGAATCCAATCCATTAAAAAATTTGAATCTGACGCGGATTTAAAATCTACCGCCGCTGCGGTAGTGGAAAAATTGGAAATCTTTATTCCATTATCAGGACTCATTGATTTGGATTTTGAAAAACAGCGAATAAAAAGGGAAATTGATCGAATGTCAGGTCAGATAAAAGGTCTGGAAAAAAAGCTAAATAATTCCGACTTTTTAACCAAAGCACCGGAAAAAGTGGTGCAGCAGGAAAAAGAGAAATTGAGTAGTTTTAACGACAGACTAAATAAACTAACCGTAAATTTTAACAGATTAAATTAGAGAGAGAAAATCATGAAACGAATTTTGTCAATAATCATATTGCTGCTTTCTATGGCAGTCGCTCAGGACGCCCAGGATTATGTTACTGTTTATAACGACAACCTGGGGCTGGTGAAGCAGGTAAGGAATGTGACTGTGGATTTAAAAAATCCCATCATTGAATTTAAGGATGTCGCGGCAAGTTTAATCCCCACTTCAGTCCATTTGAAATCGCTGACCGATACTAAAAGCTTTGAAATTCTGGAACAGAACTTCGAATACGATCTGGCCAGCGCCGATAAAATCCTGAACAAGTACATCGACCAACAGGTGAGTTTGATTTTGGAATCCGGCGAGCTGATTACGGGCACGCTGATGAGCCTTGCCGGGGGCAGCTATGTTTTGAAAACCGAGGATGGATTAAAAATACTGCCGGCTAACAATAAGATGCAGATATCGGTCAAAGAATTACCGGAGGGTTTAATTACCCGCCCCACCTTAATCTGGCAGGTTACCGGCGTCAAAAATGCTTCGCAGAAATTAGAGGTGTCGTACCTTACCAACAACATCAGTTGGAATGCGGAGTACGTTGGAGTACTGAGTGAAAAGGAAGATCAAATCGATGTCGGCGCCTGGGTTAATATTGATAACAAGAGCGGAGCAACCTACAAGAATGCCCAATTAAAATTAGTTGCCGGAGATATTCACCGGGCAAAGGAGCCAAGGCCACCCTATTTTGAAAGGGGTTATACAGCAGAGACAATGGCAAAAGCGGATGGCTTCGAAGAAAAAGCATTTTTTGAGTATCATCTTTACACACTGCAGCGGCCGACAACAGTGAAGAATAACCAGATCAAACAGATTTCGCTTTTCCCGAACGCCACAGTCGCCTGCAACAAGAAATACGTCTTCGACGCCCAACGGGATCCGAAACAAATTGAAGTACAAATTGTATTTGTGAACAAAAAAGAAAATGGATTAGGTCTGCCCATACCCAAAGGAATTTTCCGGATTTACAAGCAGGATGAAAAGAGCCTGGAATTTATCGGTGAGGACAGGATTGAGCATACGCCGCGTAATGAGGAGGTAAATCTAACTATTGGAAAGGCTTTTGACATCGTCGGAGAAAAAACCGTGGTGGATCGCAAGAAGCTTTCCAAAAACAGCGAGCAGCAGAATATCGAAATTGAAATCCGCAACAACAAAGAGAAAGAAAATATTGAAGTGGTTGTGGTGGAATATTTCTATTATCCCAACTGGAAAATTGAGAACAATACCCACGCTTACAATAAAAAGAGTGCCAATAAAGTTGAGTTCAAGCTTCCGGTAAAGGCCAATGAAAAAACAAAATTGAATTACCAGGTAATATATTCATGGTGACGCAAGGCATCATTAAGAAGATACCTTTTAGTTATCGAACATTACAGAAAATCAAAGCAAATGAATACCAGAGATTTTTCAGCAATTTAGATGAATACGACCTGTGCGTGAATCATCTCGGTGAAGCCCAGTGGATGACCCAGGAGGAAGCTGACCGTCAGCATGAATTTTTTCTCTACCAAGAAAACGCTTCCAATCTACTAAAGAGAGTTTTTTTTACCTCTAAAACATATGATCTGGCAACAGTTTCCGAGGCGGAGAGGGAAATCAGACTGCAGTTCAGGGCTTTGCTTGAAGAGACTTACCTCGGAGGCATTACGCCTGAAACACAAAGGCTAATTCCTTCAAGCTGGAAGAATGAACTGAAAAAAGATGAACTACTCCACATCCCAATCACCGTCGAAACACTAAAATCGAGGGATTGGAAAAAACCAATCATTCTACTGGCGGCAATAATCACTTCCGTCATTGCTCTGCTCCTGGTGTTTTACTTTCTCCCCGAATCTAAGACAGGAGGATTACTGGTCCAAACCAATGTAGAAGGCGGAAGAATTTTCCTTGACGAAGGCCTGTTTTTGGGCTACAGCGGATCGGTAATTCCAAATATCCAGATTGGGACCCACCGCGTGTCGATAAACAAAAACGGGTATGTCTCGCTTCCAAAATTTCAAACCATCCAAATCATAGCTGATTCCATGCAGACCGTACAATTTGAGATGAAACCGCTTGATTCACAGATGCTGGGAAATCTCAAAATAATTGCCGAACAAAAAGATTCCGATTTGTTTCTCAATAATGAGTATTACGGGAAGATCAGTGACTTCCCCATATTAACGTTGGAGGAAGGAAAATATCATATTGAAATAAAAAAAGCGGGGTATATCACCCTTCCCCCTGAGGAAACGGTCTATATCACCCCAGGCGACACAATAACTTTGACCCTGGAGCAGGTACGTGCTTCGAGTCGCGCCATAACAAAATCGGCAACCACAGGGAATCTCGAGATTACAGCGAATATCAGCGGCGCTCAAATTTTTCTTAATGGAAGGGATACTGGAAAAGAAACTGATTATGTATTTACAAACTTAGCGTTGGGGCAATATACAATTCAAGTGTCCAAAGACGGCTTTGGCGTTGAACCCGAGCAACGCACAGTGCGCCTAACATCCTCTCAGCCGGCGGGGGAAGCGGCCTTTCATTTGTCCAAAGAGTCTGAGGGTGTTACCATTGAAGCAGACCATCCGAATGCGGAGATTTTTGTGGACGGCGAAAGAAAGGGCGTTGGAAAATTGCAGACGCAATTGAGCATCGGCGAACATGAAATTTCTTTTGGCAGCATCGAGGGATTTAACGCACCATCGACAAGAAAAATCAATGTCAAGGCCCGGCTTCCTCTCAACATAAAGGTAAAGTATTTTCCCCAAATGAGGATAATCGCTGAAGTAACCGGCAATGGAAATGTACGAGCCCAGGATTGCAATATTCTCACCGGTTATACATTTGGCAATAAGGGCTTTTCCCCCAGTGAAGAGGCGGGTCCGGAGGTGGCTTATTATGAGGATGGCAAGAATTATTATTGGAAATTGGGATTTGCTTATCCATTGAGAAATCCAAAAGGCAACGACGCAATCCAGATGGTTTTTAAACTTCCGCATGAATTGGATTATGAACAAAAGTTTATGTTAAAAATCGATGCCGCCGTCTCAAAAGACAGTTATCCCTTAACGTTAAGCCGAAAAGTTGATATTTCCATAAAATTTAATAACACCATCCTGAGTTACTATTACCAGCCCAAGGTTTTGGAGGAAATCGGAAAAACTGAATCCATGGAATGGGACATTACCCCCTACATCAAACCAAGCTCCAATACGCTTGAAATTGCTACGACTGAAAAAAATAATGCTTACTATTTTCTGAAAAGGATGGAGATCTATAATTAGAAATCCTGATGCATCCCCGTTTATTTCATCCCCTTCAAAGGGGGAACGTGGGGAACTACTATCTTATTATTTCTGAATTAACCTGCCTTCACGAGGCGGGATTGCCCAGGCTGAGTTCGATTCGTTAGATAAAGTGCGCAATTATTGAAAGAGACAACCTGATGGATTTGTTTGAGAAAAAACCTGCAGCCAATTCCAAAAACCTGTCAAGCACGCCTCTCGCTGAACGCTCACGTCCCAAGAGAATTGAGGACTTTGTCGGGCATGAACAAATCGTCGGCCCCGACACCGTTCTGTACCAGGAGATCAAACAAAACCGCATAAAATCCCTGATCCTCTGGGGTCCGCCTGGCATTGGCAAAACCACCCTTGCAAAAGTTGTCTCAAATGAAGTGCAAGCCGATTTCATCAGCATCAGCGCAGTCACTTCCGGTGTGGCCGATATTCGCAAAGTGATTGATCGTGCCGAAAAGAACCGCAAGCATTTGAACAAGACCACCATTCTTTTTATCGATGAAATCCACCGCTTTAACAAAGCACAGCAGGATGCGCTGCTGCACGCAGTTGAAGACGGCACGATTATCCTGATTGGCGCAACCACTGAAAATCCCTCCTTCGAGGTTATCGCGCCGCTGCTCTCCCGCTGCCAGGTTTACCAGATGAAAGCGTTGACTCCGGAGCAAATCCGCAAGATCGTTGAAATGGCTCTCAAGCAGGATAAGCAATTGAGTGAGCTTAATATCGAGATTTCCGATTGGGAAGTGTTATTGAAATTAGCCAATGGGGATGGCAGGCGTGCCTTAAATATTATTGAGAAAAGTGTTGAAGTCGCCGGAAAGCAGAAAGAAAATCCCAAACTGAATAGGACCGTATTCGAGAAAGCGGCGCTTCAAAAAATATTGTATTATGATAAGGCGGGGGAATATCATTACGACCTGATCTCGGCATTCATCAAAAGCCTGCGCGGCACCGATCCGGATGCGGCGATCTACTGGATGGCAAGGATGCTGGAAGGGGGCGAAGACCCCAAATTCATTGCCCGGCGAATGGTCATTCTGGCTTCGGAGGATATCGGCAATGCCGATCCCTACGCTCTTACTTTAGCCACCAACTGTTTTACCGCAGTTACCTACATCGGTATGCCGGAGAGCAAAATTATTCTGAGCCAGGTAGCAGCCTACCTGGCGGCGGCGCCAAAAAGCAATTCCGCCGTGGTGGCGATTAACAAAGCCATTGATGATGTGAAACGACAACCGGATATTGCTGTACCGCTTCATTTACGAAACGCACCCACCAGCTTGCTGTCGGATTTAGGATATGGAGAGGATTATAAATATGCTCACAGCTTCCCCAATCACTTTGTCAAAGAAAATTATCTACCGCCGCCATTGGAAAAACAGCTTTACTACATACCCTCCAATATGGGAAAGGAAAAAAATATGAGAGAGAGATTGAAAAAACTTTGGGAGGGCCTAAAAGAATACCCAACCGATAAAAACACCGCCAAGGATGAATGAAACCAATAATTGATAAGCTCGCCCGAACCTACATCCACCTGAAATCCCGCAAAGTACTCAAACGGATTGATACAATACTGAATTTCCCCATTCGGTCAAAAGAAGTGAAAAATGTTTTGATCGTATTTCCGAGGGAACTGGACCATTTGGACGATGCCAATCAATTCGTTCAGAAACTTCGTGAAGGTTATCGTAGCTGGTCGGTGGAAATCTTTGATGTTGATAAACTCAGCCAAAAAGAGCTAAACATCTTGAAGCTGCCCAATCAAACCGTCATCCATAAACTGAAGAAACCAAATTACGAAATTGTCATCGATCTGAACGTACCGTTCGATCCGGTATGTGCATTTATAGCTGTGCTCTCAGAGGCAACCTATCGGATCAAATTTACGAATCAGGAACAACTTTATTTTAATCTGCAATGTTCACCCGCGCAGGATAATCACCGTTTTTTCTACCAGCCGCTTCTTGATTATCTGCAGAGCCTGTTTATGGGAAAGTAGATTGCATATCAAATTCAAAAATTCAGAATTGTGATGACTTATAACGATCCTTCTTATATATTTAAAATCGCAATAAGCGAAAGCCCAAAACTTATTTTGGAGGCATCATGAATTTACAATTAGGAAAACATTTTTTTGTTTTTGCATTGATTTTAATAATAGTATTGACGATGACCCAGGCACAATTCGGACAAGTCATTAAAACCATTCCTGCGCCGAATTATCCTTACGGATTAACCTTTGACGGGACTTACCTGTGGGTGGGAACATCCAGCACCGGTGGAGGCGTTATATCGAAAATTGATCCGGCAGATGGTTCCGTTGTGGGCAGTATCCCAGTTCCAGATCCCACGGGTTCATATACTGTGAAAGCATTGGCATTTGACGGACAAAATCTTTGGGTCTTTGAAGATTTACCTTCAGCGAGTCATCCCGATAAATTCTACAAAGTAGATCCGACAAATGGAAATATCCTCAAAATCATTAACAGTCCGGAAAATAGCTATATTGGTGGAATGACCTACTTTGATGACCACATTTGGTACACTCAATATTATGCAAATGCTACTTCTGGCAGAGATGTTATCATCAAAATGGATACAGCCGGTGTAACGCTGGATACTATTGTTTCTGTTGGTGAACAGCCTATGGGAATAGCTTATAATGGGCAATACATCTGGTGCGCTGAAGATACCGGTTTTGGCGCTACCCGTCAGGAAATCTATCAATATGATACGGTCACTGGATATACCGGAACCTTCATTAAGAATCCCACCGCAAGTCCAAGAGACATGACGTTTGACGGACAATATTTTTGGCTCATTCATTATGCGACTACAAACAGCCTCATCTATCAGTTCGATGTCGCAGGCGGCGGAACGCCCGGAATAAATCTGCCTGTCACATTTTTCGATTTCGGGGGAGTAAGAATCGGCCAGCAAAGCACAATTGACATCACCATTCAGAATGTTGGCACTGCACCATTAGCAATTGATAGTATCATATTCACTCTCTCTCCGAATTTTTCAACCACATTGGTTACCCCCGATTCGATTCAACCTAATTCCTCGCTGCAAATGCCCGTTACGTTTTCGCCGATTGCCTTCGGACCTGATTCGGCAAATGTATTCATCTACTCCAGCGATCCTGTAGATCCGGTTGTTCAGGCTTTTGTTCGCGGAAACGGCATTTATGGGGATCCAATCATTTCAGCCCCAGCGTCTTACAATTACGGTTCGCGCCGCGTAGGAAGCTCAAACTCATGGATGATGGAAATCCAAAACCAAGGTGGGGGAATACTTTCCATTTCATCGATAATAACCTCCGATTCTGCATTTTACATCGATTCGCTGAGTTTTCCAATAGCATTGGACTCATTGGAATTAAAAAAGATTCGGGTATGGTTCCATCCTTCGGCTGCATCCTCATATCTTGATACGTTAAAAATAGCCAGCAATGCTCTAAACGGTCCCGTCACAAATGTCGTCCTTCAAGGTATAGGTGATGCTACGGGCATTCCTATCGGAAATCCGCTCTGGACTTTTACCGTGCCTGACCATCCAATTTCGAATACCTTCCGGCTGGTGAAGGGTGTTCGCGCCATTAGCGACATCACTGGCGATGGAAAGTCGGATGTCGTTGTGTCAACGGAAAACTATTGGACAATGGCCCTAAATGGAAATGCTTCTGTAACCACGGATTCGATTTGGGCATTTACCACCTACATTTCCAATTATAGCGCCGGGTCAATCGGTACCACGGGAGACTATTCGCATCAAAAGGCGCTCGCCATTGCCAGCGATCTTGATGGCGATAATATTAGTGATATTGTGATTGGTACCGGCGGGGGAAATGAACACGTTTATGCCTTAAGCGGAATTAATGGAGAGATGATCTGGACTTTTGGAACTGATCATCCGGATAGTTTTGGTCTTGGTGACTTCACTGGAGTTGACGCAAATACGGACTTCACTAACGACGGCGTGCCGGATGTTGCGGCAGCAGCAAGCGCCACTTCAAGCGGCGGTGTGGGCGGACGTCGAAGCGTATACCTTTTCAATGGAATCAATGGTAATAAAATATGGCAGGCTCCTTTGTTAGGCTTCACCCACGGTGTGATATCAATTGATGACATCAATAATGACGGCAATCCAGACGTAGTCGGAGCGGTAGGAGAAGCTGCTTATAAAGCAACCGCATTTAACGGTTCAAATGGACAGTTAATCTGGGATTTTCCTCTCTCTTCCTCAACCGGGGGTGGAAAGGAATTAATGCCATTTCCTGTTTCGGGAGAGTCGCCAGACGTTATTTTAGGTGCTTTTTGGGGACCTGTATACCGGGTTGACGGAGAAACCGGAACCGAGGTCTGGAACAGACCAACGGGGGG
>Ga0209536_100001147_pt1 | contig 43749 bp, 37 predicted proteins | sample DeeMarSeWOR28_12_FD_187461 | JGI IMG/M metagenome (GOLD analysis project Ga0209536, IMG submission 187461) | Marine sediment microbial communities from White Oak River estuary, North Carolina - WOR-2-8_12 (SPAdes) (version 2) | ecosystem: Environmental > Aquatic > Marine > Intertidal zone >...
GGCCTGTGGGCGAGCCTCTGGCAGCCCCCGGCCGTCGAGGCGGGCAGGAAAATTCGCACCAGTGATCGCAAGGAGGATGAAGAGTCGATCGCGGCCATGGTGAAGAAAGGATTAAAAGTACATCCCGTCAATCCCGAAATTGAAAAAGCGTGGCTTCGATTGACTGACACCGTCAATTCGCAGATCCGGGGCAAGAAAGTGCCGGAAGATATTTTTGATGAAGTACAGCGACTGGTCAAAGAGTACCGTGCAAAAGGAACCGGCGAATGAGTGAACGCGCTCCTGAGACATCCAACATTTTACAATCCGCACAAGCCTCTCCCGGCGGTTGGAAAAGCGCCTTTATAGCGAGCGAAAATCTTGCCATAACCCTCTGCCTGGGCGCCATGGTCCTGATCCCTTTGCTGGATATGGTTCTGCGCTCCACAACCATAGTCCTGCCGGGTTCGAGCGCCGTCCAGTGCCACCTGACGCTCTTTATCTGCATGATCGGTGGGGCGATCGCAGCCAGGGAAGGGCGGCTTCTGGCTCTTTCAACCGTCACGGCCTTTCTGAAGGATCGCGCCAAGGCTGCAGCAGCCCTTTTCAGCCATTCCTTCGCCGCAGCCGTAACCGCAATCCTGTTCTATGCCAGTTTCCTCTTTATGATCCAAACAAAGGATGCCGGGGACATCCTAGCCTATGGCGTGCCGCTTTGGCTGGCACAGGCGATTCTTCCCATTGGATTCGGCATCATAGCATTTCGTCTGATCCGACATGCATCGAGCAACTGGAAGGGACGTATCCTCGCCGTCGTTACAGCCGCCGCCATCCTGGCTCTTGTCTCCTGGCTGCCTGTCGATCCCATCCATCTGGTCCTTCCCTCCATAATTCTCTTATTGATTGCGACTGTTCTTGGAGCTCCTATTTTCGTTACTCTCGGAGGGGCCGCACTTATTCTGCTGTGGGGGGACGCCTTTCCGATCGAGATGATGCCGATCCGGCATTACCAGCAGGTCACGAACGCATCGCTGCCCGCAATCCCAATGTTTACCCTGGCGGGCTACCTGCTGGCGGAAGGAGGAGCGCCCAAACGCCTGGTCCGTGTCTTCCAGGCTCTGACGGGGCATTTCCGGGGTGGGCCCGCTATCGCAACCGTCCTCGTCTGCGCATTCTTCACCAGCTTCACCGGCGCCTCCGGGGTTACAATCCTGGCCCTCGGAGGCCTGCTCATGCCTGTACTGATTGCTTCACGCTATTCGGAAAAGAACGCGCTCGGACTTCTGACAGGATCGGGATCCATCGGACTGCTCTTCCCTCCCTGCCTTCCCATTATCCTGTATGCCATTATCGCTGAAATCGATATCAACCAGATGTTTCTGGGCGGGATACTGCCCGGGATACTGTTGGTCATCGCTGCCGCAGTCTGGGGAATACTGAGGAGTCCGAAATCAGGCGTTCAAAAACAATCATTCGAATGGGCCGAAGCCGGCAGCGCGCTGTGGGATGCAAAGTGGGAGCTGCTGTTGCCGGTCGTGGCATGCACGGCTCTTTTCAGCGGGTTGGCAACCGCCGTGGAAGCATCCGCAATTACTGCGCTCTATGCGTTCATCGTGGAATCATGGGTATATCGGGATCTAAGCATAACCCGGGACCTTCCGAAGGTCATGGCGGAATGCGGGCTGCTCGTCGGCGCTATCCTGCTGATTCTGGGAGTTGCGCTCGGTTTCACGGGTTACCTGATTCAGGCACAGGTTCCGGATCTGTTAATTGCATGGGTAACCGATACGGTTGAATCTCCATATCTGTTTCTACTGGCGTTGAACTGCTTTCTCCTTATCGCCGGTTGCATCATGGATATATTTTCCGCCATCATAGTTATCGTACCACTCCTGGTACCGATCGGCGCCGCCTTCGGAATTGACCCGGTGCATCTGGGCGTGATTTTCCTTGCAAACCTGGAACTGGGGTATCTGACGCCGCCGGTCGGCATGAACCTGTTCCTGTCGTCCTATCGTTTTAACAAGCCTATGCCCGTACTGTGGCGTTCCATCATTCCAATCCTCTTGGTTTTATTATGCGGAGTCCTTTTAATCACTTACATCCCTTTTATGTCAACAGCCCTGCCGAAGCTTTTTCGATAACAGCAGCAAATCAATCGGCAGCTCGCCATTTCTGTGAGGTTTATTGATGAATATTTCAGATCCCTTCACCTACGCTGCCCGGTATTGCCCCGACAAGTGCGCACTTATTTACGACGATAAGAGCTACACCTATGGCGAGATAAATCGAATGATCAACGGCGTTGCGAACTTTCTGCACAACCTTGGGCTGGCCAGGGGGGATCGTGTCGCCGTGTATATGGCGAACAGGCCCGAGTGGATCCTGTTATATTACGGCGCGGCGAGGATTGGCGCAATCCCGGCCTGCATTGCGGGAGCCTATAAACAGAAGGAGGCGAAAGAGGTAGTCAACGACTCCCGCTCATCCATCCTCCTTACGTCGGAAACTCATGCGGAACAGATACCCGACCGGAGCGATATTCCTTTTGTAAAGACCATCATCACTATTGAATCGAATGAGGACCTTCAATCGATCCTTCGCGGAGAAGGCAAAGATCCGATTCCTTTAACTACGAACACCATCGGAGAAGATCCGGGATCCATTCTCTACACAGGGGGGACAACCGGGTCACCCAAGGGTGCCGTGTTGACTCATCGAAATATTGTCTACAGCGCACAGAATGTCGCATACCACGAAAGACTGGTCCCGGATGATGTCGGCGTCTGCTTCATGCCGCTGAATCATGTTTTCGCCCAATGCCACATCATGAACACGTATTTCAGCAACTACGCGACCCTGGTTCTGTTTCAGGCCTTCGACATGGACAAGGTAGTGTCCGCAATCGCACAACACCAGGTGACCCGGTTCTACGCCGTACCGACCATCTATATCCGAATCCTCAACGCCCCGGAGACTGTGCAGAAGCTGACGAGCCTGCGATACGCGTTTTCGGGAGGAACGAGCATGCCTTCGGAAACCGTGCGGCAATGGATTGAAGCGTTCGGCATTCCGATCCATGAGGCGTACGGCATGACCGAGTCCGCCTCGTGCGTCACCTTCAACCATCTCTTTCACCACAAGATCGGCTCGATCGGAACCCCTGCGGGCATCGTGGAGGTCAAGGTCGTGGACAGTAACGACAACGAAGTGAAACAGGGAGACCAGGGAGAAATCGTCGTGCGGGGCCCGAACATCATGCAAGGGTACTTCGGGCAGCCGGAAGAGACGGACGCCGCCATGCGCAACGGCTGGTTTCATTCCGGCGACGTCGGCCTGTTCGACAACGAAGGCTACCTCTACCTGATCGACCGGATCAAGGACATCATCATTACGGGAGGGGAAAACGTTTACCCCAAGGAGGTGGAAGACCTCCTGCATGAGCATAAAGCCGTGAACGAATGCGGGGTTGTGGGATTACCCCATGACGAATACGGAGAAGCCGTCACCGCGTTTGTCACCCTGAAGCCGGATATGACTGCCGACGAGAGTGATCTGATCGCGTTCTGCAAGGAAAGAATCGCCAATTACAAGGTCCCCAAGACGATCCGTTTCGTCGCAGATCTGCCCAAATCCCCCCAGGGCAAGATCCTCCGCCGCGCATTGCGCAAGTAGGGGCGAACCTTGTGTTCGCCCATCTTTCCAAATATCCGGAATTGATGTATCGGCGAACCTTGTGTTCGCCCATCTCTTGAATATTCCTACCGCACCCGGAATCTCTCAATTCCCAAGGATTGCGCCAGAGACCTGGATTCCATGATCTCGTCGGCCGAAAGGACAAATCCAACAACGCTCGCCTGGACTCCCCCGATATATTCCGGGGCGCGGGAAAGAAAATCGATTGTCGCTTTCCAGAAATCTTCGGGCTCAACAAGAGCGCCGGTTGAGACGGAATCCGGATCGGGAAGGCACAGCTCCAGGTAACGGGAAATGTTCGGGGCATTGAGGGAGACGGACACCGAATCGACCGCTTCGGCCAACTCCGGCAATATGTCACGGTCATGAATGAGCCGGCAGTGACCGTTCGTGTTCAACCGTATCGTCGCCCCGCCGCCGCGCAGCCGGTCGGCAGCTTTACAGATAAGGTCCAGCTGATAGGTCGGTTCTCCGAAGCCGCACCAGATGAATTCATCAAAATCGCTTAAACCACCACAGGCCTGTACGGAATCCAGCAATAAGTCCAGGTCCGGTTCCATCCCGCCCCAGAGGGTGGCGCCTCCCAATCCCCTGCGGTGGCAGCGGACGCAGAAGGGGCAGCGGTTTGTGCACCGGTTGGTGACGTTCAGATAGAGACGGCGGGGATCGCCGTAGCGGTACGCGTAATCCATAGCATAACCATGCTACCCCATCCGGAACTCAAATAAATCACTAATCAGGAGTGGCTGTCTATCCCCTTTCCAGTTCCCCGTTTTGTTTAACGGGGAACGTGGAACGGGAAACCCGGAACGAAAACGTGTATTCACCTAAGCTCTCAAAGGATCACACCGCCAGAGGCTGTGGATTCAACAGGGTTTAAAACGAATTGACCTATGAAGCGATTGACCCGCATCCGGCAATCGAGTAGATTTCCTGTAAGCCTTCATGAAGATGAAGGCGGGGGAGGGTGCACTTGAAAATCGTAATCGGAATGAACGGCACCACCGGGGTTATCTACGGCATACGCCTGCTTCAGGTACTGTCTGAAATGAAGGACGTTGAGACTCACCTCATTATTTCCCGCGCGTGCGAGCAGACCATCGCGATCGAGACCGATTCCAGGATCGAGGAAATCAAGGCCCATGCAACGTACACGTATTCAATCGACGATATTGCGGCCGGTCTTGCCAGCGGCTCCTTTCTGCGCGACGGCATGATTGTCGCGCCCTGCAGCATGAAAACGCTCTCGTCGATCGCTCATTCCTATGCGGACAACCTGCTGACCCGTGCGGCGGACGTGACCCTGAAGGAGCGGGATCGTTTGGTGCTGCTCGTCCGGGAAACTCCGCTTCACCTGGGGCACCTGAAAAACATGGTCCGTGTAACGGAAATGGGCGGAATCATCCTGCCGCCGGCTCCGGCCTTCTACCACAAGCCCCGGACGATCCAGGACATTGTCGATCACACGGTCGGCAAAGCCCTCGACCTGTTCCGCATCGAACACAAACTGTACCGCAGATGGTCCGGAACAAATGAGTGACAACAAACCTCTTCAATTAGATGAAGGCGCCGGACGCACAAAAGTCAGTCTCTCGGCCCAGGCTGTCGGCGACGACCTGATGGTCCGCCTGTCCAACAGGCAGGAGCATATCGGAGCGGTCGCCCTGTCGGAATACAATCACGGGGAAAAACGGGCTTCCACATCGGTCCTCACCCGCTTCGGCCACAGGGACGATACAATCGCTTCCATGGCAGCCTATGAAATCTGCAGGCGCTTTAAAAGACCCGTCTGTGCCATCGCCGGCATTCACGTGGACAACATTACAAAAGAAGAAATCGAACAGATCGTAAAAAACTGCAGCACCCTGATCAACAGGTACATAAAATCGCTGTCATCCGTCGCCCGTGACGGATGAATTCAAGGCATGAATGCGGTGGCAAAAAACAATCTGTCACTGTACCGGGCAGTAAAATAGAATCTCATTCGAGCTTCCGAGGGACAACGGAACATTCCAAACGCCATTCACAACCCGCAAAGAATTATATTATACATAAAACAATATAATCAGAATTATATTCTTGACATTATATTTATATGTGAATATTATTCTGATATTAACAGTTAGGACAGAATAGATGGCAGAGCAGATCGATGACATCAGTTTAAAAATATTGAAAATTCTCCAGGAACGGGCGCGCATCCCGAATGTCGATGTGGCCCGCAAGGTGGGGCTGGCCCCATCGGCAGTTCTGGAACGTATCCGCAAGCTGGAGAGCCAGGGTTTTATCGATGGCTACGAAGTACGCCTGAATCCCGAACGATTCTCCCGCAGTCTGGTTGCCTTCATTATATTAGGCATCCGAAAGTTGACTGATGAAAAGGCCGTCGGCAGGCGGCTGGCGGAAATACCGGGAGTGCAGGAAGTGCATTATATTACAGGAGAAGATTCTTTCCTGATAAAAATTAGAGTGGCGGACAATCAGGAACTCGGTCGTTTTATACGGGATGAAATTGCATCCATCAACGCCGTTGTTTCAACACGAACATCCGTTGTTCTTTCCACCTATAAGGAGACGGCAAAGATTCCTATCGATGAATAGTGCACGGAATCGTTGCTTCAGAAATGGATTCTGCATCACGCAGCAAAAACATGGCATAAACAGAATCGGCCGCGACAGGACGTACATTGGAGGAGAAGAGTGATTAAAATCAACGAAAACTACTTAAAACTTCAGTCATCCTATCTGTTTTCCGAGATTGCAAAACGGGTATCCGCCTATCAGCAAGAACATCCCGACAAGAAAGTCATCAAGCTCGGGATCGGCGACGTCACCCGCCCCCTGCCTGAAGCCTGTATTGAAGCCTTCCACAAGGCGGTGGACGAAATGGCTGCAACCCGCACATTTCGCGGATACGGACCCGAACAGGGACACGGTTTCCTGCGTGAAAAAATCGCCGCGGAGGATTTCCAGGCCAGGGGGGCGGATATTTCCGCCGACGAAATCTTTGTCAGCGACGGAGCAAAATGTGATACCGGCAATATCCAGGAAATATTGGCTGTCGACATCAGAGTCGCCATTCCCGATCCGGTGTATCCGGTCTACCTCGACACGAATGTCATGGCGGGCCGCACCGGCCTTTTCAGCAGCGGTCGCTACGACGGCATCGTCTACCTGGAAGCCACCCGGGATAACGCGTTCGTTCCCGAGCCGCCGAAAGAGAAGGTCGATTTGATCTACCTGTGCTTCCCCAACAACCCAACCGGAGCAACCGTCACCAAGGCCCAACTCAAGGCCTGGGTGGACTATGCCAGGGAAAACAGAGCCCTGATACTGTTCGACGCAGCCTACGAAGCGTTTGTCCGGGACGATTCCCTGCCCCGGTCAATTTACGAAATTGAAGGAGCCAGGGAAGTCGCGCTCGAATTCAGAAGCTTTTCCAAGACTGCAGGATTCACCGGAACCCGATGCGCCTACACGGTCGTCCCCAAATCCTGTATGGCCTACACGGCAAAGGGAGAAAAACGTCCATTGCACGCTCTCTGGAACAGGCGGCACACAACGAAATTCAACGGTGTATCCTACCCCGTCCAAAGGGCCGCGGAAGCCGTCTACAGCAAAGAAGGGAAAGCTCAAGTCAAAGCGTTGATCGACTACTATTTAACCAACGCCGCTCTTGTCCGGAAAGAAATTTCGAAGCTGGGATATGAATGCATCGGAGGGTACAACTCGCCCTATATCTGGATTGACGGGAAAACGGATTCTTGGGCGTTCTTCGACATGTTGTTGGAAAAAGCGGGCGTAGTCTGCACTCCGGGCGCGGGATTCGGCAGGTGCGGCGAGGGGTATATCCGCATCAGCGCCTTCAACGACCTGGAGAAGGTCGAGGAGGCGATGCAAAGGATCAAGCAAGCGTTGAATGCGGATTAGGAAGCTTTGCAAATCTTTAACACAAAGGCGCTAAGGGCGCAAAGACGCAATGAACTGCTTAACGCAAAGGCGCAGGGACGCAATGAATATATATATTTTTTTATTGCGTCTTTGCGTTAAGTATTTCTTTGCGCCTTCGCGTTAATTTTTCGGAAATGCACGACAGTCAGGAGGCAAATGTATCATGCCAATGTCTGAATCATTTGAGAACAGGCTCTATCCCGTCATCGAGGATATTGTCCGCCACTTCGGCACACCTTTTCACATTTACGATGAAACCGGCATCCGTGAAACCGGGCAAGCGTTGAAGAGAGCATTCTCCCAACTGGCGGACTACAGGGAATATTTTGCGGTAAAGGCCCTGCCGAATCCTTTCATTCTTGGGATCATGAAGGATCTGGGATTCGGATTCGACTGCAGTTCCATCCCCGAACTGGTCCTGGGACGGAAGGCTGGAGGGCGTGGCATGGATATCATGTTTACGTCCAATAATACTTCAACGGAAGAATTCCTTGCGGCGTCGGAAGACGGGGCCTGCATACTGAATCTGGACGACATTTCTCTCATTCCCAAAGTCCCCCAAATGCCTGAATTGGTCTGTTTCCGCTACAATCCGGGATCGAACCGGACAGGCAACAGCATTATCGGCAAACCGGAAGAGGCGAAATACGGGATCATGGACGCGCAGCTTCCGGGTGCATATAGAAAAGCCAGAGAGCTGGGTGCCCGCCGGTTCGGTCTGCACACCATGCTGGTATCCAACGAAATCAACTACAAATACATGGTGCAGACAGCGGCAATGCTGCTCGAACTGATCGAGCACATCGGGAAAGAACTGGATATTCGTTTTGATTTCATCAATATCGGCGGCGGGTTCGGGATTCCCTACCGGCCGGAAGACAAGCCTTTGAATCTGGAAGCGATGGCGGCGGAAATTACCGATCTGATGTTCAGATTTGAAAAGCGCGTGGGGTACAAACCCGGATTTTTTACCGAAAGCGGGCGTTATATGACGGGTCCCCACGGCGTACTCGTAACCCGGGCTATTAATCGTAAGGATATCTACCGGAAATACATCGGTGTCGATGCCTGCATGTCCTCCCTGATGCGTCCCGGCATGTACGGAGCCTATCACCACATCACCGTTGCAGGAAAAAACACGTCTCAAAATCCAACAACCGTCGACGTGGTAGGCTCTTTGTGCGAAAATAACGACAAGTTTGCGGTTCAGCGGATTTTGCCCGAGATTCATGATGGGGATATCCTGTGCATACACGATACCGGCGCTCACGGCCACGCCATGGGATTTAATTACAATGGCAGGCTACGGCCGAAGGAATTGTTGCTGACAACGGAGGGATCTGTGGAGCTCATTCGCAGAGCTGAAACCATGGAGGATCATTTCGCAACCCTCAATTTCGAAAAAAAGACACTGTTGCTTCCCAAAACATAGCCGAGGATAATTATTGAATGAATGCCAATGACACTTCGCCTCCTGATTCCATCCAGGCACCCCGGGATCAATCCAACCATTCGGACTCCGAATCGGGAAATCCGGAGGGTTCTCCCTCCCGACGCCGGAAACAATGGAGAACCGGAATTGTAATCTCATGGCTCCTGATTCTTGCAGCTGTCGCAACAACGCAAATACCACAGTACCGGAAGGATCGGCAGGCAACACAGCCCGGCGTCACACAGGACCTGACCCTGCAGATGATAGGAAGATACGTTGTCGGGATGAAAAGTGTTCTCGGAAACATTCCGGCGGTGGATCTCAGTGTTCCCCAGATTAACAAGGCATTACAAGATTCCGACAATTCTCGGAAAGATCTTTTCTTCATTCCTATTCTGATGGAATTAACCACACGCGAAGAGGCGCTGACCATGTTGGAAAAGATTGTCGCCGAACCTTCCAACAAGGATATAGCACAGGACGCCCCCCTGTTTTTACAGTTGTACCGCCAAGGCAGCGCCTCGCTCACTCAAGAACAACACCGGTCTATCGAGCGTTATGGATGGATTGGGAAGCTGGCACTCAGCCAGGATAAACCGCCCTCGGATCCATTAAGGCGTTCTGTTATCAGTTCCGCGCTGCAAACCTTTGTGGCCGCTGTCGTTTTTATAATGGGACTGTTGGTTGCTTTTACAGCCGGCCTGATCTTACTCATAATTGCAGTCGTTTTCTCGGCTAAAAAACGCCTGTATGCCCGCTTTTCGCCGCCTGAAGATCCTGGCTCTTCACTCCTTGAAGCATTTGCAATTTTTATTACCGGTTTAATCGCCCTGCCGGCTCTGGCTCAATGGCTGTCACCGGGCTACCAGCTTGTAGCTTCCCTATCTACTTTTCCGGTTATCCTGGTCGCAATGGCCTGGCCGTATTTCCGCGGTTCGAAGTGGAATGATATCCGTACAGCTCTCGGATGGCATCGGGGCCAGGGCTTCTTTCGTGAGGTTGCATCGGGAATCCTGGGTTACCTTGCGGGATTGCCGCTCCTTGCCGTGGCAATCATCCCTGTCCTTCTGATCTCTCGATCCACCGGATCCGTTCCTTCTCACCCCATAGTAAACGAAATCAGCAGAGATCCCATACCGATGATCCTGATAATGGGATTAGCCTGCATCTGGGCGCCCATTGTTGAAGAGACATTCTTTCGCGGGCTGCTGTTCGGTTATTTGCGCCGACGCCTCCACTGGTCTCTGGCCGGCGTTTCAACCGGGATCCTGTTTGCCGTCATTCACCCCCAAGGATGGATCGCAGTTCCTGTATTGGCTACAATCGGATTTACATTAAGCGCTATTCGCGAGTGGCGCGGGTCCATTATCGCATCCATGGCCGCTCACTCTCTGAATAACGGCGCAGTTCTTCTCCTGGCGATTTTTACCCTGACCTAGAAAAACGTTGCCAGACCGCCACTTACACCATTTTATGGATCAGATCATCCCGGTCAATGTATAGTATCGACCTGCGGTGTATTGAATCCGCTTTACATCAGAAGGCACCATTCAGGAGGTTTTTATGTTTAGATTTATTATCCCCATCATGCTTTGTGCCGCAACCGCATTGGCGCAGACTCCCTGCCGGGATTTGAAAACGGCATCCCTTCCCGACACAACAATCACATTGGCCGAACTGATTCTCGCGGGACCGTATAAATCTCCTGCAAATACTCCCGCCTTTCCACCGCCTCCTTCCGTTGATTTGCCTGAATACTGCAGGATAGCCGCAGTCCTGCATCCGTCTCCGGACTCCCATATTGAAATGGAACTGTGGCTTCCCCAAAAGGATTGGAACGGCAAATTCCAGGGAGTCGGCAACGGCGGATTTGCCGGAACGATCAGCTACTCCGCCATGGCAGCGGCGTTGCGGGAAGGGTATGCCACAGCATCTACCGATACGGGTCACAAGGGAGCAAATGCGCTGTTCGGCATCGGAAACCCTGAAAAAGTAGTGGATTATGCGTACCGCTCCGTACATGAAATGACAGTAAAATCCAAAGCACTTATTGGAGCTTTCTACGGAAGGCGGCCGAGCTTGTCCTACTGGAATGGGTGCTCCACAGGCGGGCGACAGGGTTTGATGGAGGCGCAACGGTATCCGGAAGACTACGACGGCATCATTGCCGGCGCGCCGGCCAATTACCACAGCCACCTGCACGCCTCCGATCTGGCAGTAGCCGTTCCGATCCTGAAAAATCCTGAAAGCAACGTTCCCCGGGCCAAACTGGAGATGCTGAACAGGGCGGTTCTGAATTCCTGCGACGCACTGGACGGCGTCAAAGACGGGATTCTCACAAATCCGCGCCAATGCGATTTCGATCCGGCCTCCCTGCTCTGTCGAGGAGGCGACTCAGAGGACTGCCTGACGCAGCCGCAACTCGACGCGGTAAAGAGCGTATACGCCCCGACAAAATTGAGCACGGGAGAAATCATATTTCCCGGAAAAGCAAAGGGGAGTGAAACTACCTGGATGGTTTTTAACACCAAACAGCCGTCCGCCGTCTCCATGGGAACCTTTCAGCTGACCTTCCAGGATGCCGATTGGGATTGGAGAACATTCGACCGGGACCGGGACACAGCACTTGCCGATGAGAAGACAGGCTTTATCAATGCAATCGATCCCGATCTGCAAGCATTTAAAGCCCGTGGCGGCAAACTCCTCCTGTATCACGGCTGGAATGATTTCGGGATCGCCCCGGGCAATACCATCAACTATTACTCGAGTGTTCTTTCCGCCATGGGTTCGGGACAGGACGACTGGCTGCGATTGTTCATGGTCCCTGCAATGGGGCACTGCAGGGGTGGGGCCGCCCCGGATCAGGCCGACTATGTGAGTGCAATGGAACGCTGGCGTGAAGCTGGAATAGCGCCGGACAGAATAACCGCATACCACGTAACCGACAACCGTGTCGACATAACTCGACCGCTCTGCCCTTACCCCCAGGTTGCGGTCTATACGGGTACGGGCAGCACCAACAATGCCGAGAATTTTTTCTGCCGCGCGCCCGACCCGGCAAAATAGAAATTGGGTGCAGAACATGAAAAATCAATGCCTCAAGAAAAAAGTATCCGTCGTCACGGGAGCAAGAAGGGGTATCGGCAAAGCCATTGCTCTGACTTTTGCCGAGGCCGGTTCCGATGTCGTCGTCTGTGACAGTATCATTGATGACGGCAAACTGCATGAGACTGAAGAGGCGATCCGCAAGCTGGGGGCCCGTGCCCTGGCTTTTCAGACCGACATCACCGTTCGAAACGACGTAGAGAAAATGACGCAGCGGGCCATCGATGCTTTCGATAAAATCGATATTCTTGTGAACTGTGCCGGCGTCTGGAAACCCGGCCGGACGCTCTTGGAGTGCAGCGATGACGACTGGGATTCCGTGATCGATACGAACCTGAAAGGCACTTTCCTTTGCTGCCGTTCCGTAGGCAAAGCAATGATTGCAAACCACAGCGGGTGCATTATCAACATCTCCTCCCAGGTCGGATTGACACCTGCGGCGGGGGCCGGCGCTTACTCGACATCCAAAGCCGGCATCATCATGCTCACCAAACAGTTGGCACTCGAAATGTCGGAGTACAACGTCCGGGTGAATGCCCTGGCTCCCGGGATCGTTAAAACCGATTTCAATACGGATTTCTGGAAAGGACCCGAAAAGGAAAGAGAGGCATCGAGCATGGTGCCTCTGGGCCGCCTGGCTGAAACCGGGGATGTCGCCACAGCGGCGCTTTTTCTGGCATCGGACGACTCCAGCTACATTACCGGCGAGGTCCTCTGTATCAACGGGGGATGGAAGCCGCAGTCGGCAGTCGGCCGTAAACAGGTGGGATGATCTTAATTGGTAGAACATAATTTGAAATACTGAGGAATTGACCTATGGGCTTGTTCAAGGAAAAGAAAGATCTCAAGAAATCCAATATCCGTGCATCTGTGGGTACGGGACAACGCAAAGAAATTTCACCATTGCGACCGAAGTACTCGGAAAAAATACCGCCCTGTCGAGTCAGTTGCCCAAGCGGCAACGATATTCGCGGCTGGCTAACGACATTGGCCCAGCGCGAAAAATTGGGACTGTCCCTGGAGGAAGCAGGGGATCGAGCCTGGCGCACTGAAGTGGACACAAACCCTTTCCCGTCCGTTATGGGAAGAATCTGCCCGCACCCATGTGAAACAGAGTGCAACCGTAAAGAGAAAGACGGCGCAGTTGCAATTAATTCGATAGAAAGGCATATAGGGGATTTGGGGATTGAAAGAAAACTTACGCTTTCCACACTCGATGCAGGAGGACCATTCGAAGAAAAAATAGCCGTTATCGGCGCCGGCCCTTCAGGGCTCTCCTGCGCCTATCAACTGGCACGACGAGGCTATAAAGTTACCGTTTTCGAAAGCTTCGAGAAACCGGGAGGAATGCTGCGCTACGGAATCCCGGAATATCGCCTTCCACGTGCGGTGCTGGATGCAGAAATTCAAAAGATATTGGATCTGGGAGTAGAGCTCCGCTGCAACACGACTATCGGAGAAACCATTACCCTCGAGCAACTTCGTCAGGACTACAGCGCCGTATTCGTAGGCATCGGCGCCCACAAAGGCCGGACAATGGGCATTCCGGGAGAAGACGGGCCGGGCGTTTATACGGGAACGGATTTCCTGAACAAGGTGAATTCGGGGAAAACGCTGGAAGTAGGTAATAGAGTTGTGATTGTCGGAGGCGGCGACACGGCTATCGATGCCGCCAGGGTGTCCCTGCGGCTGAGTTCTGATGCGGCAACTTTGTCGCGGCGTATGGGGGCCGAAGTTTCGGTGCTTTACCGGCGCACTAGAAAAGAAATGCCCGCCATCGGTCGGGAAATTGAAGAAGCCGAGGAAGAAGGAATCCATTTTGAGTACCTGGCAGCGCCGGCAAAAATCGTGCGTGACGATTCGGGTAAAATTTCCGGTATGGCCGTACAGCGAATGGAGCTGGGAGAGCCGGACGACTCCGGACGCCGACGACCGGTTCCCATTGAAGGAGACGTTTATGAAATTGCAGTCGACAGCGTTATTATGGCCGTAAGCCAGGAGCCTGACTGGAGCACACTGGGTGCGATTCAGGCCTCCGGATCCTGGCTCGATGTCGATGCCTGGGGACGGACCTCCATTGATAAGGTCTGGTCGGGCGGGGATACTCTTCGTCTCGGACTGGCAACCATTTCGATCGGCCAGGGGCGTAAAGCAGCTGAATGTATCCACGCCCAGCTGCGCGGCCAGGAACCTACGGAGCCTCCCGCGCTGCCCAAGGTTGGCCCGGATCGCATAAAGCTTGCATGGTATCCTGAAAAAGAGAGAGCGCAGCGGCGCATATTGCCGCCCGAGGAACGACTGGCAAAACCGTCGGAGGAGGTGGATCTCGGGATTGCGCCCGAAGAAGCCCTGGAAGAAACCGGCCGTTGCTTCAGTTGCGGGCTCTGTTTCGGATGCGAGAACTGCTGGATGTACTGCCAGAATACGTGCTTTAAAAAGCAATCGGAGATTAAGCCGGGCAGTTATTATTATATGGATCTTGCCATCTGCGACGGATGTAAAAAATGCTGGGAGGAATGCCCCTGCGGCTATATCGATGCGGTATAACCTGGCCCGCTTTTTTCACACAGTTTTGTCTTCCATTTCATCCGGGAGCCTGACTGCGGTGCCAAAGGAAAGGCCTTCCCGATGCAGCAGAATCAAGCCGACAAGAATGACCGGGATCATGGAAAAAACATAGGTTCCGTTGCTGATGCCCGCAGCCTGCGATGCGGGATCGGTTCCTGAAAGATACCGGCCGAAGAAATGGATCAGCGACAGGTCCATGAAAAACTGAAATCCGCCCACCCCGCCAGGCGTGGGAATCGCAACCCCGACTACAGTAACACCTACAATCAACAGAACACCCGTTACAGGAAAAACATCAAGGTATGCGCGGATCAGACAGTAAAGTTGACCGCTGATGGCCAACCAGATCAACAGCGAGAGTAAGAGTGTCTTGATTACTGCGCGTCGGCTTTCCATCGCGCGCAGACCGTCGAGGAAAGAGAGCATGTACTTGCGTATAACCCCGGGCACATAATCATGCCAACGGCGGCTGCGCAGGATCAACACCAGCACAATCAAAATGATTATCACCGCACAGAATCCCACTGTGGTTGATGTACGAATCGTTTCAAAGATCTCCCTCCCCCCTTTGGAAGAAGGCATATGGTATCCGGCAAAAAACGCCATGTAGAAACCGAACAGTACTATGACCGCCAGAAGGTCAACGATGCGTTCAAACAGCGAAGCGGCAATAGTTGAGGTTACGGGAATTTTCTCCTTTCGCGCGAGCAGTATCGATCCGACGAATTCACCGACACGCGGTGGGATGACGTTGACCGCATATTTGACCAGGGTGAAAGAGAGAAGGTTCTTCAGCGAAATCATTTTTTTTGTCGGGCCCAGCAATACGCCCCAGCGAATGGCTCGAAGAATCATGTGGAGGGAGATGAAACCAAGCCCCGCCAAAAACCATTGGGGCCTGCCCGAGATCATAACCGATCCGGCCTGACTCCAGTCGGGAACATTGCGATATAGTATGTAGCCGATGATGGCGGTGAGTGCAAAGCTGATGACCAGGTACCAGGTACGCTTCATAGAAAATGGATCCCTCCCAAAATCGGGTACAGGCTACCATTTTCTCATTTTCTTTACCAGTTGAGCCACGCTGACTCCGAGAATGCGGGATTCCTCCATTGCCGACATATCGATTCCGCCGCCGACTCCGGTCAGCACATCGCCGATCTCCCGACCGTAACCGATGGCGCCCCCGGCGACAATCATCCGCTGGGCGATGCAGAATCCATAGAAAGCAACCTGATTGTAAAGCACATAACGACACGCGCTTTCTGCGATAAGATTTTTATAGACACAAAATGTACATATAATATACGTTTGTTGCATGAAAAAAACCCTTTCCGTTGAAAACCGTCAGTTCTTCCGTCTCCTCGCCGACTCAGCGACAACAAATCCCTTCAGTGACGACTACATGAATCTCCAGCTGAAAATTGCAGACTGTGACGCATCCACAAAAATGGCTGAGCGTCTGGAGAGAACAGTAACCAGGGTTGCTGAAAGAGTTCGGAAGCTGGAAGAGGAGGACTGCACCGATTTCAACCGTTTTGGCAGCGAAGACCGGGGATTGTTGCAACGGGCGTTTCTCTTTGATACCTACCACAGGTACCTTTCTCTTTTAGACCGGCATATCGGGGACCAGGCGAAAGCGGGTGAAAAACCGATCCCCGTACCGTTTTACAGAGACATATTTACGGATCTGTGCAGGAGAGGCTTTTCCCCGGAGGAGGCCGGGCGCTATTTCGCAATCTTTTACCAGGTATGCCGTGCTTTCTTTTTCATAGAACGCAGCCTGATCGGTCGCAGCGAATCCATGAAACAGCTGCGCCGACATCTTTGGAACAATGTTTTTACAAACGATATCCAGATATATGAAAAGCATCTATGGAATCGCATGGAGGATTTCTCTACCATGCTCCTCGGAGATACCGGCACCGGGAAAGGAGCGGCTGCCGCTGCCATTGGACGGTCTGGATTTATTCCGTTCGATGAAAAGAGAGGGTCGTTCGTTGAAAGCTTTATCGGTAGCTATAAAGCCCTGAATCTCTCACAGTTTCCAGAATCCCTGATCGAATCAGAGCTTTTCGGACATCGGAAGGGCGCGTTTACGGGGGCGGTCGAGGCCCATGAGGGCATCTTCGCCCGTTGCAGCGCTTACGGCGCGATTTTTCTGGACGAAATCGGCGACGTCAACGAACCGATCCAGATAAAGCTGCTGCATATACTTCAGGATCGTAATTTTTCACCTGTCGGCAGCCACGAAACTTTACGGTTCCGCGGCAGGATTATTGCCGCGACAAACAGGTCCCTGGAAGACCTTCGTACGAGCGGGCAGTTTCGGGACGATTTTTTCTACCGTCTCTGTTCGGACATCATTGTGGTTCCATCCCTTCACCAGCGTATTATGGAAGATCCCGCAGAAATCGACGATCTTGTCTCACTCATTGTCCGCAGAATATCCGGTGAGTCCTCACCAGAAGTCTTGGACACGGTTCGCCGGAAAATTGCACATTCACCCGGCAAGGATTATGCCTGGCCCGGAAACGTCCGGGAACTGGAGCAGGCGGTGCGAAGGATTCTATTGACCGGCTCCTACCCGGGAGACAAACAGATCCTTGCGTCTGACCTGCAGTCACAACTGCACAAGGGTATTGACGACGGGTTGCTGGATGCGGAAACGCTGCTATCCGGTTATTGCGAGCTCCTGTACGAGCGTCATGGCACCTATGAAGAGGTGGCGCGCCGAACGAACCTGGATAGAAGAACCGCCAAGGCAAATATTCTAAAATACAGAAACTCGGAATGTCCGTAATATATGGAGAATCGCCTCGACCAGCCGTCTTATGCGATAGACAAACCAGAAGAGCATACTGACTCTATGGAAGGGTAGATCGGCATATCCGCAACGCCTCATTCGGTCATTTTACTCCCTTAGAGTTGCCGGTGATGATGCGTAAATGTTAATCTTATTGAAGACATAAAATGGAGGATTGCATGCCGGGTGGAGAACCAACCCCTTCACAATACCGAACACTCAGCGCTATTGTCGACCATGCTGAGCGGCTGGAAGCGGTGTACAAAGGCGATCTGGAATTGGGAGACCGGTTAATTGTAACCACCAGAAACTCGACCTACTCCATCCATGTTTTTCAGGAAGGCCTTTATACCGTATCCGGAGGCTGGTTCGATCGTCAGGGTTTGTCGCCGACAAAAGTTGCTATCAACGGCTGTACCTGGGGTGGGCACGCAATCAAGGAAGACCTCCTGGCAGCTTGTGGTTTGCACCTGGAATTTGAAAACAATGTAGTGACCAGCCGAATCCTTCGTTTTCAGGTCATTCGTTGCTGTGAAGAATCCATTAACTGAAATATCTTCCCGTAAAAAGACAGGCCCCATCTCCGTATCGGCTGGTTGCCTGCGGTCACTGATCCGGCGACCATTTCTGAATTTATATTCAATCTTTGCAAATAAATACTCCGGAGTTTATTTTTTTGAATCATAACTTATCGGGATTTTATTACACTTTCTGAATAGACTTCACGAGGACAATACTATGAAAAACCCCATAGTTACTCTTGTATTGTGGGCGTTAGGTATTTTCCTAACCGTCCATATGGCATTCGCCGACAGTTACGCAGAAGACCGGGCGGCCATCATTGATCTGCAGGGCCGCTACCTTTTTGCAATGGATTTCCAGGATGCTGAAACTTACGCCTCTACTTTTGCAGAGGATGGTGTAATAAATTGGGCGCGAGGTGAAATCAAAGGTCGCAAGGCGATTTATGATTTCATGTCTTCAGGCACATACGACCCTGCCGCAAACGCCGAAGAAGGCAAATGGCCGGCGGCTTCCCGCCACTTCATTACCAATCAGGTAATAAAAGTGGAAGGCAATACGGCTAAAGCTTTTACGTATTGGTTTCAGGCAACAAACAATACTGCCGATCGTCGCACTATGGTATTGGGATTGTTTGGCCACTATGAGGATGAATTAGTAAAAATTGACGGCCAATGGTATTTCAAAAAACGCACTATCTACAACGAAGGATTAGAAGACCGTCATAAAGCAGGAAAAGTAAATCCCGCTCGGTAAATGATTTTAATGGTTTGACGGGTTTGAATAGAAATTTACCGCGCTCGGACGCTGTTTTCATCGAGCCCCTTCGAATCTGTATCACAGTTGGAGTTGGTGCAAAGCCCGCAATTTTCACCCACAAACATCTTGCCCGCTTTTTCATCGCCCTTGAAGAGATACCGCAGCCAGTTTGCCGCTACATTGGCAAATTCGCCGCCGCCCGGATGGAAGACAGTCGCGGTGTGTCCAGCGTTGTGGCGCGCGCCGTAAAACACCGGCACGTGATTGATCAACGCAAAATTGGCTGCCGAGGTTTCCATCATAAAATCCCGTTCATGTCCGTTGATTAACAGTACCGGTCCGTGCAGCTTGGCAAGTGCATCGGTGGTGGGAGACGGCGAGGCAGGAGCGTTGGGATTCGGGGGGCGAACGCCGGAGTTGAACACGCCGATTGTATCGACTCGGGGATCTGCGCCAAGACTCACTGCCAGGAAGCCGCCACAGGACTGGCCCATGGCGGCGACCTGACCGGTATCAATTTTGCCGCGGAGCGGTGACTCCGCACGCATGTTTTCAGCTTCTACCCATTGAACCGCGGAGAGCAGGTCATCGGCGTTTGCCCGGCGCTGCGATTCCCCTTCCACCGCAGCCGTGGCCAACACGAGGAAACCGTGGGAGGCGATAGTGCTCAGGAATCCTCCATAGCGAGTGCTGTCGATTGCGCAGCCGCCGTTACCCCAAACCAGCACCGGCAGGGTATCCTGTAAGGGGAACGCGCTCAGGTCATCGGGGCGGAACAGTACATGACCGGGGGAGCCGAAAGCACCTTCGGAAGTAACTTCATAAGGACCTGGTTCTGCAAGCGGGGCTCCCTCAAGGGGCAGCGTCGTGTTAATTCGCTCCATTGTAACGCCCTGGGGCTGGGCATTGCCGATGGCGCTGAATAGGAGGAATGTAATGATAGTACCGAGAACGGAGAGATTACGCATGATCTGAACCTCGGGTGGATGACAGAATAAATGAACAACCGTTCTTATCCAAACATTACTCGCAAGCTGGTTCATCCGGCCAGCCTATCGTTTCGTATTGTTTGCCATACTCAAAATATGCCTGGATCCAGACCACCAGGCCATTGTTCATCCTGAACATATGAAAATCAGGCCACATATTGTTGAAAAGTACATAGGCAACAACAACCCCTTTTTCTTCATCCACCAGAAATCTTCGGGGCCCGTGCGTTTCGGTCATGTCGGCAAAACCCTCCGGTGAGCAGTCATGTCTGGGCATTGGAACATCCTGGTTCATCCCTCCTTTTGTTGTTATCGCACCGTTTTCCCAGCGATCGCAGAATCCTGAATACGCTAGATCAGAGACTATCCGCTTATTTTCCTTGACGAATAATTCAAAATAATCATCTGCCGCGGCCATCATTGCTAGGCGGGAGCTCCGCTGCTCTGGTGGAAGTATGTCCCAGTCCTGATCCTTGGTGGCCAGGATGGCCGGGACATCCAGGACCTGATCTCCACGAACAACAATAGCTTCTATCTCGGAAACGTTATTTTCTTCGACTTTGAGCCGAACGCCGTAAAGAATTGGCTTCGGGTTGTCTTTTTCGTCCATTATGGCCTGCGTATGTGTTCCACATTTCTGTATATCAACCATTCCGCGTTTGAAGGTTGTTTTGAGAACTGTTTCCCAGACACCCTTTCCTACGGGGACTTCTATCCCGTTTTCTGTGTATCTCACATTGGAAGCAAGCGGCGCGCTGGCAGGATTATGCGCTTCAAGAGCGGAAAAGAATTTGTCTGTGATGCTATTGAGGTTTTCGCGCGTGCAGGCCGAGCCGCTTGATTGCGCCATCGCTGTCGTATTGCTTCCCAAAACTAAAAACCAAATTGCTCCCCCTAACAGTGTCCATCCCAATGCACTTTTCATCGTGGAACCCTCCTAATTGGTACGCTTGAATCAATTTCTTCGGGAAATAAACCTCTTACTTTCAACACTCTTTGAGGACAAATTCCCGAGGAAGCAAATCCATGCCGGAAAAAAGTTCGAATAACAATAGTTCTGCTTCTGTACTGAAACTGCAAAGGCGAATAAAGCCGGCGCCAATTTTTGCATATAATACTACAAAAAGTAGTCTATTCAGTTTGTGTTTGGCCTATTTATAATTTCATCCACCCTTCCGGCATCGACAAGTTGCTGCAGATATTCTTCATCAATATGGGCGATTCGCCCCAGAATGTACCTTTGAACTGCTATACAAATCATGTTGACTTTGATGTTCTGGAAACATTCAGATGATCAGCTTCCGTAATGCTATTGAAGTTTAAGATAAATCTTGCCTGTTGTGCCGTCGACCATAACCGGCTGTTCATTTTCAAGCATCGATAGAGCATTCCGTACCGATGTCACTGCGGGAATTTTCATTTCTCTTGCGATAACTGCGCCATGGGATAAAGGTCCCCCACTCTCGGTTACTACGGCCGCAGCATTGTAAAAAAGCGGGGTCCAGGTAGGGTTGGTTGTGCGTGCTACCAGAATGGCGCCTTTAGGGAAGCTCGCAAAATCATCCGGACCCAAAACATGATACACCTTTCCCTTAGCTTTGCCCGGGCTTCCTGGCAATCCATTCAGAGTCTCTCCTGCAATGGTTTGCACTTCGGCCTCGCCCAGCACCCATTCAGGCGTGCGCTCCTTGTCGGCAAGGTACTGTATCTTCTCCAATCGTATCTCTTCCGACAAGGTGCACCATGTTTCTGTGTTGTTTTTATAAATTGCATCATTCAACGGCTCATAGCGCGCAAAGAATATATCCATGGTTTGGTCGAGGATGCCCGTGTCGACAAGCATATTCCCCAGCGCCATTAGGCCGCGGCGCAGAGGCAGTGTCAGTCGTGTGGTTTCGTAATGCTCCAGGTCATCCAGGCTTGTGTAGGTACGGGCGAGCCGGACCAGTTCATGGAAAAAGAAATGAAGTTCTTTAGGCAGCTGTTGAAGACACTCATACTCCGTCGCCTGCATGGTTAACTTCAACGAGCGTTGTCTGTCGTAGAGATCGGACTTTTCCGGTGTATTCATGGCAATGAGAATATTATCGAGCACAACCCATGGTACTTCCAACCAAGTGGGGTGATACGGATCGAATTCCATCTCGCGGTGACCGTGGTTGCGAAGAAAGGTTTCAAAGCGGGATTTGAATTCGGGAAAATCCGCCAGTCGATCCTGTTTGATGACATCGCGCGAACTCGTTGTCGAAAGCAACATTTTGAGCCTGGAGTTCTTTGTCACTTCGCAGCCCAGAAGATACAGTTCAGTATTGATAGCGCCGGTTTTCGTATCGCAGAAGGCGAGCAGACGGTCGAAACGTGCAGGTGCATCCCGCTTGCCAAAGACCAGGGTTAAAAAGCCCAGGAGCAAGCGATATAAGGCCGACTGGGTGAGAGAGATCGCAATATTCGGTAGAAAGTAGTCTGAGCCGAGTTTGTTTATTCTCAATACGTATTCCCAAATCTCGGACAGGTTCTTGTTCTGCAGTTGCTCGGCCATCAGTTCACCGACGCTCAAAAGGTAACGATCAAGATCACGCAGCCAGTTCACAGGTAATTCCTGAACCCAGTGGTACTGTTTGCGAATCACGGGCAGGGCTGCCGCCAGATCCTCAATGGAATTTATTTCTATCGGATTTCGACTGCCGTAAATTTCCACGGCATTCTGGTTGCCATAGACATAGTGGCCGAATAACTCAAACCATTTTCCTTTGTAGGGTGGAAATCCCATCAGATGAAACGAGTAATTCAGGGAACGGTGAAAGCCTTCCTGCACAAGATCCCATGTCAATGGCGTGATTACAGTCGGAAAGCGCTCTGCGGACTCATCCCTGGTCCAGCGCTCGGGAATAGTCGTAATCGGTCTTGACTGGAGTATATAGGGCGTACGGTTGAGAAATCCCCATTCGATATCTTGCGGGAACTTGTAAGTCTTCTCGATCTTGAGCATCAACGACACGATTGTCCGGCGTTTAGAATCGTCGAGACAGGCTGCAGTAGCCTCTTCACGACTGACGGGCTCCTCGCGAATGCCATACTCTGCAGGGATGGTTTTAGTGGTCTTTTCACTGATGGTTTCCGAGATTGTATTTCCGTTACGCTTGTCGATCACCCAATGATCTACTGTTGCCTCACCGCTGACGACCGACTCGCCCAGGCCGTAGTTTGCATCGAGGACAAGCTCGTTCAGGTTTCCGGATACGGGATTAATCGTGAAACCCACACCGGAAACATCACACAACACCATGCGCTGGACAACAACAGCCATGGCTGCATCAATATGGCGCAGGTGAAGCTGGTGGCGATAGTGTGTCGCGCGATCTGACCAGATAGAGAGCCAGCAGGCTTTGATCTTCTGAATCAGCGCATCAGCGCCATGACAGTTGAGGAAGGTTTCGTGCTGTCCCGCAAACGCCGCCGTAGCGGCGTCTTCAAGTGTAGCGGAGGAACGAACAGAATAAGAAAAATCACTGCCCGCCTGGTCCAGCCACACTTCGACTTCTGCGGCAAGGCCGTCAGGAAACGGCGCCTGCTCGAGACGCGCCCTGATTGCTTTACATTCCTCACGCAGCCTTGCAGGTTGATCCGTTGTCAGTTGTTCTGCACTGTGTGTGAGCCAGGATTGATCGCGCATGAAATCCCGATAGGCTTCGGCTGAGATAATGGCGCCTCCGGGTATGGGGAGTCCATGCTGGGTCATAAACGCGAGGTTGGCGCCCTTGCCGCCGGAAAGCTCAACTTCCAGCGCGCGCACGTCCTCGAATCGCAGAAGATATTTCATGTTCATCTCCAGGATGTATTTTGAATGCAAGCCAGAGACTGAAAACCGCCAGGATAAAGCCCGCGATCAGGTCGATCAGGTAGTGATAGCGAAGATATACGGTTGAGATCCACAACCCCATACACGGCAAAAAGTAAACATAGAACCTCCATGGCTTAAACCTCCTGTCAAAAAACAGGATATAGCCGGACACTGCACAATGCAGGCTAGGGAAAACATCGGTCCCGTTGCTGCCGGCTGCTATCAGGGTTGCATTTATGGTTGTAAGCCATCCTCCTTCAATAGGTTTTAGAAATCGATCCACCATAGCAAGGTAGGGACCGGCAGCGGGCACAGTTAGGTAACCCAGGAATCCTATGCCATAGAGACTGAAGAGCCCCACATAGAAGCGTTTTGCCACGTGAAGGGGCGAAAACAGATACCAGAACAAGCTGATGGCAAGGTAAGGCAAATACAGGAAATAGCAGAAACTCATAATATCGCTGAGCAACGGGTGCAGCCAGTTCTGCAGGATTAGGCTGGGTGTTGCGCCTATGAGCCAATTGTCGATAGCCTCCAGATCCATATCGGCTCTATAATCGCGAAGCGCTGGTATAGCCGTACGCATCTGCTGAAAAGCAATATTCATGGCGACAATGTAGTAACCGAGACGCAGGCGCCAAAGAGTCGAAGATTTGTGATATAGACTGGCAAGAATAACAGTTATATTGGCGATCAGCAGTCCCCAGAAAACGCCGGTGTCGAGATTCGGGAATCCTTCAGCCACCGACAGAGAGGCAGCCATCACCAACAGATAGACTCCGAAGATCCATTCATGCAGGAGTAGCTGTTTAAGCATCCGTTCATAATCCATTCATCTTCAGCCCGGTCAGCCGGTGTGACTTCTTTTGTGCAACCGCATAACAAGCCGAAAAGTGCAACACAAAATGCAGTAAAAAAGAGACGGAACATTGATCTGGTCCTTCATCCATAGTGCTTTTTTTCTTTAACATCTCGACTTCGGACAGGTAGACACTCTCCTGCGAGAAAATTTTAAAATCGTTTCATTATGTTCGGTAACACTGGAGCCAATTATATTGGGTCGATACTGAAGTCGAAAGGAAAATCCTGGACATACGAATCATATTTCCGTCTACGCTTTAGTGAGTGAAATCCGGCGGATTCAATATCGTGGAGATCTTTTCAGTGCCGGTGAACAAAAATCGTAAGTGCGGCTATCAGCGCCATTCCGGAAAAAAAGTAGAGCAGGACCTGTTTTTTGCCATGTTTGATCAGCTCACCGAAAACCGCGTGAAGCGCCAGGAATATAAAGCCTCCCCCGACATGGGCCAACAGCAAATCAAGCCATAATTCTGAGGCCCGAGGAATCACCCACAAGCCAATGGCCCCGCCCAGAAGGGTCGTCGCTTCCACAATGGCAACCCAGGTCAGAGCGATTCTCTTGCGGAAACCGGCAGCCAGCAGCAGTGCGCAGAGAGCCAAGCCTTCTGGAACCTTATGGACGCATATTGCAAAAAACATGGAAGAATCGAGACTTGCAGACGCTCCATCCTTTATCCCACACGCCAGCGCCAATCCGTCCATTGTGCTGTGCAGCCCCAACGCTATCACCATCCCTGCGGCAATTTCACCGAACCGGTGGGTCGTTGCTTCATCGAAATGGCTTGCCGCACACGCGGGACAGACATGGAAAACATAGCGGCTGATCAGATAAAAAACCGCGTACCCTGAACCCATGGGCAACACCAGTTGCCATGAAGGCAATACTTGGCGGCTTTCAGGAATGATCGAAAAGAGAGTCACGCCCAGCAATGTTCCCGCCGCAAGGCTGATCATGCGGCACAAACGGGCGTGGGAAACGGTGTATAGGGAACTAAGAACGCCACCAGCCAGAGCGAGTATAAACGCTGGGAAAACTCTTGTTGTTACACTCCAAAATTCCTGCAAACCTCTCCTCCGTGTTATTGCAAAAGTATTTGCATTATTCACACTGGTGAATGCTTGTCAATATTTATTGCGGATGCACTTGCAATAAGACTCGCAGAAGGCTAGGATTGAGCCTGCGGAGATGGGATGAAGAGAAAAACAAACCAAAGGAATGCAATTCAGGAGGTCTTCAGAAAGATAGACAGGCCTCTGGACATCAACGAAATCCTAGAAACCGGCCGCCGGACAGTCGAGTCTCTGAATCAGGCGACGGTCTATCGCAACCTGAAAATCCTGGTCGAAAAGGGTTGGCTGAAGAAAATCAACACACCCGAGCGCGGCGCGCTCTATGAAAGGGCAGGAAAAGAGCACCACCATCACTTCCAGTGCAGGCAATGCGACCGGCTTTTCGAAATATCCGGTTGTGCTTTCAACGAACAGAGCTCAACACCACCGGGATTTATAACGGAAGAACACGAGGTCTACCTGTATGGGATCTGTTCCTCCTGCCGGGATTGACCGAAGTATTGCTTCGCAATGAACTTTCTCGGATACAAACCTGCAATGGCCTGAAATACGAAAGGACGCATCGATCATTTCCCTCTCATGCAAACCGATTGTACGGAATTCCTTTTACCTTGAATATTACTCTTCCCATGTGGAGACTTTGAAACGGAAGGACTAGTGAAAATAAAATGCCCATACAAAAAAACCTAACTTCAATCGTTTTGGCGATGTGGATCGCATTGTTGCCGGCGGTTACATGCGGACTGGCCCAAGATCCGGATTTCACACGGTCACAACAGGAGATACTCATGAATCCTACGAAATTAAACGAGAAAGCGCCGGACACGTTCCAGGTACTTTTCGATACCTCAAAAGGCGAGTTCACGGTTGATGTCACACGCGCCTGGGCTCCGAAGGGGGCTGACCGTTTTTACAATCTTGTAAAAAACGGCTATTTTGATGACTGCCGATTCTTCAGGGTCGTGAAGGGATTCATGGTTCAGTTCGGAATCAACGGCGATCCGAAATTAAACGAGGTATGGCGTGCATCACAAATTGACGACGATAAGGTCAAAAAAACTAACGGGCGCGGATATATAACTTATGCAAAAACCAACCAACCCAATACACGTACGACTCAGTTGTTTATCAATTATGGGGACAACTCGTTTCTGGATAATCAGGGATTTGCACCCTTCGGCCAGGTCACGAAAGGGATGGAAATCGTGGATGCCATCAACGACGAATATGGAGAGAATCCGGATCAAAGGCGGATACAACTGGAAGGCAATGCGTACCTGGAACAGGCCTTTCCGAACCTAGATTATATAAAATCAGCCATCCTTATATACGAGTCCGATTAGGGCATCGGCAAGAAAAGGGGGAACGTTCCATTTGTTCCTCCCCAAAACAGGAGGGAATAGGATGTCTCCTTTTACGAGGATTCATCGAATGGAGGCATTGCAATGCTTTCCAAAATAAATCCTGCCGCTACGGATGCCTGGAAAAAACTGAAAAGACATTATGAGAAAATCCGGTCTCTGCACTTGAAAGATCTTTTTGCAGAAGACCCGACACGGTTCGATGGCTTCTCGATCCAATTTGAAGATTTTTTAGTGGACTATTCCAAAAACCGTATTACGTCCGAAACCCTCCGCCTGCTCTTTGACCTGGCCGAAGCATGTGAGGTTCGCAGTGCCATTGAAAAGATGTTTACGGGGGATACAATCAACGAAACAGAAGATCGCGCTGTTCTTCACATTGCACTGCGCAACCGATCGGATACTCCGATCCTTGTAGACGGACAGGACGTCATGCCCGCAATCAACACCGTGCTTGGAAAGATGAAGTCCTTTTCAAAGAAGGTTCGCATGGGCGATTGGAAAGGATATGCAGGAGACAGCATCACGGACATTGTGAATATAGGCATAGGCGGGTCCGACCTCGGCCCGGCCATGGCAACCGAATGCCTGCGTCCCTATGCCAAACCGGGGCTGAGCGTTCATTACGTTTCCAATGTGGACGGCACCCATATAATTGAAACCCTGAAAGACCTTCGCCCCGAAACTACGCTGTTCCTGATAGCATCCAAAACCTTCACGACCCAGGAAACGATGACAAACGCATTCAGCGCCAGACAGTGGTTTCTGAATCATGCCGTCGATCCGGCGCATATCGAAAAGCATTTCGTAGCCATTTCGACCGACTCAGAAAAAGTCAAAGATTTCGGAATACATCCAAAAAACATGTTCGAATTCTGGGATTGGGTAGGCGGCAGGTATTCTCTCTGGTCGGCTATCGGATTATCCATCGCCTGCGCAGTAGGATTCGACCGGTTTGAAGACATGCTCTCCGGAGCCCACGCGATGGACCGTCATTTCAGTGAAACCTCCTTAGACCGGAATATCCCAGTAATCCTGGCGCTGATCGGGATCTGGTACACCAATTTTTTCGGCGCCGAAACAGAGGCGATCCTTCCCTACGATCAGTCCATGCACCGCTTTCCCGCATATATGCAGCAAGCCAACATGGAAAGCAACGGCAAGTCCGTAGACAGGTCGGGGAAGCGTCCGGAATATTCAACCGGCCCGGTCCTGTGGGGCAAACCCGGGACTAACGGCCAGCATGCATTCTACCAGCTGATCCACCAGGGCACCCGTCTTGTCCCGGCCGATTTTCTTGCACCGGCCATAAGTCACAATCCCTTAGGGGAACACCACACGATCCTCCTGTCCAATTTTTTTGCCCAAACTGAAGCCTTGATGAACGGGAAGACGCTGGAGGAGGCTGCAGTAGAATTACGGAATAAAGGCAAAACCGAAAAGGATATCCGGCGCCTTGCACCGCACAAGGTGTTTGAAGGCAACCGGCCGACGAACTCCATACTCTTCCGGAAACTTACTCCTCGCCTTCTTGGAAGCCTGATTGCCATGTACGAACACAAGATTTTTTTACAGGGCGTAATCTGGAACATCTTCAGTTTCGATCAGTGGGGGGTGGAACTCGGCAAGCAGCTCGCGGGTCGCATCCTGCCCGAACTACGCCATGATCAGGCCGTTACATCTCATGACAGTTCCACGAACGGGTTGATCAATCAATTCAAACAGTGGTCGAACACCTAACGTCTAAAGTCAAATGTCGAATGTCAGAAACCTTCATCCCGGCTTTCCAATATTTGATGGATGAATGGAAGAGGCGGAAGCTCGGGAGGAAATTGACGTGTCGTGAGAAGGCGTAAACGTATGAACCTGTGAACGCTAAAATACATCGCTCCGGTTTCAGATAATATGACCCATTATTCCCTATCCATTCATCAACGATCCTTATTCCAACATTGAAGCCTTTGGGACGTTCGACCTTCGACTTTAGACGTTCGACGGTTTTATGCAAGCAGATGCATTGCCCTCGCTTTAATCAGCATGTAAATTTCCGTACCGGTCTCGAGGTTGAGAATCCGTATGGTTGCCGGAGTGATACTCACTTTGAAATCGACACCGCAGGACACCACAAGTTCCGCTTTATCCGCATCGAGAATAATGTGCTTGACGACCCCTTTTAAAACATTTCGGGCGCTGGTCTGGGTCAGATGCTCCCGGGATATAATAATGTCCTCGGATCGGATCCCGACCGTAACACGACTCCCGAGAGGCAGTCCATTGTAAGGAACTTCGATCCGGCATGATTGGATATCCATGACAGTTGTCCCGTCGCCCGGTCTGTGTTCGACAACATCCCCGGCAAATACGTTCTCCGTACCGACAACTCTCGCAGCCGAAGCGGATCGGGGAGAATTGAAAATTTCAAGTGGAGTTCCTTCCTGCACTATACTGCCTTCATGAATAACATACATGGCACTGCCGAGCCGTACTGCCTCGCTGTGGTTGTGGGTTACATACAGAAAGGGGATGCCGGATTTCCGCTGAACGGCGGAAATTTCTTCCAGCAGGCGTGTACGAGTTGCCACATCCACAGCGGACAAAGGTTCGTCAAGAAGCATAATCGAGGGATCGGATGCGAGAGCACGGGCGAGGGCAATCCTTTGCTGTTCCCCTCCGGAGAGCTCTCCGGGGTAGCGCCGTGCTGTTGTCCGGACACCCAGCAGAGAAAGCAGTTCGCGGACACGTTTCCGCGCGGAATAGCGGGAATGATCCCGGACACCATAAAGAACATTCTGTTCTGCAGTCAAGTGGGGGAACAGCAGGTGATTCTGAAAAACATACCCAACTCTGCGTTGCTGAATGGATAGACATTCCCCGCTGGAGGAATCAAAATAAATCCTGTTTCCCAGGGTGATCCGGCCGCTGTCCGGTATTAAAATCCCCGCGATAGTACGTAAGATACTCGTTTTCCCTGCACCGGAGGGTCCGAAAAGTACGGTTATTCCGTCAGTCGCCTTTATATCCACGTCGATCGTGAAGAGGTGTGTCCGATCGGACCCAAGCTGCATTTTTATCCGAGCTTCTAACATAATCAGTTGCTTTTATTCGAACGCGTTAAACGATTGGTCAGGTATACGACCGTAACCGAAATGCACGTCAGGATCAAAGCCAGCCATTTCGCCCTTTCATCCTCTCCGGATACCATGGCTTCCCATATACCAACAGTCATCGTCTGTGTCTTGCCCGGGATGTTACCGGCAATCATCAGGGTTGCACCAAATTCTCCGAACGCGCGGGCAAAGCTCAACACAATTCCAGCCAGCAGCCCCCTTCCGGCCAGAGGCAATGTAATTCGCAAAAAGGTTTCCCATTCGCTCTTGCCCATTATTCGGGATGCAACTTCGTACTCCACATTAACGCTTTCTATTGCCGCGCGCGCGGATTTGATCATTAAAGGCAGGGCAATGACGGTAGCTGCGATGACAGCCGCCTGCCAGGTAAAGGTTATACTCCACCCCGTAAGATCGTACAATGGCCTGCCCAGAAGACCGCGCTTCCCCAATATAAGAATCAGGTAGTATCCGGTTACTGTTGGGGGAAGAATCATGGGCAGCGTGAGGACAGCATCCAGGATGTCTTTACCGCGAAAGGTCCGCCGCGCAAGAAGGAATCCGAAGGCGGTTCCGATCAAACCGATCAGAATTGTTGCAATGCTGACGACTAAAAGTGATAACTTGAGCGTATCCCAGATCATGAATTACCGCAAAGAAAGAAAGCCGTATTTTTCCATCACTTTTTGTCCGGAACTGCTGAGAACAAGATCGATGAATTTTCTCGCATCAGCCGGCGATCCGGCACCTCGGATTACGGCTATCGGATACAGAATCGGATCGTGGGAATCTCCTGGCGCGGATACAGCAATAACAGCCTTTCCCCGGGATACGGGCACATCCGAAGCATACACAATTCCCGCATCAACCTCTTCGCGGGCAACGTAATCCAGCACCTGGCGCACATTTTCAGCCGGCACCAGACGGGATTCCAATCGATGCCACAATTGCATACTTTTTAGGGCCTGTTGCGCATACTGCCCGGCTGGAACCGTTTTAGGATTTCCTATCGCCAGTCTGGATATTCCAGGATCGAGAAGATCCTTAAATGAATCCAGTGCAAGTGCCGAACGGGACGACACGATCAGGACAAGATTGTTGCGCACAAAATTGAACCGTGTTTCTTCGATAATCAAACCGTTGTCCTGCAGGGCATCCATTTGCCTCACGCCTGCTGAGGCATAGACATCAACCGGAGCTCCCGCTTCTATCTGCTTTTGGAGCAGCCCGGAAGCTCCGAGATTAAAACGCACCCGGATACCCGTCTCTTTCTGATATATAGCCCCCAGTTCATTAAAGGCATCCTTAAGACTGATTGCCGCAGATACCAGAATTTCCCGGTCCTTCTTCTCATGGTGGCAGCAAACGAATAGAGTGGAAAATATCAGAAAAACGGAGAAAGCCGACCGGAACCATTTTGAAAACATACGATATGCCGTCCCAAGGGTGCGTCATGGTGCAACGGCTTGCTAACGCCTTTAATCAGCATCAGAATGATGACTGTCTAATATCCTACAGTAAAAGTCTGTAAGGGATGTTGCTGCCCCATTATTTTACAAAACATTGTAATTTAAATATAGTATGGATTACCTGCAGGAAAGAGAAGGAGCGGATGGACTATTCTCAAAAGCACAGAAACACGACCGGCACCGGTCACCGGCGTCCGCCATTTCCCTCTAGGACACAATCACGTATTGCGGCAATGACGGCGTCAGAAGGCCCGGTTTTGTCAATGTAGTCTACGGCTCCCGCTTTCCGCATAGCATCCGCACGCTCATCCTCCTGAAACATCGACAATCCGATGACATGGATATCGGGAAGCTCTTTATGAATAATCTTCACCGCTTCAATGCCTCCCATGCCAGGCATATTAATATCCATAAGAACCACATCCGGCAACAGCTCTCGGATCAAATCGACAGCGGATTTCCCGTCCGCTGCCTCCCCGACAACTTCCATATCGGGCTCACCGCGCAGCAACCGGGATAGGCCATGGCGCAAAATAATGTGATCGTCGGCCAGCAAAACTCGAATCTTCTTAACCTCAACAGCAGGGCCGCCGTTTACGCGGGAATCTGCGCCGTCACTTTCCGAATCCGGTTTTGTAACGAGGGGCCGGGATCCGGCCGAAAGGATTGAACGGGGAAGGGACATTTTAAAACAGCTCCCCTCGCCGGGAGTACTGTCGATTTCCATACGCCCCCCGAAATATGTAAGGCGTTCGCGTATTCCAAACAGACCGATGCCTTCGGACCGCCCTCCCTCGACACGAAGCTCTGCCGGATCAAAGCCCTGCCCGTTATCCTTGACTATAGTATCGATCTGCCCATCATGTTCATCCACCCGGACGGTAACCTCTTTTACTCCGGCGTGTTTTACGACATTAAACAACAGCTCCCGGAGCGACTGAAAAAGCAGCAGCGTAATTTCCTCGGCCGGAGGTTTTATCTTTTTCTGTACTATTAAACGAACATCGAGCCCATACTTACGGTGCATCCAGCGAGCCAGCCATTCAAAAGCCAGAATAAGGTCCCCTTGAAGCAAAATTGGCGGGCTGAGTTCCGCTGTAAGAGACCGGGAAGTCTCAATGGCATCATCGATTAGCTCGGACACCTGTTCGACAGCCTGATGAATATCCTGGCTGCGTTCTATAAAAGACAGTTGGATTTTTGATCCTACCAGAATCTGCTGAAGACCGTCATGCAGAACCATAGCAAGGCGCTGTCTTTCATGCTGCTCGGCCAGTGTTAATTCCAATGTAAGCTTCTGAAGCTGTTCCGCTCGATATTCCGCCACAGCGGACCGCTCAGCAACTCGTCGTTCCAGGGATTCATTGAGTATCCTCAATTCCTCTTCTGCCTGTTTGCGGCTAGTAATGTCCTGGCTGATCCCGAAGCCTCCCTTGAGATCACCTTTGCTGTCGAATTCCAGGTATGCTTTCTCCCTTATCCATTTCACCTCGCCGTTCACGTTGATTCGATGCTCGATATCGTAGGGTTCACCGCGCAAGGCAGCTTTCCACTTTGTATCGACGTACCCGCGGTCATCCTCGTAAACTGTTGAGAGAAACGTCTCATAGGTCATAGGCTTCCCTTTGGGTATTCCGAAAATACGATGATTCTCATCGGACCAGGTCAAAATATTATTTTCCACATCCAGGCGCCAGCTTCCTATCTGTCCGACAGCCTGGGCGCGATTCAGATCCAGCTGGTTCTGACGCAGTGCATCCTCCGCCTCTTTGCGCTGAAGAGTCAGTCCGATCTGGTCCCCCAGGCCCTCAAAAAAACGCACCAGTTCAAGGCTCAACCTGTTCTTCCGACGGTCATTCAACTGCAGCAGCCCGATTATGTCCCGGCCCGAATGAACCGGAACAAGCGCGATTGACTGGTATCCCTCATGAATACACTGATTCCTAGGATTGATCCTTGGATCCAACCCCGACGGAAGCGAAAGCAACTCTGACGAATTATTTGTCCAGAAGCTGCCTCCTTCCGTAAAAATGGGGTTTGAAGGATCCGTCTTTCCGGCAAGCACAAGGCCACAGGTACATTCGAGTACAGGTTTCCGGTTAGAATCCACGATGATGTTTCCATGCCTGTTTCTGCTGCAGAGAAAATTCTCTTTGAATAGGAATTCCTTGGTGAAGCCCCTCTGCTCATAATAGGGATAATCTTCCCCCTTATGAAGCCTCAAACCGACAGCGTCAAAGCCGATCGATTCGTTGATCAGGCGAAGTACTTCGCGAATCAACTGCGTCACATCCCCGCTGCCGCGATTCAGCACCCGAAGAACGTCTGCCGCCAGATCCTGATTTTCCTCAGCCTCGCCTTGACTGCCGGCAACCGAAATCGTCGCGAGATGTACAGAACCGGGATTACGGCCATCGGATAGAGCGGAATTCAATCGTATGGGAACAGGAACATCGTCCCCGTTAAGAACCCTTACTTCACAGCTTTGAGGCGCACCCTTGCTCCAGAGATGTTCTATATACGACGTAAACGCGGCAATATCGTCGGGATACAGACAACTTTCGATCCGAAGGCCTGTAAAATCGGGCAGGCTCCGCCCAAAAAGTCTGGCAGCGGCAAGATTGGACTCCAGGATAATTCCTTTTTTATCCATTGCAATCAGTCCAACCGTAGCGGCATCCAACAATTTTCTGCTGTAAATATGAGCTGTTTGAAGGTTGGTCTGGCTTGAGCGGATCCGTTTGTTCTCCTTTTCCAACTCTGCCTGGTTCTGAAACAGTTCCTGGACTAATGACTGCAGTTCATCAGGCAGATGTGCCGATATCTCTTTCACTGCGATGGCCGAAGCCTTTCTCTTCCGGTCTGGCTGTTCCCTTCTAATCCGTTTTCGTGGTTGGGCAGGTCGTTTTTTCCGCGGTTGGTCGGACATGGGTGCCACCTGGAATCAAATAAATATATCGTTAAAGAGCCGGCATGATATATACATGTAATTTACATTCCCTCTCCGCTTCCGTCCATACCTCATCTCGATTTCTCAGAACCTTTCACACCGGATCGGCAAGAAAGGGTGTGGCGGCTGGAAAACATTTTTAATATAAGCTAGAATGCAAAGTGGAATGGTTCATATGCTTTTTCGTACAGGTAATAAAAAAGCAGGTTCCTCCTGCTGTAACAGGCTTTTTGTTATTCAGATATGAGACTGCAAATAATTCAGCCGACACATTACCAGTCTCCTTCAAATCGGTTGCTTCACAAAACAAAAAAAAGGAGTGTAGTCAATTTAACGCTGCCTTATCTTGCCGCACTTGCCCCCAAAGGCTTTGAAATAACCCTGATTGACGAGCAACTGACCGATATAGACTTCAATGCTCCCGTGGATATTGTCGCGATCACAGCCTGGACAATGAATTCCATCCACGCCTATGAAATAGCCGATCGTTTCAGGTTACGCGGAGTGCCGGTCCTGATGGGAGGGCCGCACGTTTCCTTCCATTTTGAAGAAGCCGCGGATCACGCTGATGCCGTCTGCCTGGGCGAAGGCGAATTCCTCTGGCCTCAAATGCTGGAAGATGCTGCAGGCGGAAGACTCAAGAAATTTTATCGAACGGATGAACTGCACAACCTGAAACAACTCCGAATGCCGCGCTATGAACTCCTTGACCTGAAACCATACGGTTTTTTTAAAACTTTTTCAGTACAGTCCTCCAGAGGGTGCCCCTTCAGGTGCGAATTCTGTTCGGAGCGGCTTTACCTGGGAGAGTCGTATCGCTACCGTCCGACGGAGGATGTTATTGAAGAAATCAAACATACCGGCGCAAAAAACATTCTATTCGCCGACAGCAACTTTGCCGGCAATATACCCCATGCGATGGAATTAATGGAAGCCTTCATTCCTTTACACATCCGCTGGTCGGCGCTTTGGTCGGTGCACCATTGTAAAAACGATGCATTCATGGACCTTGCCAAGAAAAGCGGCCTGCTGCATCTGAATATAGGCATGGAAAGCATCGATTCAAAAACTCTTATTTCGATGAATAAAAAGGCCAACAAGGCAAGCGAATACCAGCAGATAATGGAAGGACTGAGAAGAAGGGGAATCAGCTACTCCCTCAATTTTATCTTCGGATGGGATACCGAAACGGAAGACGTGTTCTCTTCAACGTTCGAGTTCCTCAAAAAAAACAAGGTGCCTGCAGCTTACTTCAACATCCTTACTCCGGACAAAGGGACTCCCCTGTACGACCGTATGTTGAAAGAAAACAGACTCACCCATATAGACGATCTGGGAAGATGGCCCGGCGACAAGTGCTTCATAAAACCCAAAAACTATTCTCCCGCAATCCTTGAAGAAAGAGTACGGCAACTGCACAATGCATTCTACAGTTATCCGTCTATGTTCTCCCGGCTGCCTCTGCCGGTCACTATGGGCAATATCGCTTCCTGGGTGATTAATTTCTCACAGAGAGATGTTATGAGGGAAGGCTCCAAGGAAAATTTCGATTCCTTTTAGCCCGCATTCATTTATATTTTGGAAAGTCCTCGATCCAGGTCATTGATGATATCTTGCGCATCTTCAATGCCGACGGCCAGCCTGAAAAGAGTGTCCTTGATCCCCAGCGCATACCTGTCTTTACGGGTGTAATCGTAGTAACTGACCATAGCAGGATGGGTAATCAATGTCTCCACACCGCCCAGACTCGGCCCGATATAGCACAGGCGCAGAGCATCCAAAAGCTGTTTGGCGGACCGAAGCGTACCCTTGGTTTCGAACGTAACCACGCCACCCCCGCCTCTCATCTGTTCTGTCGCTATTGCGTAATGCGGGTGGTTTTCGAGAAACGGATAATACACCCTTGTAATCTTGGGATGCGATTCAAGAAATCTAGCTATAGTCAGGGCAGTTTCATTCTGCCGTGCAACCCTCAGAGGAAAAGTCTTGAGACCTCTCAGCAGCATGTAACAACAATGCGGATCGATTGTTCCTCCCATCGATTTGTGAAGGTTTCGAATGCGGTCGACAAGGGAGGTACGACCCATAACGGCACCCGCGAGGATATCATTATGGCCGGCAAGGTACTTTGTACAACTCTGCAGAACCAGATCCATGCCGAATTCCAACGGGCGCTGGTTATAGGGTGTGGCGAAGGTGCTGTCGATCAGCGTTAAAACTTTATGACGGTCTGCGATTTCTTTGATTTTCACCAGGTCGAAGATATTCAGGTAGGGGTTGGTGGGTGACTCGGAGAAAATAAACCGGGTATTTTTACCGATAGCCTTGTCCAGCGCATTGTAATCCCCGAAGGAAACAATCGTACAGTCAATGGCAAACTGTTTTAGGTACGAGCGGCAGAATTCGAGGGTCTTTTTATAGGAATCATCCGTAATCACAATATGATCGCCTGACTGGACCAGAGACAGAATTGTCGTGGTGATTGCACTCATCCCCGACGAAAAAACAACGCAATCTTCAGATCCTTCAAGGTCGGCCAGCCGTTTTTCGGCAATGGTCACTGTCGGATTCCCATACCGCCCATACTCGTAGTGATCCTTACCCTTTCGGGTATATCCCTCAATTTCCTTGCTGTCCTTGAAGGTAAAGGTCGAAGACTGAATTATCGGAGTGGTCAGCGAGTCTGCAAACTTGCGCCGAGCTTCTCCCGCATGTATGGAACGTGTCGCCAGAGAAGCCGCTCTCTTCCTGCTTCTTGTCTTTGCCATAATTATCTCCTTTGGAAAAGGCCGTCGCTAAAGAAAACAGCGGGATTCTCTTTAGCGGAAAGTCGGCGGGAAAGCAAGCGTAAATCTGTCAGCAGAAATCTTCTGATACTATAGGTTAGGACCAAGCGCGCCCCATACGTTCAAACGTCTCGATATTTCAAAGCGAAATATTCTTTATATGATGTGATAGGATTGTCCCTTGCGGGGTACGAAAACATCAAAACCCTCTTTCTTCAATACTCCGGCAAACAAAGAGCACTGCTGCACTTCTCCATGAACCAGGGCGATTTTCTTTATCTTCAGGTTCGACGTTTTCAGAAAACGCAACATTTCATTTCTATCTGCATGGGCGCTGAATCCGCCTATCTTTTTCACCCTTGCCTTCAGGGGATAGGTCTTATTCAAAAAACGCAAAAGGGGAGCATCCCCTTCCCGGCCGGACGCTTCATAGGCGAGTCCCTGTTCCTCTATCCTGCGGCCCAGTGTGTGTTGGGCCATATAACCGACTATCAGAATTGTATTCCTCGGTTCGTGTATTTTATAGCGAAGATGGTGCAAAACACGCCCGGCTTCACACATTCCGGAAGCGGCAATCACGATGTGGGGATTCTTTTCCCTGTTTACGGCCATGGATTCTTCGACCGACTTGATGAAGTGAATGTGTTTCGATATGAAGGGATTCTCCCCTTTTTCAAGAAAAGCGGTGTGCGTCTCGCTGTCATAAACTTCCGGGTGCTCGCCGAAAACACGAGTGATATTGACAGCCAGGGGACTGTCGACATAAATCGGAACTTTCAATCCGCTGTCTTCGTTGTAGAGCTCGTGCAGGAAATACAACAGTGTCTGAGTCCGGCCGAAAGCGAAGGCGGGAATAATCACACTTCCGCCCCTTTTGAAGGTTTCGTGGAGTACTTCCTTCAGTTTGCCCTTCATATCACCGACCGGCTCGTGCAACCGGTCTCCGTAAGTGCTTTCCATCACAAGGAGATCCACATCACGGTCCGATTCCGCAAAATCGGTCGTCGGATCATTTAAAATAGGTTTATTGAAACGCCCGATGTCCCCGGTAAAAAGAATCGTGCGGGAGTTCCCGTCTTCATGTGTTTTTATGCTACTGAAAGCCGAGCCCAGGATATGCCCTGCATCGTAGAAACTACACGTAACCCCTTTGCCCACCGAAACAGTATGACGGTACGGGTAGGAATCAAAATAGTCCAAAGCATTTTCCGCATCTGCAATCGTATAAAGAGGCACCACTTTTTCCAGACGGTGCCGGTTTAACAAGTCATTAATTTTAGACACATTTAACTCATGCCGTCCTTTTTTCAGTATCGATTTAATCTCCCTGAGGCCGCGCCGGCTGATATTTTTTGCATTTCGTGATTTCCTTCTCTCCGAAAGCGCTCCGCGCACTGTTTTATAATTAAGATAGTTGGCATCAGACTCCTGAATATATGCGGAATCCCGTAACAGGTAATCACAGGCATCTGCGGTCGGTCTCGTACTGAAGATACGACCGTTGAAACCATTCTTCGTAATGAGGGGGATACGCCCGGAGTGATCGATGTGCGCGTGCGATAGGATAATATTTGTAAGAATCCCGGGATCGAAGGGGATTGTGCTGTTTTTTTTCGCCGATTCGTTCCTGCGCCCCTGGAACATTCCGCAATCCAGCAAAATATTATCAGAATTTGTGGAAACCAAATGCATGGATCCGGTAACTTCCCGAACGGCACCGTAAAATGTAATGTGCATATCCTTTACCCAGGATAGCATAACCTGTGATCGTCCCTTAATACAGCGGGAACGCAATATATATTTGAAGGATGAAATTCAAATTTAACATAGTTGTCAAACCGGACGGACCTGTCTGCAACCTTAGTTGCTCGTTCTTTTCCTATCAGGAAAAAGATTTCCTTGCACTCGATACACGCTCATTATAAAAATGATACCTACTCTATTGAATATGGGAGAAAAGATTATGTGTTCTGTCAAACCGTCGCCCAAGGTATTAACGCGAAGAAATTTCGTAGCAGGAGCGGCTGTTGCCGTAGCCGGATCGGCCGGTCTTGCAAATACCACTTCCGCTGCCTCCATAAAAGCTGAGGAGTCCCCTCCAACACACGTAGAAACAATGAATGCTTACGGGACCGATCTCTTGAACATGCTGGTATTGAGGACCTATCCGATTGCAATAAAAATGCTGAAGGATGAAAGCGAAATTCCGCAGGGGGCCGTAAGACCGAAGAAGGACCTGGGAGAGCATTATTCTACCTGTCAGGCTTTCGGTATCGTGCGTCGGCGCGGCACCGCGCTGGCTATGTTTATTGAGGACCACTGGTGCTTCGAACCGATCATCGGTTACGGGTTGGTGGAGCCGCCTGAAGATTTTTTGGAAGGGTCCGGAAGCGCCTTCTTTGTACAGGACAAGGATGCTGCAAGGGAACGCACCCGGCAGATACCGCTCATTCCATATGGCCGATATGCGGGAATGGTGCTGGCGCCTCTTCACAAGGCGAACTTTATTCCAGACCTGACGGTGACCTACTGCAATGCAACGCAGTTACGGCATATGCTGTTCGCTCTGATGCTGAAGAACGGATATCGTGTAACTTCAACGCTGGATCCGATCTGGTCCTGCGTGCACTCCGTCGTTCCTTCCCTGTTGACGGGAGAATGCGAAGTGACCGTACCGGATCCGGGAGAATTCGAAAGAGGCGCGGTCGGAGATGATGAAATGATGTTCACCGTTCCGGCCGGCAAGATGAATGAATTAATGGATGGAGTATATCACTACGAGAAAATAGGGATGGGATACCGCAGTTTTGGCCGGGAGGTCAAAGGGGATTTCCAGCAGCCGCCTTTTTACGAACAATATTTCAAACAGTGGGGTCTCGACACACCGAAGAAATAGATCCGCCCACGTTTCGTTATTCTTTCGGGGCATAGTAGCCTTTCCGGGCCCGTATCCTTATGCTACGGTTTTTACACCGAATCTCAATCGCCCGAAAAGTACCGTCTTTTCTTTGATCTGTCGGACTGTAGGCCAGGCTGTATTGCCCCTTGAGAGCTTTCCCGATCGAACGAAAAGCCTCCTGAATCTCCTCAAATTTTGCCCGAGGCGAAAAAAACGCTCCGCCCGTTTGCTCACAAAATCTTTTCAGATCTCCGAAGCCGCCTCTGGATTGTCTGCCACGCACGCCGATTCCGAAAATAAGTGCATCACTTATTTGAGCAGCTTCGATTGCTTCCTCCTTTGAAACAAGGCTTCCGGTATCTTCACCGTCGCTTATCACGACCATCACTTTCCGTCCGGCTTCATAGCGGAGTTTCTCTTCTGCGGCAAGGTAGACGGCATCATAGAGTGAGGTTTCTCCTCCCGCTCTCAGGCTGTTGAGCGCATTTTCCAGCCTATTCAGATTCTGCGTGTAATCCTGGACAAGGTTCACCTCGGAATCGAACTGTATGATCAGGGCAAGATCCTTTTCAGGACGCAGGATCTCTCTGAGAAATTCCGAAGCGGTGTCGATTTCATGTCTGAGTTTGTCCTTGACACTTCCACTGGTATCGATAATTAAAGCGATCGTTAAAATCACATCTTCTCTTTTTCCGGTTTCGCTGAAAAACTCAATTTTTTGCGGCACTCCATTCTCGAAAATCTGAAAGTCACTCACTTCCAGACCGTTCACCGGATTCTCCTTTTTATCGACGGCGTTAAAGTTAATATTTACGATAGACACATCGCTGCGGAAAGTAGCCTGAGGTGGGAGTCCGAACAGGCTGACGGACAATACCAGAATAACAATACATACGATGGTTGATAAAAAAGTTTTTCTCTTCATAGCAACGTTCTATTAGAACCTTGATAATTTAAGGATACCCTTGCAACCACCAAATAAGTACCCATTATTTGAATATTCAGATTCCTCATTTATCGTCACGGTGAGATATGCGGGTTGGCCTGTGTCTTGCACAGCTCTCATTTTCAACAAGAACCTTGTTGAAAATGAGAGCCGGTTTCTACTGTGGCGTCACAGAGAGCCCTGGAAAGGCATCCCATTGCTCCATACTGAAAACGGGATTCCATCCATTGTATTTTTTATCGCACCTTGATAAACAAGGTCGCAATAATACCGATCAGGCAGATGGGAATCATCCAATACCCAGCCACTGCCCAGCTGTCCGCTGCCGCCTGAATCCTGGGAAATTGCGAAGTACCCAGATATATTCCTAAATTCTGGCCTAAAGCAGCTACACCCATGCCGATTCCAATGTACTGAGTTTTCTTCGCTACCTCCGGAACGGCCGCAAGAAGAACGGGAGCAATAGGGCCTCCAACAAGGCCAAATACAATCATATACAACGGAATCATCCATCCTGTAACCGTAAAGGGGAAAAGAAATGTCAACGTCATCAGGATATAGGGGATAAGAACCATGATCTTGCGTTTGCCCAAACGATCCGATATATAGCCGCCACCGGGAGCAGACAAGACAGAAATTGCCATAATAAAGGCAACGACAAAGCCTGCGTTCATGAGAGCGCCGTTTTCGTAAGTCAGGGAGTAACCGCGCTCCTCTTCCAGAAATTGAGGAAGAAATGAGATCATGGCCATGACAACCAGGTTGTAAACCCCAAACGCAACGGCGACCATCCAGAAGCTGACATTAGCCATGCCCTTGATCAGGCTTGGGGGCTTCTCATCTGATGGAGGAGCCGGGGCGGCTTCCATCTCCTCCGGTTTCGGCATACGGAACAGGATGGCAAAAAGAATGAAGGATATCGCGGCAAATCCGGCACCGGCCCACCATACGGCCTGCCATCCATATTTTACGGCCATATTCGATGCCGTCAGGAACATGACAATATTGCCGATCCCGACGCTGGTCGCCCATAATCCCGTCGGTAAGGCCCGGTTATGCAGCGGGAACCAAACACTGATGGCAAAAGGTGCAGCCACCATTATCAGCCCCATCCCCACGCCTTCAATAAACCGGCCGACAAAAAGTATTGCAACCGTATCCGCCAATGCGCCTATGACCGATCCTATCACTACTGCTCCGACGGAAATCAATCCGGTCATTTTGATACCGAACCGCTTCAGGATAAAACCGGCCGGGATGGCGAGCACAAATCCCATAATCGAAAAAACGGACATCAGGTCGCCCGCTATAACCATATCCACAGAGAATGCTTTCTGGATTATGGTCGATACAGGCATGATTTTGGACAGCGTAAGCGTCGCCGACAGGGTTGCCATGTAAAGAGCGAATAGAATCGCCCAAGCATATGCAGGCGTTTTGGGTGCAGCATTCGAAGGTACTGCGGCTTGCTGATTCATCAGGTTCTCCTTAATCAATCGGAAATTGGTTTAGGTTCCCTCCGTATTAAAGGGAATTTAACTGGTATCTCACATGCTAGGAACTGCTTTACGACCAACACTGCCGATGAGTAAAATAATCGCATTCAATAAGCCGATATTTCCGGCTATCTTACTACAGATAGTGGAAGGAAACGGGTAATTTTATATACTTTTGCCTGTTCAACCTGTTCGTTCAGGTGGACTGATCAGACAGGATAAGCAGCCGGGAAGGATTGTTTGGCTATAGCGGGAAAGTGAAGAACTCCGAACAAAGGTCGGAGCTTCTTCCTAAGGAAAAAGCCATTGGGCGCTGCCCCCAAGCCGTCGCTTGCCATTCATCCCCAACCAAAGGCTTGGAGTATTTTGGCTTTTTCCGGCAAAATCTGAAGGCGTGGAAAGGGATTGAATCCCCGGGATTTACCCGGGGATTTTAAAAAAGTCATTTTCTCTGATCCGGCGGATCGATCTGGTGTTCTTTGCGAATGATTTTACGCGGCCCGCCATACCAGGCCGTGCTCCAATCCTTGGGAAGAATGATCTCTTCGAGGCGATCCAGTTGGCCAATACTCTTAAGCCGCTTGTAAATAAGCTGCCATGCGCACGGTTTGTCGGGATCCACTTCGCAATGGTCCTCAGTGGAACCGCCGCACGGTCCGTTGAGCAATCTTTTTGCGCAGCGCGTCACGGGACAGATACCGCCGAACTGGGCCAGCACACACTGGCCGCAGCCGAGGCATTTCTCGTTCCAGACAGCCTGCTCCTCGAGCACTCCCAGAAATTGTGTATTGAGGGCGGCATACACCGGCTTTTCCGGAAACCTTTCGGCAATAGCCTGCACGCCTGCACCGCAAGCAAAAGACACAACTGCCTCCGCCTTGGAAACCGGCTCCACCAGCTCCTTGAGGAACTCGTTATCACACTGGCGTTCAATCGTAATCTGGTCGAGTTCAATTGGATTACGGTCGAGTTTCCGTGCCATCCGCACCGCATAGGACGCGATGCTGACTTCGCGTTCACCACCGGCTAGACACACGGAAACGCAAGTCCCGCAACCCACGAATAGAACATTTTTATGGGCCGAAATGATATCTTTCAGTTCCGTAATTGATTTAGGTGAAGCTACAATCATAATATCCCTGCACTTTCTGTCCG